>JAEHJW020001519.1_pt1 | contig 34287 bp, 52 predicted proteins | sample 9271431 | NCBI WGS metagenome assembly JAEHJW02 | reverse complement strand
TCCTTTGGGGCAGTAAAATCAAGAGCAATGTTCCCACTTGACAACCAGAAAAATAAGTGCTACGCTTTGGGGTAGATAGGATTATTAGCTTCGAGGAAACCTCTTTTCATCATCTAAGCTACAGGGTCTAGATGATAGAAGAAAAAATCCCCGAAACTAACCTACAAAGTATATGAGTCATTATATCACTAAACGCAAAAATGCGGAACTTGAAAAGGAAATAGTTGAGATGACTGCCCACATCCAAGAAGCACGACAGGCTTTGGAAAAAGCTGCCCCTTCTCACATCGCACCCTTACTCGGTATTTCAAAAAGAGCATTACAAAAAAGAATTAATAAATTAAATAAATGAAACCTTACTTACTGTCCAAGTATAGGCGAAGATTTATAGCTGAATTACCCAGATTGGCATTATTTATCTGGATAATAGCAATTTTACTTTGGATTATGTTAGCAGCAAATTTAATACAACCAAAAAAGATACCGACTCAAAATATTCACTCTCTTTCCAAAAGGGCGGGTCATCCTGCCGATCCGCCCTTAACTTTGACTCCGCTTGGCTCAAGTAAACCAATTGATGCGAGGCGGATGATTGAATCCTTACCAAATGGCCTGCTGGTTTGGCAAACCTATGTCCATGAATCTGGTGCAGGGTTGCATGATTCCTGCAGGCCAAATGGTTATAACGGATTCGGTTACGGGCAAGAATCAACCGGCAATTATCCCTGTTATACATCCCTTAAGGAAATAGCGACTATAGTTTCGAATTGGTTTACAAATCATCTGAAAACAATGACCGTAAAAGAGGCGCTTTGTTTTTATAACACCGGAAGGGTTATGGATGACTGCGATTACGCAGAATATACGCTTTCACTATGAAACAAAAATATTTTTCAAGGAAGGGAAAATGCTTAAATTGCGGATTACCGGTTAAAAGAAAAAGAAGTAAAAGCAAATGTATTTGCTGAAAGGAGGTGAAAAAAAGTGGACAATAACAAGCCAACGATACAACCAACAAAATTAAAGGTTAAGGATGCGCACTTAGACGATAGCAAAATCCCACGCAACCTTATTTTGATGTACGGCGAAACGCCATATATCCAAAAGGCCGGTCTTGAGTGGAAAGCAAATAGATTGTTTGGAGGTGCCGGATATTCTATTAAGACCGAGTTTGTCGAAAGGGATTTTAAGAATAAATACTATTTGGTCAAGGCGATCTTAACCGTACTTGATAATGGCGCTGTTTTCGAAAATTACGGAGAAGCATATCCGGATAACGCAAACAGCATGATGCAGAAAAACCTTTTGCATTTGGCTATAACAAGGGCAGAGTGCCGAGTATTAAGGATGGCAACGGCCTGCGGTTACGCTTCTTACGATGAGGTAAAAACAATGCCAAACGGAGAAGTTAAAGAAGTAGCTGCAATAGCCGAAAGCCCCGATGATAATGAACCTGCTACAGATGCCCAAAAAGCAACCGTTGATGCCCTCGCAAGAAAAAACGGAATCAAAGCAGATTCAAGCAAAATGACCAAAGGCACTGCAAGGGCTTTTATTGCCGGCGTAAACGCCAAATAAAAGCTTATGGAAAACTTACAAACCTTAAACCTCGATCAGCTCTTGGAAACTTACCTTAATACGCTTCACGAACAGGAAACAATTGAAGCAACCGTTAAGGTTATAAGGGATGAGATGGCCTTGAGGCTGGACAAGGAAGGGAAAAAGGGAACTGTTGTTGGTGATTACAGCATCACCAAAGTAATCAGAACGAACTTTAGGCCGACCATAGAACAGGCAAGGGAACTCGCTGCAACCGTCATGGTCGAATCAATTGATATGCAGGCACTAAGACGACTTCATGATCAGGGTGTGACAATTCCAAACACGACCCAAACTGAATTTGTCTTGGTCAAACCTGTTGAAAAAAAGGAGTGACTTTACGGGCTGTAGCTGTAATGCAGCCCGTAAAAACCAACTATGATTGTTTTAAGTTATACAACATTAAATTCATTGATACTTGAGCCTCACACTTGGCTATGTAAGCAGATGGGTCTTAAAACCTTTTCGAATATTTATATGTTGGAGGGTAAAAAAGCCCACCGGATAATCCAAGCGCATGTATCCGGAAAACAAAAATCATTACTTCTTAATAACCTCAACGGAGCTTATTTCCCGATTGTCGAGGAAGAAGAATTTGATAAACGCTTGGAGTTTTATTACGAAATCAATGATAAATATGCAATTCATGGCTACATGGATGGCAAGGATAAACCGAATCCGACAAAAGGCCTTGAAATAAAAACATCCTCAAAGCCGTGGGGATTGATGCAATTTTACCGCTTACCGCAGTGGAAAATGGCTGCGCTGGCACAACCGTCCTTGAAGGAAATGTGGTTTATAACCGCAACGAGAGATTTATCAAGGGTGGAAAAGCCTTACATGATACCCGTGACGGAAAAACATAAACAGGAAGGTTTGGAATTTGTTAAAAAAGGAATTTCAATAATTGAATCCGGCGACTTTGATTACAAAGGAGTTGGAAAATCAAGGTATTGTTTTTATGAGAACTGTCCGTTTTGCGGAAAATAGACTGCCCTTATGATTAGCTTAACTGTCCAAAGTCAATCAACACAAGGTAAGGAATATAGAATAATCTTGACTGAAAAAGGTTGGCGTTGCAATTGCCCCGATTTCCTCTTTAGGGAAAAACAAAAACAAACCTGCAAACATATCCAAGAAGCATACAAAAGATTGGATTCTTTTTATAACAAATGACACAACATTCTAGGATTTTGGGTTATTTACCGGAGCATAGAATCGCAACAAGTAATGAGCTAAGAAGTGCTTTTAACATTGTTGATGTGCCAAAAGCGGTTTCTGTCTTAGTTAAGCTTGGCTACAAAATCGAAGCCAAAAGGAACAAAGACGGGACTGCAACTTATTACTTCGATATGCCTCTTAAGAAATTTGACGAAACGGAATATGTGTTTATAGGCAATAGGGCAATACTGAAGGAGAATATAAAGCCAAAACAGGAGGAAATATTTTGATGGAGAACGGTTGGATAAAACTTTATAGAAAACTTGCGAGCAATGAATTAATAAGCGATCCTACGGCATTGCAGATTTTTATTTGGCTTTTAGTAAATGTTGATAGGAAAACCGGCAAAACAACTATTGGCCGATTTTGGACAAGTAAGGCATTAAATCAAAAACCGACAACATTTTATAAAGCACTAAAAAGGCTTGAAACGAAGTATAAAATCGTGTCTTTGGTAACAAAGAAAGTAACAATCAAATACACAGAGGTTAGCTTGTTAAACTGGGCTAAATATCAAACAGGGAATGTTGTTAGTGACAACCTTAGTAACAATTCGGTAACAATCAAGGGACAATCCAGTAACAATCCAGTAACACATATACAAGAAGTAGAGAATAAAGAATATATAAATACTGGCGAAAGCCCAGAAGTTGAAAACGAAAAAATCAATTTAACAAACGGAGTTGGTATAACAAAAGAATGGCAGGACAAAGCTTTCCGGTACGCAAAGGATTTAAGGATCGAACTTACTCCGCAGAATAAACCGCAATGGCTAAAAGTTTTTAAGCAGGCAGCCGAAGGCCGGAAATCCGGAAATATCGAAAGGGCTTATTCTTATTTAATTGACTACCCCAAACCACTATCAAGCCAAGCAAAAATGATGTTTTTTTTCAGCATTTATGAGAAGGGTTTGACCTATGGAAACCAGTAATTATGTGTATTTTGCGAAGGAAGTTGCCAAGATGCTTGAGATAGATGTAATTGAGGTCAGGGTTTTAGCGAAGTTTTTTAAGGTTTCCAAAATCTACGGCCAATATAGATTTTCCCCAAAAGACATCCAGAAAATAAAAAGGTTTATCGAAGGTACGCCGGATGGTGGAAGTCTGCCCGTTCCATCATCCGGTTAAAATAAGGAGGCTGTAATCATTAAAGACTGCCGACAGACCGGCAGTTTTTTTGGCTTATATTCCCTACATCAAACTATATCAACTCATCAATTCGCTGACACATTGTACCCTACTGCAGCAGTGGTATGATTAGCTTGATTATAGCCTCACGCAAGTTTATTTGCGGTGAGGTTTTTTTCGTAAAATGCCTGCCCGATACATAAAAATAAAAGTTACAAATCTTAGGCTAGACGAAACACGGGAAGATGACGACAGTTGGCTCGAAGATGAAGGAATACAGGCACGGAACTTTGAAAGCGAAATCGATAAGGAAAAACTGCTTTCGTTTTTGACCAAAAGACAAAGGCAGGTTGCGGAACTATTGTTTGCCGGATACGACAGGCCACAAATAGCCGAACACCTTACACCGCCGGTTTGCGTACAGGCCGTTCATCAGATCATCTTAAGGATTCGAAAACGGCTGAACCAAAAAGCAGGGGTAAAAGTTGGAGGTTGGAAAAGACGGCATGGAGCTTATTAATAACTTAATTTATTTGTTTACATTGACAAATCCGACAATGAGTGCAGACAAGATGTACCAAGTTTGGAACAAAAACAAGGTCTTAAGGGAATATAAAAGACCGGACATAATGACCTTAAGGCAAATCAGGATAACGGTTATAAAAGAAGTCGGCATCAATTTGCCTAATTAAATGTACACGCCGGAGCATTATTTACAGAGGCATAAAAGGAAACTGGAACGAAGGCTTGCAAAGATACACAAGCTAGGTTTTTTCGAAAGGTTAAGAAAATGGTTAAAAAATTGAACGGAAAAAGTTACGAAGTTGACGGAATAATATTTACCGGTGAGGAAGGAAACTTAATCATGGAATTTAAGGTTGGAAATATGGTTCACAAATTCAAAATAAATAAAGATAACGCAATGGAAATGGCGAAGGTTTTATCTTTATTATTTTTATCAAACCATGACAGCAGAAATTGAAACAGCAAGTTTGGATGTCGTAAGTGAAGCGGTTGAAGTTTGCAAAAACAAAGCCCAAAAAGATATTTTTGATGCTGTCGGAAGGTCTATTAAATGCGGATGTCCTCATTGTGAAGCGGATGCAATTAATCTTGAAAAATTCTGGGGTGACGGCGGAAAGCCTAAATTGGAATTTGATCCAGAAAAAGATGCCACCTTTTACCTTGATAGGTTTGCCCAAGCTTTAGGAAAATTAGATGGTTTGGATATTTACCGTAAATACGGAACACCAGTTGTCGAATATAAAGGACTTCCGGTAAGAAACACTGGACAAATGAAAGGCCTTAGAGCTGGCATATTATTTTCTGCAAGGTCTGATATGCATCTATTAATAGAAATGGGCGAAGGTCAAGCAGTTAAGACGGCACTTAAAACAAATGAAAAATTCAGACAGGAGCAGGGATTATGAGTAAAGAGGCTGATTACCAATTGTCATTCGGATTTTTTGTCGAAAGCCATAAACCGCATTGGGGCATTAGGCTTAATTTTCCCAAAGACAGGATAGGGATAATTTATGCCGGCGGTGATGAGGCATTAACCGATAGCCTGCTGGTAAATGGCGTAAATCCCGATCCGCCAAAGAACGAATTTGGCGACAGGGCAATATCGGCAAAGAAAATAAGAGTGGAGGAACAAAAATGAACCAGAAGATTAAATATTTTTTACTTGGGATGTTTGCGGAATTAATGGTTGTTTGTGTATTTGAATTTATTATATGAAAGAAAGAAGCCAAATTTATAGCGAAGCGACAAGATTATTGAAGGAATACCAGCAATTCCATAACGAAACCCTAATCGGCGTTCCGGAAGGAATCTGGAAACCCAAAGTTGAATATCCGGATTTGCCTTTTGCGCTTGAGCCGTTTGCCGATCAGCATTTCGGATCAATCCATGTTGATTATGATTTGCTTGATAAGCATTGGAATATAGTTGAGCAGACCCCGAATTATGGGGCTGTGACAATCGGTGATGATATAGATAATTTTATAGCACTCGGTAAAATTGCAACCGGAACTTATGAGAATCCCCTGCCACCGCAGCTTCAGGCAATTGCTTATATGGATAGGTTAGAAAAGGATGTTAAGGAAGGAAAAGTCGGCGCAATGGCCTATGGAAACCACAATAACTTCGGTGACATCACGGGTTACGACTGGCTTGAAACATGGGCAAGGAAACTTCCAAAGAAAATCCCTATTTTTACAGCCGGCGGATTACTCCACTTAAAAGTCGGAAGCCAAGTTTACGATATTGCAATGACCCACCGCTACTGGGGAAGAAGCCAATTAAACCCTACGAACATGGTCAAAAGGTTTATGGAATATGAATATCCGGATGCCGATGTTTATTTAACAGCACACACTCATCAGGGCGAGCTTTTGACCTTTGACAGAGCAGGTGAAGAAAAAATCGGTGCAGTAGTCGGGACTTATAAATTAGGGGTTGATGGAAGGGGCGAAACTTGGGCAAGACAAATGGGGATCGGAGGAAGGGCTGGAAGGGCAGGTATGGCGATACTTTTCTACCCTAACGAACATAAGATGGTCGGGTTCAGGCATACCGAAGATGCGCAACAATTTATGTTATCGCTTATCCACGAAAAAGAATGGAAAGGACAAAAAATCGATGCAAAACCTATTAAACCGGATGTTGAAATTGCCGAACTATATGCGATTGAAAATATAAGGGAACGCCAAGCGGAAATGCAATCGGGAAATGAAGAATGAGCCAGATAGACTTAAACGCACAGTATAACGGAAATCTACAGGATGGTTTGGAAGCAAAGACTATCGGCAATATGATCCCGTTGACCCCTCTCCGTCATTTGAAAAAGAAAAAATGTATTGTCTGTAAAAGGGAATTTGAGGGCGGATCAAGTGCTAAATATTGCATAGACCATAAGCCGTTTTTGAAATAAATCTTGCGAGGGCAAAGGAGGTGTTTATGTCAGAACATAATCCTTTGCGCTTAACAAATGAAGAAAAGTGGAATATAAAGCCGGTTCTTTATAAAAGAGCCGGAGGACATTGCGAATATCCTTTGGGATGTAAAGAAAAAAATATATGGAAACTGACAATAGACCATTTTACACCGCTTTGTATTGCAATGATTTTAGGATGGCCGAGGGAAGTTATAAACAGTCTGGACAATTTAATGTTGCTTTGTGAGGAACATCACATGGAAAAAGACAGAATAACACCGGAAGAAAAGGAAAAAGTAATTTTTGAAGTAAGGCATGATGTAAAACCGTTGGCTATAGATGACATTTCCGATATGGATAAACTGGCAAAAGTACGGGAAGAACTGGCAAGGATACAATGGTCGGCGCAGTTTGACGGACAAGGGAATAAATTATGAGATTGGCAATAAATATTCAGGCAACGGTAGAACGAAAAAACTGGATAAAAGTCATGCAAGGAATCTTAAACGACAAAAGGGCTGTTCCGGTTTTTGACACAAAGCATGATTTATGGGAAGGCGCAAAAGCGACTCTTAAAAATTATAAAAAGGGAACAACGCACATGCTCGTTTTACAGGATGATGTGCTTCCCTGCCAAGACTTTATAAAGACAGCCGAAAGAATAATTGAAATCTTACCGGATGACCCGATAACTTTATTTTCCAACCGCAGGGAAATTTTGGAAGCAAAAGCAAAAGGCTATAACTGGTTCAGGCTAAAAAAATTCTTAATGGCACAAGCCTATATCATGCCGGTTCCCATAATTGAGGATTTTCTTATTTGGGCAGAGAAACATATAAAACCGGAAATATATTTTGACGACAACAGATGGGCAATGTATTTGTATTATCACGACAAACTGACTTGGGCAACCGCACCAAGCTTGGTTGAACATTTGGGCTGGAACCAAACGACACTTACCGGATATAACGCAGGACATAGTTTTGAACCAAGACTTAGGATGGCAACATGGTACATAGGATTCGAAAATAGCGGCTTAATGTATGACTGGTCAAGGCTTGATGCAATTGATGATCCCGATAAAATTCTTGGCGACTTTGCCGGTTATTCGAAATGAAAAATAAGATTTATTCGGAATGTTGCAATGCAGAAGTTTATTACGACAAAGGAATTTACCGTTGCGGAAAATGCAATAAGCCGGTAATTTTAGTTTTACCAAGAGAAGGAAATTTAGGGAATTCGCAAATGCCAAAGCCTAAAAGGGTGGACTGATATGTTAAGTTTAGAGGTTTTTCACAAAATGGTTTTTCCAAATGAGGAAAAGAAAATCTACTGGATTTTTTATGCTTTAATTGAGGAGTTTAACAGACAGGAATCAATTAATGATAATCAGGACAGACAACTTGCGGAGCTAAAAAAACGGGTCGAAAAATTGGAATCAAAAGATATAAGAACGGAGGTGGATAAAACTATAATTGGTTGAATATGGCTGATGTAAAATTGGAAATCAAAACAAACAATATAATCTATGAGTGCTTTTTGGAAGAAAGGTATTATAACATTAAAGACCGAAAGCCTGTCGTTATAGGTTTTCTTAGCGGTATTATTCCCGTGTCCCCTACCCAAGTTACTGCAGGCTTGGACAGTAAAACTATTTGCGAGCAATGTTTTAAGGAACATGAGGGTAAGGGCTTAAATTTCGAAGAACCGTCAACGATTTATACGCCATCGTCACAACAGATTATTTCGGCAAACAAAGGAGGACAAAATGGCAAAAAGTAAGAAGGACATCAAACCGAAGGCGACAGAATCAAACCCCTACGATAAATTAAGTCTTAAGGAAAAAACAATTGTTGACATGGCGGTTTATGGTTACACTTATCCGAAAATTGCCAAAGCAACGAAAAAATCCCATCAGACGATTAAAGATTATTTTTACAAGGGTGGCCGGTTGCATACAGCTTATCAATGGCGCTTAAAAGAATACAGAGCAGAATACGAGCAAAGGTTTAAGGAAATCGACAAGATGATCCAAGACGGCGCTGTTGATGCCATCGGAAAACTTCTTGAAGCAGTCAAACAATCCGGCACTTGGCCGACAACAATCCTAGCAGCAAAAGACCTACTGGACAGGGCAGGTTTTACCCCGACTCAAAAATTCACAGGGGATATAACGCAAAAGACTGATGAAAAAGCGGTTCAGGCTTTGGACAAATTAGCGGAATATGTACGACAAAACAATAATAAGCGTTCTAAGGGAACTGCTTAATTACTACTTCAAGATAAATGACAAACCAGCCGGCGACCAGATGTCAGACGGCCAGATTTGGATTGTTGCCTCGATACTTTTTAAGATTAAGCCAAGAATTGCATGTTTAGCTCCAACGGGATATGGAAAATCAGAGGCGGTTTCAATGGGAGTTATTTTAAGGGCTTACCGCTACCATGAAATGTTTGTTGTCGCATCGGTAAAATACGATACCGCCGGAATCATAATGAAGAAAATAATCGAGCATTTGTTTGATAACCCGAATATCACATCGGAATTGGAAATTGATACCACAAAACGGCTTTCACAGCTTAAAAGGGAACGGAATAAAACATCGCTTAATTTCAAGTCAGGCGGAGGAATAAAAATTGTTTCTTTGCACGGCGCAGATGCGGATGTTTCAAATGCCATCGGAGAACATTCGCCAAATGTTGTTTTGGATGAGTCACCGCTTTTAACTCCGTCAAAATACCTTATAGTCTTGAAAGTTTTGGAAGGAACGGGAAAATACGAGGATTCATTTTTGTTTGAGTTAGGAAACGCAATCAACAGAAACCACTTTATGCAAAATGTTAAGTTTAACAGCGAATACGAGCATATCGACATTTCGCTTGAACAGGCAATTGCCGAAGGAAGGCTTGACCCCAAATCGATTGATGAAAAAAGGGATTTGCCTAACTTTGAAGAATTTTACCTTTGCAAGTTTCCGGATGAAGATGAGATGGATGAGAAGGGTTATAAACAGCTTTTGACCTTAGAAGATGTGCAGGAAATTATTGTTGACAGCGTTCCCTTAACCGATGAACCGCAGAAGTTAGGCGGAGATATTGGCGGTGGTGGAGATTACAATGTTTATGCAATAAGGCAAAATCACAATGCTTGGATTGAGGGCGAAAACAGAAGCAATGATACGATGGTCAATGTTTCCGAAATCCAGAGGATTATCGAGGAATCGGAAGTAATCGTTACCGAAAAAGACAAAGAGGAAAAAAAGACCCTGCTTAAACCGGAAGATGTAAGCCTTGATGATATTGGAATCGGCAGGGGCGTTACTGACAGAAGCAGGGAAAAAAAGGTGGAGGTAAACGGCAAAATGGTTACGATGAATGTAAACGGTGTGGCAGTTGGTGAAAAAGCAAGAGAACCGGAAAGGTACGCAAATAAAAAAGCCGAATATTATTGGCGTTTGAGGATGTGGGCTTTGGCAAAAGATAAAGACGGAAAGAGGATAAATAAACTTAAGGATCACCGCTTGAAAGGAATAAGCGTTTGGCAACAATTGACTTGGATTAAATATAAAACGGACAGCGACAAGGTAATTCAGATTGAGCCAAAACAAGACTTGAAGGAAAGGACAGGAAAATCACCGGACTTTGCCGAAGCACTGATGCTTACATTTGCAGACGGAAGGCCGGAACCACGCATTACTTGGCTTGAATAAAGTGTTATAATCTTTATGCTGCCTCTAACATGACTACGATTAAACTTAATACCCAAAACTTCATGAAGGAAATATTGAAAGGACTTGAGGAAAAAGAAAAACAGAAACACCGCAAACCTAAGCCTGCAGATTTGTATAAGAAACCACGCTGACTTCAATACAATTGGTTAGATATGTCTATAACCAATGCAATAAAAGGCCTTTTCCAAAAACAGGCAAACACAGGCATTTTCGGGTTCTTCTCAAACCAAAATATCCCGAAGATGGGTGAAAAAGAGTATGTCCAAGCATATAGGGGTTGGGCTTATGCCTGCACTAATGCCATTGCCGAAAAAGTCGCCGAAATGGAACTGACGCTTCAGAAAAAAAACGGCGAGGTCTGGGAAGATTTACCTTCGCATCCTGCAGTCGATATTATTTACTATGTCAACGATTTTATGTCCTACCATGAGCTGATGTTCGGAACACAAGCCTTTCAGGAATTAGACGGTAACTCTTTTTGGTATCTTGTACCGGCAGCAGGAAAAGCGGTATCGGAAATATGGCCTCTTGATCCGACCAGAATGACGGTTGTCAAATCTTCAAAAAACTTCATCGGTGGATATATTTATGTCAACGAAAAAGGCGAAAAAGTGCCGTTTAAGCCGACTGAAATCCTGCACTTCAAAAGATTCTCTCCTACAAATCCGTTCAGGGGTGTCGGAACGGTTGAGGCAGCAGCAATACCTTTGGATATTGATAAGTTTGCTTCGGAATGGCAAAGGAACTTCTTTGGAAACGCTGCAATGCCGGCAGCGCTTTTAACCTCCGATAATGAATTAACACAGGAACAGTACGACAGGATAATGGCAAACTGGAAAGCAAAATATCAGGGCGTTGCCAATGCACATAAATTGGCAATCATGGAAGGCGGAATAAAATATACCTCGTTATCGCCTACCGCAAAGGAAATGGAGTTTACACAGTCACGAAAAGATATAAGGGATGAAATTCTGGCGATATTCAGAGTTCCGAAAACAATCTTAGGGATTACGGAGGATGTCAATTTTGCCTCTGCCCAAGCATCCGAGTATGTTTTCTCCAAGTACATAATCAAACCCAAAATGAACTTTATATTGTCGGTTCTTAATGAAAACTATCTGCCATTGTGGGGACTTGATCCGAAACAATATAGGTTTTCTTGCGTTGATCCGGTTCCAGAAAACATCGAGCAAAAGCTTACCGAAAGGGTACAATCGGTTGATAAATGGAAAACAAGGAACGAAATAAGGGCGGAAGAAGGCTTGCCACCGGTTGAAGGCGGAGATGAGCTTTATACTTCAACACTTCAAGCGCCTATTTCCGGAAGCAATGAGGAGGAACCGGAAACGCAGGAGCAAGACGATGAAACGGAGGAAGAAAACCAGAAAAAAGTAAAAAGGCTACTCAAAAAGGAAAGGAAAATAAAAGTAAACAGACGAAAAAAAGCTGCCAAAGCCACAAGGTACATTGACGAACAGACTGCGCTTTTGGACAAAAGCTTTGTTGAGTTAAACGATAAGTTAAAATCCATGCTTTTGGCAAACTTGAAGAAAAAAGTCGCAAGGGTAGCAGTACAAAAAGTAAAAAGGGATAAAGACGAGGCATCAAACGATTTGGTAAGGGTTTTGTTTGCCGACTATCCGGAATGGGTCGGACTTTTATATAACGCTACAAAGGAAGGGATGCAAAGGATAATGCAGCAATCCGGAACCGATGCTTTGGCCGAAGTCGATGTTGACCAGACATTTGATCTGCAAAATCCAAGAGCTATGGATTGGCTCAATACAAATTCAATGTCAAATTCAAAGAGTTATTCGGACACCATGAAGGAGCAAATATCTTTGGTTATTGCCGAAAGTACAGAAGGCGGTGCTGGCGTTGATGAGATAGCAACCAATTTAGGCCAGTTTTTCAGCGAACAGGGTGATTGGAGGGCATTAAGGCTTGCAAGAACCGAAACGGTAAGCGCTTATTCGGCTGGAAACCTCGAAGGGTATAAGCAGTCAGGTGTTGTATCCGGCAAGGAATGGTTAGCGGATGCTTCAGCCTGTATTATCTGTGCCGGAAATGCCGATGCCGGAACTATCGCAATTGATGATGATTTTCCAAGCGGTGATCCCGCTCCAGTTGCACACCCGAACTGCGAATGTGCCTTACAGCCTGTCACGAAAAGCGATGAGGAATTATTCGGGGACTGACAAAATGTATAAGAAGTAATGCTTAAGACATTACAATTGGTTAGAATTATGCTACAAGATTTACATAACAAAAAGCTATTCAAAAATTTTGAAGCGGAAACTAAGGTGGCTGACGGTGCGCCTCGCACTTTGGTTGTAAGGATTACATCCCCTGCTCCGGACAGGTCAAAAGATACTGTCCAGCCAACCGGAATGAACGCAAACAACTACGAAAAAAACCCTGTTGTTTTATATGCCCATAATTACGCAGATATTCCGATTGCAAAATGCAACAATTTGAAAGTTACCGATGAGGGAATTTTAGCTTCCGTTGAATTTCCGCAAGAAGGGGTTTATGCCAAAGCGGATACGGTTTATGCCATGTATAAAGGCGGATTCTTAAATGCTTGGTCAATCGGTTTTATGCCCACAGACTATGATGAGAATGATCAAGGCGGTTATAACTTCAAAGAATGGGAGCTTTTCGAATTTTCGGCAGTGCCGGTTCCGGATAACCCCGAAGCATTGACGGTTATGAGGTCTAAGGGAATTGATGTGGATACGCTTTTTGAAAAAGGGGTGTTGCCATATAAGGAAACACCGAAGGCGCCGGATGATGCCTCTTGGGATGCAGGGGAAGAAGTAAAAGCAGCATCGGTTGATGATTTGAAGGTAATGTGCGCTTGGGTTGACTCTGAAAATGCGGATAACAAAGGCGCTTATAAGCTTCCGCACCATCTACATAGCGGAGAACACGATGTCGTATGGCGAGGCGTTGCTGCAGCGATGGGAGCATTGCTTGGCGCAAGAGGCGGAGTGCAAATTCCGGATGGCGACAGGAAGGGCGTTTATAACCACCTTGCAAAACACTATAAACAGTTTGACAAAGAAGTTCCGCCTTTTAAGGCTGTCGGAGAATACAATCAGGAAGCATTGCTTGACCTTGATAAAAAAGGTCTTATCGATTTTGGCGATGAGGTAACTTTGACAAAAGAACTTTTCAGGGAAATGGAAAAACAAATCTTAGAAAAAGAGGAAAAATCCGGAAGGTCGATTTCCTCAAAACACGAATCGCTTTTGAAAGGTGCAGTTGAAAATATCCAGAGTGTTTTATCATCGGTTTCGACATCCGATGATGATGACGGAAAAGAAGTTGAAATGCCGTTGACAAAAAGGCTTTTGAACCAGATTAATACGGCGCAAAAACAAATGAAAGAAACAGATAAACAAGTAGGTTTGACGCTCCGTTTAATTAAAGTTATTCAGAGTGAATCCAAACAAAAAGGGGGTGAAATAAAATGACTGAAGAAGAAAAAGCAAAAAAAGAAGCTGAAGAAAAAGAACTTCAGACAGTAGTTGAGGCAGTTACGGAAAAATCAGTTCCGGCAATCCTTGAGAAACTCAAGAACGATAAGCCTCTCCGCAAAGACATTTTTGGAGGTGAGGATAATAACACCAACAAAGATATAGCAGACAAAAAATCTGCTGCAACGGAATATGTAAAAAGACTGGCACTAGGTCAGGAAACCAAAGCCCTTTCATCTGGTACTTCAACCAGCGGATCGGAACTTGTGCCAACTTATGTATCTGACCAGTTTATAACCGTAGCGCAGAAATACGGCCTTGTGAGGCAACACGCAACACATTGGCCTATGCAGGGAATCAATGAAAACATCCCTACATTATCTGCTATGTCAGCATATCGCCTTGCAGGTGATACGGCTGCAGTTACGGCTTCACAACCCACAACCGGTGCTTTACAACTTAGAGCAAAAACGGTTGGCGTTATAATCCCTGTTTCCAAAGTCTTGCTGCAAAATGCAACAATTCAATTGGTTGATGCAATAACTTTCCTTGCCGGAAAAGCAATCGCAAAGTTGGAGGATCAATGGGGATTCTTGGGTCTTGGGGCTGGTGAGGGTATTTTCCAGACAACTGGTGTCCCTGCCTATACGCTGGCAGCGACAAATACCACATACAATAAAGCAGCAGCGGAAGATTTGCTGTCAACCATTGATGAGGTTGACGAGAACTTTGTCGGCGACAACATGCGCTGGATAATGTCCTTATCTGTTCTCAACAACTTTAGGCGACTAAGATCGGTTGTAGGTACAGACAAACAAGGCTTCTTGTTCGAGGCTTTTGGAGGCAATATGCCTTCAACTATGTGGGATATACCTTATGATACATCTGCTGTAATGCCTAAGAATAGCGATGCCAGCCAAGCTGGTAAGGCTTTCTTGGCGTTAGTTGACTATGATAACCTAATCTTCGGAGATAGTATGCAATATACTATGGAGATTTCGGATCAGGCAACCGTCACCGATACTGACGGCTCAACCTTAATCAACCTGTTCCAACAGAATATGGTTGCTCTTAAGATTTGGGGCTTGATTGACATTGAAGTAGCCAACCCGACACTTGCACATGCAGTGTTAAAGACAGCAGCTTCATAACCCTTAATGCGGTGAGCTGCAGCTTGAGTGGCAATGGGTAACGAGTAAAGTAAGTTACACAAATACCACCAGCTCAAACTTAAAAAATCGTTGTTGGTTTATCGCAGGTTGCGAGGCATTTCGACAAACTTCTCCATAGGTTTGTCCACCTCCTTTCCCTCACAACCTGTTATAAGTCAAAAATATGAGCTTTGAAACCGAAACATTTTACAGAGTAATAGTTGACCACAACGGAGCTTGTGGTAATTTTGTATTTACCCAAGATGTGCCAATAGACCTTCCGGAATCCATCATCAATACCTTGAAAAACCATGTAACTTTTATTGATGATTCCAACAAGCCGATAAAAGACCCCAGAACGAAAGGAGGTAAATAGTATGGCAAAGGTTGTTGTTGACCATAACGGCTCTTGCGGAGGCTATCATTATCAAGCCGGTGAGGTGGTTGACCTTCCCGATGATGTCATTAAAGCATTGGGTACTTCTGCAAAGCCTGTTTCCGGAGCAAAGGAAGCCCCAAAACAGGAGGTAAAAGAAGCGGAAGCACCAAGGGACAAAATGGTGCGAAAAGCAAAAGTGACAAAATAACTTGCGCCCTTGATTATCCTAAATATCCCCAGAAATGGGGATTTTTAGTAACTAAAACAGAAAATGTATAAAAAGCGTTAAATACCTCAATATAATTGGGTAGATATGTTTCACAGGCACGGAATTTACTACAATGTATGCACGGGACAATTCAAGGTTGACAGAAGCCTTCATGCTGCGACTTTTGAATTTGAGGAAGATAACGGAGCTGCAACCGGCTCACCGGCTCATGGAACAACTACAACCGGAGCAAGGACAGAGTGTAATTGGAAAAATATTGATGATTCAACAACTGCTTATTCTTCATCCCCTATAACCGCAGGCAATAATTCCTATACAAAATACCAGTATGGGCACTTTTCAGGAACATATAACCAGATTTCGGCAGGCCTTTGGGCGCATACGGCAGGCGCTTTTGGAACCGGATTGACCTTAAAAGGCATTGTCACTTCAACCTATGCGACACCGACAACGACAGCCAATGCTTCCTTGACGGTTGATATGACTTCCGCAATCGCCATCGGATCGGGACAAACCGTTTTATTCAATACTGCTCCTTCCGCATCTGCGCCGACATCATCGATTACATCAAACCCTGCTTATACGCAGTATTTAGCAAGCCAGTTACAAACGACAACCTCCGCAGCAGCCGGAGATACGACAAGCGTAACATTAACGCTGCAATATAACGAAAATTAATATGGCTAGTAAAGTTAAAACAATCAATATATTTTGCGCAAAATGCCAGAAGGAAACCGAGCATACCGGACAGGTTGACTTAAACGGTGAATTTGTATTTACCTGCTTGATCTGTGAAGGATTTTTCAAAGTTCCGGCAGGATACAAGGCCGAAGATATAAAAGCGCATTTTGAGGATCATAAAAAGGCCAATGAAGGCCAAGTGAGTGTTGCGGAAAGCGAAGCAACTCTTGACGAACTCTTAAGTTAATCGTAATCCAATACGACCTCACCAATCCAATGGTATGAAACTAAAATACTTATTCCAAGTTGAATTTTTTGACCAAAAGCCGGATTATAAACAAAATCCTCTTGATGCTTCCGTTGAATTCCCTCCGGTAAAAGATGAAAACGGCAATTTGCAGGGTAAATCCTGCATGGCCGATATTCAGGAGGATGTCGACAACTTCAATATAAAAGAATTTTGGCTTATACCTAACTTTTTTTTGGGTCATCGATATATGGTTGACCTAACAGACGGACATTTTGAAATTGACGGAATCCCCTTTGAGGTTGAGGGCGAAAGGCCATTACCTGTTGCAAACCTTAAGTTCAAGTTGATTTATTTCCGTGTACGCAGACCATTCCATACGACAAAATACAGGTTAAAAGGCGGTAAGCCGGTTGAAATTCTAGGCGTTACAACCGGAGAATTACCACTTAAATACATGATCGGATGGCAATGCAATATCAACGGAAAAGATTATGTTCAAAAAATATTGGTTCAATGATTGCTTGGAAAATATATTACTCAAACGGCACAACCTTTTCTAACCTAGACGGAAACCCCGAAGATGCTCCGCCAACGGGAGTGATATGTATTCTGCAAAACCCCATTAAACACGGTTGGATGCTTTTAAGAAATAAAGATTACTATCTAAGATTAGACGATTGGGAGTGGGTAGGATGTGAAGCTGACGGCTTCTGGCAGTATATGTTCAAGCCTGGCTGGAAGTGTCCTAAGTTCGGAGAGAATGTATCCGACTCAATTTACGAGAAGATAATAAAACAAGCTACCGAAGATATGGATAAGGGATTAAAAGGACAATTATGAACTTAAAAACACAACGCATATTAGCTTACATATTAAGATACTTACTTTTACCTTTTGGGTTTTTACCTAAGAGTTGGCAACCTATTCCTTTATCGTGGTGGTATCGTAAACTTGAGATTAGAAAACCGCCTTTAGTCGGACACGCTTCAGCACCTTCGGTTACTTCTTCTTCGTTTGCAAATGACGGGGGAGCAACGACTGGAACTGGAACTGCGACTTACTCAATAGGCGGAGACACTTCAGCGACTTATGGCTGGTGTTATATTACAGGTACTTCAGGCGACCCTACAACTGCTAACTCGGTACAGAACAAAGCCGTAACCGCTAATGGAACTAATGACACGCTTCAACTAACAGGATTGACTGCGGCAACTGCTTACAGGATGAGAGCCTATGTAACTAACTCAGTAGGTACAGCTTACGGAACTACGGTACAATTCTACACCCCACCCACGACAGCGTTAAATTCCCCAGCAGATACAGCAACAGGTCAATCTACTACCCCAGCTCTACAATTTACAGGAACAAGCTCAAGTAATCCTATTACTTATGAAGTACAAGTAGATACGGTTAATACGTTTGATAGTCAATCCTCTAGTTATAATTTAAAATATCTTGACGTTTATACATCTATTACGGGTTCACCGTCAGATAATATTATCGCTAACATAAGGTCTGGTTCTCCTACGGGAACATCATTAGGAAGTGCGAATGTTGCTATTGGTTCAGTATCTAACCCTGGGGTTACTCGCTTTACTTTTTCTCCTGCAATTTCTCTTACTGCTGGTACTAAGTACTATATAACAATAGGTCGTGCTTCTGGCCCTAATGGGCTTAATTATGTAAGTATTTATAGAAAAACCTTAACAAATCCATATAGTGGGGGAGGGTATTATGCCACTCCAGTTGGTTCAGAATCAGCTACGGATGATATGTATTTTGTTGTTACAGATGATGCTTCTAACGTACAGATAAATCAAAATACACAAGATGCCTCAGCGGGGGTTTCTGCCGCAGGAGATACACTGGCTCAATCATTTACTGCTGGAACTACTGCCCCCCTTATAGACGCTACCTCTGCCTCTGGTGGACACGATGCCGCCCAATTCTCTGGTACACCAGATAATACAGACCCCTATACTTCAGGACAGGCAGTTACTTTTACCGTACCCTCTGCTGAAATCCTAACAGCTTCTACTACTTACTACTGGAGAGCAAGAGGTAAAGACCCTTCAGGAAGCAATATTTTCGGAAGTTGGGCTACTACAAGAAGTTTTACTACAGCAAGTGGGAGTACAATCACTACCAAAACCCAAAGTGCCATTTCACGAATAACTGGCATAACAACAAAAATAATTTCCGCTTTGGCAAGAATTACTGCCCAAACCACCAAAACACAAACGGGAAAATCTAGGGTACAATTAATTACCCAGAAAACACAGGCTGCAGTAACACGGATTACCAAAACAACGACCCAAAATCAAAGTGCGGTAGGAAATATCTTAAACAGTACCGCAAAGACAATTTCGGGACTTTCAAGGATAACTATAAGTACAATTAAGACTATATCTGCGGTTGCAAGGCTCGTAATTCAAACAACCCGAAATCAAACCGCCGTTTCAAGAATACAGATTTTAACTACCAAAACGATAAATGCAGTCAGTAGGATAACCGCACAGATGACAAAGACAATCTCGGCAAAAGCAAACATAAATAACAATACTCAACGGTTAATTGCTGCAGTTTCGAGAATCACCCTTATAACGGGCAAGAATCAACCGGCCATAGCCAATATCCGAAATAATACTCTCAAAATTATCACTGCGGTTTCTAGAATAGGTTTAATTACTGCCAAAACAGTCACAGGTATTGCCAGAGTTACGGTTTCGACAATAAGAAATGTTCCGGCGTTATCCAGAATTACACAATCTGTACCAAAAACAGTTAATGCAACATCAAGAATAACAATTTCAACCCTTAAGACAATAAATACAGTATCTAGGATCGGCTTAATAACAAATAGAACGATTACCGGAGTTGCCAATTTGCTTGCTGCGGTGACACAAACTACACGAACAATAACTGGAGTGTCGAGGATTACCCAAACTGCAGTCAAAACTATATCCGCAATTTCACGCATAACAATATTAACGCTTAAAACCATAAATGCGGTTTCGAATATAAGGAATAATACACAGAGGACAATCACAGCGCTTTCGAGGATTACTGCAACTACTCTTAAAACCGCAACGGGGCTGGCAAGGATAACGGTTTCAACGCTTCGAACCGTATCCGGTATTGCCCGAATAGGCTTAATATCCCAAAAAACAATTAACGGCATTTCCAGAATAAGCCTTATAACCCTTAAGACAATTTCGGCTATTTCGCATATTACGGGAATAACCCAAAGAACCCAAAATGCCCTAACAAGAGTAACGGCATCAACCTTAAAAACAATTACAGGACTAGGGCAGATTTCAAACGCAACAGTAAGGACAATCACGGCTATTTCAAGAGTTACCGGAATAACCAGTAAATTGCAGACAGGCCTTTCCAGAATCCAAATTTTAACGGCAAAAACACAGTTGGCAGTCGCTAGGATAGGACTGATAACTCAAAAGGTAATACTTTCGATTGCAAGGATTTCGCTTGTTACTTTGAAAAATCAGCCGGCTATCGCAAGAATACAGTTGATTACAAATAAAACAGTTACAGCCGTTTCAAGGATTACAAAAACTGTAACAAAAACATTAAACGCTGTTTCAAGGGTCGGTCTTGTATCTCTTAAGACCATTTCCGGTATCGCAAGAGTGACTATTTCGACAATCCGTAACCAAACCGCATTAACAAGGATAACTGTATCATCTTTTCAAAATCTGCAAGCCGTAGGGCGTTTGACGGCCTCACAGTTGAGGCTAATTTCCGCAATTTCAAGGGTAACAGCCTCAACGCTTAAAAATATCACTTCTTTGGCAAAAATCACCGCATTGGCAATAAAAACACAAAATGCGCTGTCAAGAATTGAGCAGATTGTTATATATTCCGTGTACGGACTTTCAAGAATTACCGCAATGAGGCTTGTTTCCGTGTACGCAACTGCAAGGGTAGCAGTGCAAACGCTTATAAACACAACCGGAATCGCAAGCATACAAATACCTCATGTGACAAGAACCGTAACCGGTGTTGCAAACATTAAAGCTGCCCACGGAGAATACAGGCAAAAAGGCCAGCTTTATGATTTTTCGGGAGTGTTGGAACAGCTTTTGGGACAAACCTCAACTTTTGCCGGTAGAATGTATAACAAACGAAGCGGAGATTCTTATAATTAGTTGAAATGAATTATATCCAGCAATCAGATGTAGAATCGTATTTGGGAGTCACCTTAACCGCAAACGGAATTGCGACTTTTAGCCTGTTGCAACAGCCTATGCAGGATTTAATCGACTGGTATTGCAACAGGAGTTGGAATTTAACAAACCCTGTCGTTGAAGATTTTGATGCGCTGACAAGTATCGGAGATAATTTGGTTGCAAACTATACTTTTTTCCCGAAAAACAGTATTTCACCAACTGTTGCAAATCCGACCTATCCTTTGGCAAAAGGGATTATAAGCGTTGTGATCGGGACTTCTCCTCTGGACATGAATTATGTTGTAAGCTACGGAACGCACTTGAAAATTTCTGCAACATTCCCTTCGGTGATTTTAACCAATCCTTTGGGATTTAAGATGGTGCATGTGACATATAATGCCGATTTAACGCTTCCAACCCCGATTAAGGCAGCGATGGCACAGTGGATGGCAAGAATGATTCAGGAAGCTCCCGATGCCGGAAAACAAACCTACGAAGTTTCAGCCGGTACGGTTAAGGTTCAGTATGCTGCTTCAAGATTAAACTCGCTTCAAGTTATACCGGATTTTGTAAAACTTGTTCTTGATAAGTACAGGTTGCCGGCTGTTGATCATTTTTAAGCTATGGCAAAATTACCGATTACACATACTGCTTCAATTTACCAGTTAAAAAGAACCGGCAATACCGAAAGTTACCAGAGTACGCCTTCCTACACGAATGTTAATATTTGCGTTTCGCCAACCGGAACCGATATACAAAATTCCGAAGGTGGAGTACCGTCTTATCAGCTTTTCGAGATTTTTCTTTATGATATAACCTTATCGCTTACAAACGGCGACAAAATCATTACAGACGGCGACAACCAAGAATATTTGCTTGACGGAAAACCCTATGTGATTAATAACCAGTATTTATCTTATATCAGGATTTTGGCAAGGCAGGTTGTGTAATATGGCAGCAGATTATCAATTATCGGTTCAGATTTTAGGAGCAAAAGAGCTTAAAGATGCAATTGCAAGCGTATCCGGCATTGCATTGCAGGCGATTAAGGATGCCTTAGACAAAACCGCAATCGATCTGGAATACAAGGCAAGAGGTAAAGCGCCCCATAAAACAGGCGCTTTATGGACTAGCATACATACCGAACCGGCGCAAGTTACGGCTGACAATGTTGAGGCAAAGGTAGGAACGACCAAAAATATCAAATATGCAAGGGCGCAGGAATACGGAACAAGGGGAATGACTATACATAGCCATAGCCGATCAGGAAAACCATTTACCTATATCGGCAATATTCCGCCGAAGTATTATATGAGAGATGCGAGAGAGGAAATTAAGCCGGAGATGACCGAGAATATGTCTGCTGCTGCCCAGAAAATAGTCAGGCATTTGGCAACGAAAGGATAATATGTATAAAACAATAAAAGATCAGTTGGTTGCAATTTTAGGGGGCGTTTCAAGCGTTAAGGTAGTTTACGGCAAAGAGGAAAAGAAGCTGGCGGACTTTCCGGCGGTTTGTATCTCGGCCAAACAGCATAGCAGCCAATACGATTCAGTCGGGACAAGCGGAGTAAATTTAAGGGAATACGAGCATTTTGTAAGGGTATATTTTAGAACCGATGAAGAAAATGACCCAGATTACGAGGATGTTTTGGAAGGCGTTGCAGATGATGTGGTATCCGCTTTGGAGCAGAATGTCACCTTAAACAGCGTTTGCGATTATTCGATTCCCGTTACTGGCGTTTGGCGCTTTGGCAATAAGGAAGTGCCGGTAAGGATATTCGAACTGATTGTCAGGGCAACAGTAAGAATAAGAAGGGATACGCAAACACAGGTCTAGGCAAAATGTATAAAAAGGCCGAAGTTACTCAATATAATTGGGTAGAATGAAGTACAGATACTTAGGCGAAGAAGAATTGCATTTGCCTACACTCGGTATCACGGTTAAAAAAGGCGATGTAATCGAAACAAAAAACGAATTAAATCATCCGGAATTTAAGCCGGAAAAGGAAGAAAAGGTTAAGAAATAAATATGAGTGCTGGAATTTTATCAGTCATATCATTTGTAAAAGAATCCGTTTGGGGAACACCAGTTGTTCCCACAAAATCTGTTGCGGTCAGGCCTACAGGCGGAATACAAGCCAAAGAAAATATCCAGATGATCCCTGCAATCAAGGGACAACTCCAAAAAAGCTACGATGCAATAAAAGGTAAGGTTTCCTATGAAGGCGATTTTACAATTGACTTTTTTCCGGATTATGCCGGATTTTTCCTTCTTTCCGCTTTGGGAACTGATACTCCTGCACTTCATTCCGGCGAAACAACCGTTTACGACCATGTATTTACCGAAACAAATCCGAAACCGTCTTTGACAATTGAGCAGGCGATGAGTGAAGCAGTTTACCGATTCGCAGGGTCTATTGTTTCAGGATTTAAGCTTGTAGGCAAAACCGGTGAGATGCTTGAGTTTACACCAAGCATTATGGCAAAAACAGTCGCATCGGCAACCGCAATAACTCCGGCGTTTTCAACTATTCCTGCTTTTAATTTTTCACAGATGCAGGTAAAAATCGGCGGAACGGTAATCGGCGAAGTCGAGAACTTTGAGGTAGATTATAAAAACGGCCTTGAAATGGTCTATGCGCTTGGAAACAATGAGCCTTCTTATCCAAGCATTAAGGGCGGATCGGAAGTTACCGGAAAAATGGATATTTACCTTGATTCAACGACTGCTACCCAAATCACCAATTATCTTAATAAAACCAATGCATCTCTTGAGCTTATAATTACAGGCACGGCAATCGGAACTGCTGCAAATTATGTCCTTGATATAGTTATCCCGAAAGCGGTTTATAAGGCAGCAGATGTTAAGATAACCGATCAGCATAATGTAATTAATGTAGAGTTTGAAGGAATTTATGATACCGTTACCAGCAAATTGCTCGGAGTAACTCTTACAAATCTGGTAACAGCCTACTAAAAATATGGAAGATAGAATTGTTGAAACCGGCAGTGGTTACAAAGTTTATTTAAGACCGTTTATTTCCTATCCTAAATTTTTGGAAATCCAAAAGGATTTTGCCTCAAAAGTTATGATTGACCCCAAAGATACCGAAAAGCAGACTATCGAGCCATTCTCCGCAGCAGTAACTTTTGAGATGGAGGAAAAACTGATGCGCTATTTGATTAAGAAAATCGAGGACAAAGAAGGTAAATTAGTTGATATAAGCGAAGATTATTTACCGCTTCCTCCGGATGATTGCGTTGAAGTAAAAGCGGTAATCTCCGAAATCTCCGAAAAAGCAGCACAGGCATATAGTAAAAAAAAATAGAAGAAGCCGAACTCGCAGTATTTAAGGCTTATTTCAGTGAAACAGCACTCCAAAGTGATGACGAAGATTTACAGATTGTCCATGCATGCTACAAAATGAAAACCCTTTTTGTTTTGGGTGGCATAAGTGATCAACCGGCTTGGTTTGTTAACCTATATTTAACCTATCTATCTGCAAAGGCAAGAGCTGAAAAAGAAAAAATGCGAAAAGCAAAAACTTAAGAATTCTGATGGTGTTCTTCCTTAAATTCTTTGAAGGCTTGTTTCACTTCTCCGACTGATTTTTTATAGTCATCAATTTGTCCTTGAAGCCTCTGATTATTTGCCGTTGTTTTAGCGTTGTAGTCAGTTTTTATATCAGCCATCTGATCCTTAAATTTTTGATTATTGGCTTTTAAGTCTGCTTTTATTTTATCAATTCCGAGTAGCTTTGAAATATTCATAGCTTATTTGTATAACAAAAGGACAGACCAACGATACAATTGGTTAGATAGTAGCACTTTTTTTATAAAAGTCAAATCTTATGGATAATGCAGTTTTGGAAGTAGTCTTAAAAGCAAGAGATGAGGCAAGTGCCGTTATAAAGAACATGGGCAAATCATTAGGTGATGCCCAAAAGGGTGCGGATATTGTAAACGGCGCAATTTTGGGAATGGGAGCTGCTATTGGTGGAGCTTCAGCCGTAAGTATTAAACTGGCTTCCGATTTTCAATCCTCTATGGATTTAATACAAACCCAAGCAGGCGCATCGGCGCAGGAAGTTGAAAATATGAGGGGTGTTGTCCTAAATCTTGCAACTTCAACCGGCGAATCGACAACCGCACTTGCTCAAGGGTTATTTTATGTTGAAAGTGCTGGATATAGAGGCGCACAGGCTATGGATATTCTTAAGCTTGCAGCCGAAGGAGCAGCAGTCGGACATGCAGACCTAGCGCAAACCGCAAATGTTTTGACAACCGTAATGACATCGGGAATCGGAGGAGTACATAATGCTTCAGATGCAATGGGCGTTCTTAACGCAACAATAGGTGCAGGAAAAATGCAGATGAGTGATCTAATCGGCGCAATGAGTACCGGTATTTTACCAACAGCAGAAGCAGCCGGAATTTCTATGCAACAATTAGGTGCAACACTGGCAACGCTTACCAATAATGGTGTCCCTGCCGTTGATGCTGCAACAAGGTTAAGAATGACAATCGGTTTAATGGTTGCGCCAAGTGGAGCTGCGGAAAAAGCAATGAAAGGAATCGGGCTGCAAAGCGACCAATTAGCAAAAGATATGCAATCCGGAGGAATTATAAAAGCAGTGACCGATTTGCATGACCATTTGAAAGATTTATCGTCTGTACAACAGGAGCAAGTTCTTGGCAAAATGTTTGGCACAAGAGAAGGTTCGACAATAATGACTCTTGTTGGCAATGTTGATATGTTAAATAACAGACTTGGACAGATAAAGGGGACTTCAAATGACTTCGGCTCCGCATGGCAAAAAACACAAGGCGATGCGGATACCGCAATGCAAAGACTTTTACAAACCGTCAATGTTCTGGCTATTGATTTTGGTACCCAACTTTTGCCAAAAGTTACTACAGTCGCAAACTATTTGGCGACAAACTTAATCCCTACAGTTAAAAACCTCGTCAGTTGGATCGAGCAAAATAAAACCATCCTTGAAATTATAGCCGGAGTAATTACCGCAGTTGTGGTACCGGCATGGGCAGCATTTCAGGCAAAAGCAATGGTTCAAAGCGCAAAGGATGTGGCCGCATTTATTATTGAAAACGATAAATTAATACTGCGAATAATAGCGCAAACCGCCCAAATAATTATTGCAATTGCGCAGTGGATTATTTATCATGGCATACAAATTGCCGGAACTCTTGCAACGATTGGAATGACGGCAGCAACTTGGCTTCTTAATGCAGCGCTTATTGTATTAACATCACCGATTACATTGATAATACTTGCAATAATCGCCCTAATCGCCATCGGAGTCTTGCTTATCACCCACTGGAAACAGGTACAGGAAATAATGAAGGAAGTTTGGGATGGAATAATGAAAATTATCCAAGATGCGGTTTCTACTGCCGGCCAGTGGATCAAGAATTTTATAAACGGTATTATTGACGGCATAAACACTTTGATTCACGGAATAAACAGCGTAAGCGGAAAAATTCCAGGGGTCGGAGGATTACTGCATATTCCCGACATTCCTCATTTTGACAAAGGCGGTTATGTCCCTTCAACCGGCCTTGCAATGCTGCACAAAGGAGAATTTGTTTTATCGAATGATATGATTTCGGGAAACCAAAGCATGCCGACACAAATTTCAAATGCGGTAACAAACAATACCCCTGTCAATATTTATGCGACTATTAATTCCGACATGGATTTGAATTTACTAGGTTATAAATTGGCATTTGCTGTAAGGAATTCAAGATAATATGGTAACAGGATTAACTTTAGGCGGTCAATCGCTTATATCAGATCAAATATATTTAACGGCTTTCAAAAATGGCTCGTTTCCTGCCACTGTTTATACAAGAAGCAAACGAGGCGGTTATCAGGGAAATAAGCTCGTTACGCCAAGCTTTGCATCTTACCAATTTGTTTTGGATTTTACGATTGTCGGTAAAAGTTTTTCCGATCTTGCATTACAAAGGGATATATTTTTTGGCATTTTGGGTACAATTCATTCTGCCGGAGTACAGACTTTGATTGCAACAAGAAGTGACGGCACATCAAGGCAGATTGATATAAAAGCAATATCCGTTACCGGCGATTTGACAACTGATGATGGAGTAAGTTCACTTGTCGAAATAACTCTTGAGGCCGAGTATCCTTTCCTGCAAAGCAACCAGCCCCAAAGCCAAGATATACTGATTTATAACGGCGGAGGCATGAGTGTTCCAATGGGTGTGCCTCTTGACATCTCCAATAATGCACAAACCTTAATTACGGTTGTAAATAATGGCAATTATCCTGCATATCCGATTTTTAACTTCGTAGGTGTTTTGACAAATCCAAGCATTACGAATAATACAACCGGTGAAACATTAAGTTTTTCCTATACTCTTTCTGACAGTTCCCATTCAATTTTGGTTGATACTTACCAAAGAACAGTCTTACTTTTGCCATCGGGGAATATAGGCAGACAATATGCAACCGGCGTATTTTGGACAATTCCGGTTGGAGAATCAACGATAACTTTGGGAAATGCAAACCAGACAGATGGCGGAAAATGCACTCTTACTTTCAGGGATACATTCTTAAATATTTAATATGTCACCGATAATACAAGTTTTCCTAAAAGATGTCGCAAGCGGAAATTTATTTGAGCTTCCTTTTACCTCAATAAGTTTTATTGACGAGTTAAATGCCGGAAAGCAGGCAACATTCAATTTTGATTTTATGGCAATGAAGGATATTGCCAGCAAATACTCAACAACGGTTGTATCAATGTTTACATCATCTTTGAAGGAAATCTGGGTAACAATGAATGGCACAACAATCTGGCTTGGTGTTGTTTCTGAATATGATAAATCAAGAGATGCAAGCGCTAATTATACTTTATCGGTAGCAGCAATTGATTACTTTGCTCTTTTTCAAAAACGAAGAACCGGTTTAACGGAAGTTGATTTTAGCGCCGTTGACCCTGCGACAATCCCGTGGTCGCTTATAAATACCTCGCAGGGCTTAACAAACGGAAGTTATGGTATAACTCAAGGCGCAACGGCATCAACCGGACTTTCGGTGACGGTTGCCTATAAAAATTCGGAGATAAGGCAGGAAATTATTAAGCTTTCAAATGCCCAAACCAACAACAGTTTTGATTTTGATATTGATTTTACCAAAAAATTTAATGTCTATTACCCGACAAAAGGAAGCGTAAGGTCAAATATTGTTCTGGATGATAACAATATTCTTGCAAACTCGGTCAAAATTCCACTTGTTTTAAGCCTAACAAACTCTGTTTTTGTCACCGGACAGGGAATAAATAACGATCAAGCAGCAGTAAATAGGCAGGCTTCGGCATACCAAACCGCTTATGGACTGTTAGAAGATGTGACATCGGATATAAATATAAGCGACACCAATTTGTTAAATGCTTTGGGCGATAGGTTTCTGGCATTGAACGAACAGCCGTTATATCAAATTTCACTCAAACATGACGGCGCTGATCCGGATATAACAACATTTGATGTCGGCGATACAATAATTGTAAACCTGCCGGATGAAGCGATAAGTTATTCACAGTATAGGGTTAAAAAGCGAACTGTTGACATTGATCAGTCGGGACAGGTAATTTCACAGATTGATTTATTGTTAATTTAATTATGGATTTACTCATTCAATTAATCAGGAATTTACAGGATAGAGTCGAAAAACTCGAAAAGGGCATGTTTATAAAAAAAATAACTATTCCCTCTGATGGATATTTTGTAATCCAAAAGTTATCAAGTGATCCGGCATCTCCAACAGAAGGGCAGATATGGGAAAATACTACAACCCATACACTTAAAACTTATCTTAACGGCGCAGTCAAAACTATCAGCGCTTCATAATTTTGTATAAGAAGCAACCTCTTTGAAAATATAATTGGTTAGATATGTCGCTACGAAGCATAAGAAGCGGTGCAACCGCAATTACAGAAGCAGGTGTTTTGCAGTTCATAACCGACCTGTTAAAACTATCCGGAGTATTTGATGTAACCGCCGGACAACTTTTGGTTTCCGCAGGTTCGGGCTTATCGGTTAATGTTGCAACCGGAAGGGCATATTTGCTGGCAAGCGGAGGAAACGGTTATCCTGTTATAAATGATGCTGCTATTTCGAATTTATCAATTACGGCAAACAATTCCGGAAATCCCCGATATTCCGCAATAGTTTTATACAAAGATTTGGGCGCTTCTCCTAATGCCGATGATACGAATACAACTTTGGTGGTATCCGTTGACGGAACACCGGCAGCAAGCCCTTCCTATCCAACCGTTACTCAAATCCAAGCGATAACCGGAGCAGGCAATCCATATATTGTCTTGGCAGAGGTTTTGGTTAATAACGGCGCAAGCTCACCTACACAAATAGTCGATACAAGGCCGTCTGTTGCCTTCAGAAACGATATATTAAATCAGGATGCTTGGGTTCCTTATTCTCCGTCTGCCGGAACGACATTATACCTTGATTTTTCTTCGGGTAAAAAATTCCAAGTAAATTTGCCAAATGGAACGGTTACTCTTGCTCTTTTGAATGTTCCTCTTAATCCTAAATCGTTTGACTTAAGGTTAACCCAACCGGCTACCGGAAGCGGACTGGTTAATTTTTGGGCTGGCCTTTCGTGGTCAAACAATTCAGTACCCGTTTTATCGGTAACAAACAATAAATCCGATGAATTTATTTTTAACTTCCTATCGGTCACAAATGACTCAACGAATACTTCTGAAGGTGTACAGGTTTTACAAAATGTTTAATTATGAATCCAACCCTAGACAATACATCTTCCGGATATAATGGCAGCTCCGGAAATAGCCTTTCATGGAATCATACTATCGGGAATTTAGGTAGCGCAGGGCTTATTTTGGTTGCCCTAGAGTCGGAATGGTTCAATAATCCCTCAAATCCCTATACTTCCGTGACTTTTAACGGCGTTGCAATGACAAGGGTTGGAAGCGCTGCGAGCTATGGCGGATCGCATGTCGGGTTTGTCGAGCTTTGGGCTTTATGGGGAAATAGCATACCGGTTGGCGGAACTTATACAATATCCGCAACAGGCCAGACACCAAATTCAAACTCAAGGATGGGTACTTGTGCATCATTCAGGAACTTAAAAGCGCAAAATGCCGAAGCAACACATACTAGCGCCGGAAGTGGTACAAACCCATTAACAAATAGCCTAACCACTCTTACTAATAATGCCCTTCTTGTTACAGCCTACGGTTCACAAAACACTCCTAATGCGACCTCAACAACAGGAGATACAAGAGCTGTCATAACAGACGGCGGATCGGGTGAACAAAGCGAATGTGCTTTATTTTATAGGCTGGCCGGTTTAGCTGGTTCAAAAAGCGTATCGTTAAGCGTTAACAATCCGGAAGGTGAGGCAATGATTACCGCCTCGTTTGTTCCGGCGCAGGGTGGCGGAGCATCGTTGATTAATATATTATGATAAATTTATTAGAACCAAACCAAGTACCGACATTTGCAATAGGATTTAAGCGCCTTTGGTCGCCTTTTCATGACATCCAATCCGAAGTCTTAAAAGAAGTAGGACAGGCAAAAACGAAAATAAGGGTGTCGATGTATGGCTTTACGCTTGCTCCATTGGTTGCCATACTTATTGAAAAATACAAAGCAGGAGTCGATGTTAAGGTTTTGCTTGATTTGTCGCAGAGCAAAGGGAAAGCGGAGGCTCCGGAAGTACAATTATTAATTGATGCCGGAGTGCCGGTTCTTATCGGTAAATCCCCTGTTGCCGGACAAATCCTGCATGAAAAAGCGTTTAATGTCGATGATAAAAGGCATATCTCCGGAAGCTGGAACTCCTCAATTTCAGCGCAAAAACAATTCAATCATTGCGACTTTATTTGGAGCAAGGAGCTTGTTGATGTTTTTGACCAAGTATTCGATCACCTTTGGGCTTTGGTGGAAAAGGAGGAGAAGAAATAATGGATATTGATTTTATTTTGAATTTATCAAAAAATTTATATTATCCCTTCATGTTTTTTGTAGCCATAGTTGCTGCTTACGGAGCTGTCAAATACGGAAAAGGTATTATCAGCAAACAGACCAATGAGGCAAATGCAGCTTCCAATAAAATTTTAAGAGATTTGCTTGAGGATCAGAAGAAGGAAATAGATGCGCTAAGACAGGAAGTAAACCAGCTTAAAGCAAAAGTTGAGCATTATAAATCGCTAGAGGACATAATGCACGAAGCATTGGTTGAGCATTTTAAGAATAACCCGAAGATTGCAAAAGCCCTCATAAAAAGCTATTCGAAGTAGGCTGAAAATGTATAAAAAATTGCCTATTTTTGGCTACAATTGGTTGCTATGATTGTAGGTAATGATGTTTCAGAATTTCAGGGTCAAATAGACTGGCCTACATATAAGGACAATAGTAACTTCGTTATTATCAAGGCTTCAGAAGGAAACGGTTATATTGATAAATGGTTCGGCAATAACAGAACCCAAGTAAGACAGGTAGGTTTACCGCATGGATTTTACCATTTTGCTAGGCCGGATTTGGGCAATTCTCCGCAGGTTGAGGCCGAGTTTTTCTGCAAGTTAATTGATGGCGACCCGATTCGGGAGGGTGAGGTTTTGGCGCTTGATTTTGAGGTTTCGTATAATGACCCTGTTAATTGGTGTAAGGCATGGCTTGATGCGGTTGCAGGACATTTTAACGGCTTAGAACCCCTAATTTATCTTAACCAATCTTTAGCATCAAACTACGATTGGACACCGGTTGTAAATGCAGGCTATGGCCTTTGGATTGCTGCTTATACAGGCGACCCAAATAACAACAACTTCAATATCGGCAAATTCCCTTCGGCTGCTATTCAGCAATGGACAGATGCCCAAAGCGTAAAAGGGATAAGCGGAAATGTTGACGGAGATTGCTTTTTTGGCGATGCAAACGCCTTTGGAAAATACGGATACCAAACGCCAGCACCGGTAACTCCTGCACCTGCCCCACAGTCTGCAGAACAGCCACAGACGGTTCAGACGAATACTGCATCGACTGAACCTGCCCAAACTGCACAGACAAGCCCTAGCGAACCCACAATAACATCACAAACCGCAACTGCCGAGATTGCTCCTACGCCGGATTCTGCACCCGTACATGGCGAACCGGCACCTATTGATAATTCTGCAGAAATAAAAATAATTATTCAACGGTCTTGGAGCTGGTGGCCTTTTTCCTCAAACTTCTGGGGCAAAAACCTTGCTTTGTTGCGAATTTTAGTCAAATGACTTTCAAACATAGAATCGAGCTTAAAAAACTCGATTTAAGATCAAAAGACAAAGAAAAAGAATTAGTACATGAAATATCGAAGCTCGCAATTATAATAGGCACAATTTTTATAGCCTTAGCAATAATAATTGCCAGAAGATAGGGAGGTGATAACATGAAATATACATTGGGTAAACAAGACATGGAAAAAATAGGAAAAGGGTTATTAATTGCCCTTGCCGGCGCAGCCTTAACCTATTTTGCAACCGTAGTGCCACAGATAAACTTTGGCGCTTATACACCGCTTGCAACAGCTTTGTTTGCGGTCTTGGTTAATGCAGCATGGAAAGTTCTTGACGGCGTTAAAAAGTAATTATTTTTTCTTTTTTCTGGCTTTCCGAAGTTCATGATCAAGTAACATTAAATACTTTACGAAGCGTTCCTCAAAGGTATTATACTGGCTTTGCAGGTCGGTTATTTCCTTTTTAATATCTGATATTTTATTTATTGTTTTTGTCCTTCTGAAAAGGATAATTAATATTGTAACTATAGTTACAATTGTAAAGATGTTTGTAAAAGTATCAAAAATCGTTGCGATAGCAAGCCAAGACATATTTATTTTTGCATTGCCTTCAATTCTTTTTTCAATTCCTTATTTTTCTTCCAGAATCTTAAATTCTGTTTTTCCAAGCGTTCCAAAAGATCAAACATTCTGTCAATAAAGTGGTATAAATCCCTTCGCATTTGCCTATTGCTCAAAACCAGATAAACGATGCAAATATATGCTAATAAAATCAGTGCCAAAAGTATCTGGTGTTCCGGATCGGAAAACATACTGCACTTTATGTATAGACTTTTTCCAAATATAAATCAAGTATCTTATTTTTCCTGTGGTGATAGCATAAAACGGAGTAAATCAAACAGGGAAAATTTGCTGCCCTCCAAAAGACTTTCGGCATAATTCTTAAGTGTTTTGGCAAGCGCATCGATTCCTTCTTGGTCACGGCATAACGGGTGCATGGCCTGTGTTAAGCGCAGGTCATCAATAAGCATGTGAGTATAAATTTGTGTACTTTCAAGCGATCTGTGTCCGACAATTTTTGCTATCTGCGCAATACCAGCTTGGTTTCTTTTAAGCATTGTCGTTACAAACGAATGGCGGAAAATATGGTTACTTATCTGTTGTTTTTGGATTGAAAGCATGCTGCACCTTAGTTTTAAGTCATGGTTTACCGTAGTGAGATTTCGGGCATTGAAAACATACTCCGACCTTCTTGGAAGTTCCATCATTAACCTTGCCACAAATGGCGGAAGCGGTACGGCTCTTTGGTCGTTATTTTTTGTATCCCGAAAGATGACATAATCGCTGTAAAAATCCTGCCAAGTAAGATTCAAAAGTTCCGTAATCCTGCATCCGGTAACACCCAAAAAATAATAAATCGCTTTATATTTCTGGTTTAATTCTTCCTTGTTGTTTCCGTGCCTTGTCTTATAAGGATATTTAAGTTCGGCGATTCTTTTAACTTCCTCCGGAGAAAATATATCGACATAGCGTATAAGCTGCCTTTTGAAATAGGTATAATCCTGCAATTCGTTTATTTTGTAATACCGGTCAATCTGTTTGCCAAGTTTTATAAGGTTATTAAGGTAATTCGCAGAGTAACCCTTCTGGTGCATACCGGACATGAAGTCATTGAAGCCCTTGCGGTTAAATGGTTTATCTTTGAAAAAATTGACCAAAACAACAAACCTAGACTTGGCACTATACCTGTTGTGCCTTGAGTCGGTCAATTTTAAGTCTATAAAAAGGTATGTGGCTATTTCTTCCCACATACCCTCGGACAGATACATGGGTTGCATAAAAAGTACTCCTTTGGGGCAGTAAAATCAAGAGCAATGTTCCCACTTGACAACCAGAAAAATAAGTGCTACGCTTTGGGGTAGATAGGATTATTAGCTTCGAGGAAACCTCTTTTCATCATCTAAGCTACAGGGCCGAAGTAACAATTTTATTATTACGAGAGCA
>JAEHJW020005632.1_pt1 | contig 34300 bp, 52 predicted proteins | sample 9271431 | NCBI WGS metagenome assembly JAEHJW02 | reverse complement strand
AATGCTTAGGTCACTCGCAGTTTTTCCCCCCTCCGCGCGCGTACGCGCAAGACGGACCATCCGTGCACCGCGTACCATCCCGTTCGTGCACCCTCCCTTGACACCCCGATGCCCCTATGCGACTATGGTGCCGTGGCTTTCCTTGACACCCTCCACGTTGACCGAGCACTGTCCTGTGCACACGAGTGCGGCTGTTGCGACCGGGTGACGGTGACGATCATGGCCCGCAATGCTCTGGACGGGGGCTTCGTGGCTATGTCGATGGACCGCTCTCTTGCGCTCGAGCTCCTGCAGTCTCTCGCCGCCGCGATCGCCAACCCAGAACCGTCTACGTCGGACACCTGGTATGTCGAGGTGCCAGGGCACTGGCGGTCAGCATGACGACACGCGAACCTGACATCACTGACCGTCCCTGGCCCTGTGGCGAGCCCGGATGGGAGACGGCGATAGGTGACAGGTGTTGGGATGCCTAGACGTTGCGGGTCCGAGGTAGAGCGCCTGTTGCTCGTGGCCATGTTTCTCGTCTTTTGGGGTTTGGGCGTGTACGGACTGATCGGGGGGCGGATTATCTGGCCTGTTGGTACCATCTTTATGGCTACCGCTGTGATATGTGTTTTCGGGGCCATGGCATGAGCCTCCGACTTGTTCCTGTGGACTGGACCACTGCTCAGTCGTTCTGTCAGAGCTGGCACAGACACCACCCCACACCCCCGCCGGGTCACAAGTTCCGTGTCGGTGTGGCCACTGACGACGATGTTCTTGTCGGTGTTGCCATTGTTGGCCGCCCGGTGGCGAGGGAGTTCGACGATGGCCTAACGGTCGAGGTAAACCGCACCGTCACTGACGGACATCCGAACGCTAACAGCATGCTGTACGGCGCAGTCGCACGCGCGGCACTCGCTCTTGGCTATCGACGAGTCGTGACCTACACCGAGGCATCCGAGAGTGGGGCATCCTTGCGTGCAGCTGGTTACAGCGTCGTGGCCGAACGTCCTGCGCGTGCCGGGTGGTCGAGTCCCTCGCGGCCACGCAAGCCACGCCGAGACTTCATACCGAGGACATTATGGGAGGCAGTGCCATGACCACGCTCAGCCCAGCCAGACGCGTCGCCACCATCGACGACTTGACCCAAGCCGGCGACTACTGCACCGGCATTGCAGAGATCAACGGGGAAGATCGGCGCGCCGTCTGGTTCCTTTTGCCGATCCACGCAGGTAAGGATGCGTTCGACCACGCGACAACGGGCTCTGGCCTCCATGGTGTCCAAGAGCCACAGTGGACGATACGCGAATGTGCTGACGGGTCAGTCGAAGTTCGACCATCAATCGTGTGCGGTAGAGGTACGGCGGACGGTGAGTATTGGCACGGATATCTGGACGAAGGTAACCAATGGAGGACGTTGTGATCGACAAGGGGTTCGTACCATACGGCGAGTGGTGGAAGATGGGGGCCCGCACGAGTCAGTCCGGGTGGCGATAGATGGTCACAATCGTGCCTTGGTCACGGTCAACAACGGCACCATACAAGCCATGGTGAACCTGGCCCTCACAGCGCTCCGCGAGCTGGCCAACATGCTGTGCCTAGTAGGCGTCAAGATCGGGGAGCAGTACAGTGATTGACTACGAGATCGACACCAATGAGGTCCGTGCGTGGGCATACGGACTAGTTAGATGGCCAGACTGTCTCGGTGATCCGGAGCAGCCGGCCGCTCTGGCATTGGCTGACGCGATAGATGAGCTAACGGACGAGAACGCTCGCCTAGAGTCGTTCATTACGGCACTGGCAGAGCACGCCACGACGACCTGGCCCGATTCGTCGTGTGGGAGGGACCGTCCCGCTGGCCAAGTGGTCACGACGACTGCCCACGTCGCTGCCGTCACGATGCTACTGAGGGGCTGTGGGGCCGGATGGACCCTTACCGAGACAGCCGACGCATACGCGGCAGAGTGGCCCGGCTCGACGCGACTGGACGGACCCGCCGGCAAGTCGTCGCGTGGTGGACCAGATGGCCGTCCGCTGGCGAAGGAGTCAGGTGCATGAGCGCGTGGCTGCATGTTGACGCTTGGCTAGATGGCGTTCGAGGCAACCCGGCGAACGAACCCACACCACAGGGATCGGAGGGTGGTAGCCCATTGCAGGTCGGTGGGCCTGGCTATTATCGGTGGTACACGGCACTACGGGACAGGGACGCGGAGGACGTTCCTGAGATCCGTGACTGGTTCGCGCAGTTGTGTGCCAAGTACGCGCCAACGACGGCTGCACTGATGGCCGATGACGGGTGTGAGCGGTACTCATTCGAGTGGAACTCCGAGTGCCAAAGGTTGGAGCTAGAGGTGCCAGCGCTCTATATGGAGCACCTGCGAGCGAAGGGACTGTCGGAGGTTGCCGAGGCAGCCAAGGCGTTCAGCCTGACGCTTGAATGTGAAGCCCCCGAGGAGCACGTCACTGAGACGAGTGAGGGATTGTACGTCGTCGGATCGCCATGTGGTGAGTGTGCGCCGTGCACGTTGGAGGCGGCGCTAGCGAAGCTGGAGGGATCGTGAAGCCGGACCTCACAGTGCTTTCTTACGGCGGCGGCACGCAGTCGGCAGCGCTGGCACTCATGTCGGCCAGCGGGCAGTTGCCCCGTCTTGACGCCGTTATCTTTGCTGACACCCAGGGCGAGATGGACGAGACGTACGAGTATGCCGAGTACGTACAAGTCCGACTGGCCAAGGTCGACATCCCGTTCATCACGGTTACGGCCGGCAATCTAGAAGCACATCTTCTGTCCGAAGAACGGACCTCTGCCAACCCGACACCGCCAGCGTACGTACTGAATCCGGATGGCACACGGGGGCGCACCTCGGCGTATCGCTGTAGTTTCGACTTCAAGCGCCGTATGGTCACGCGCGAAACAAAGAAGCTGTGTGGGCCACGAGGTGCGTGGAAGCACAAGACAGTCGAGCAGTGGATGGGCTTTTCTGCCGACGAGCTAGGCCGGATGAAGTCCGACGATGAGTGCCGATGCTCACACATGCTCGCAGCCCACACGTCGGGCGAGTGCAAGAAGTGCCGATGCGCACACTTTGACCGCTGGCGCATCAACAAGTTCCCGCTCGCGATGGACCTGCGTTTTCGTCGGGCAGACACCATCGCATGGTTCTCCGCGAACGGACACCCGACACCACCGCGTTCCGCGTGCTTTTTCTGTCCCGCATCGTCAAATGAGCGTTGGGCCGAGTTGAAGGCGAAGCACCCGGACAAGTGGGAGCGGGCCTGCCACATCGACGAGAGTATCCGACACGGCGGCGCGATCAACCGTAGGGGCGGTGAGCCACTCCGAGGCCAGCTCTTTCTTCATCGAAGCTGGACGCCGTTACGCGATGCCGATCTGCGCAGCAAGGAAGCCGTCATAGCCGACAGCGGTCAGGGTGCGCTGTTCGACGTGGAGTCCGAGTACGGATGCGGTGGTGAGTCATGTTGGACGTAGGATCTCACGCCTGCGTGCGGTGTGAGCACCCCGTGCGTTGGCACCGTGCTGACGGGTGCTGCACACCCTCGGATTGCTTGCCGTGCCCATGTCGGCGCCCAGATTGGGAGCACTACGAGACAGGAGGACAGCGGATGGGCATGACCGTTGGCGAGCTACGTTACGCCATTGTGCGAGTGTGCGGAGCCCCTAGCCGTGAACTAGCAGCGCTGGACGCACTGATCGCCCAGGTTGGTCGAGCGGAGCATGAGCCGCCCGTAGCCCGAAGGAGCGATCCTGTCGCGAGGGACATGACCAGCTGGAGGGATCGTGACTGACCCCAGAGACGACGCATACCTAGCCGAGGACTGGAAGAACGAGGTCTGGCCCGAGGACGACTGGGACGATGAAGCCGCCATCCGCACGGACGACCACGACTACTGTGCCGCTCTGGGCAGCGAGCGCCTTGGACTGTGCGTGGACGACATGTGCCGCGGTGCTGGCGTTTGCATGTTCGTGGCGGCGCTGGGTCCGGGGCAACAGGAGGGATCGTGACTGCCAATACAGACGGTGAGTTCGTGACTGACGACAGCGTGCCCATGCCGGGGTTCGTCCGCGTGCGCAGAGCCATCGCCTTATGTCGTGGCGACCTGTGGTGCGAGGAACACTGGGAGGCAGATTGTCCATGTATCTACGCTGCCGCCCGACGTCGCATGGAGCGCGCCGATGCGTGGCGACGCGGAGATATGGGGGTGGACGAGTGAAACGACCCGTACGCGTACCGAAGATCGACTGGTCATCTACCGGCAACGAACTTGTCAACGCGCGCAAGGGTTACGGACTCGCGCCCCCAGCCAAAGACCCGAACCCCGGTATCGCAGACATGGTTGCTATGCAAGGTTCAATGGACGGTGCTCAGCTGTGTGCGCTCGGGTATCACGCGTGGATGCCGTGGCTGAAAGTAGACCAGCAATGGGTGACGTGGTGTAGCCGGTGTCGTCACCGAGAGATCTATCACACGTCCTTATGGGGGAACGTGGGTGCCCCGCTGTGAAAATACGCACCGAAACAGAAGCGGCCTACCTGACGATCGAGGACTACGGCGACCTGCTGGCGTGCCGGGCGCTCCCCGAGTGGCATTTTGTTGGCCCCCGGCTCGTCGCAACACGGACTGTCCACCTTGTACAGGCCGGACTTGCTCCTGACTCTGTCACCCAGGACTTTGGTCCCCGAGCCCCCCACTTGTTTGACTACCAGCGGTGGGTGCTCGATCTCGCCCTAGAGCGAGAGCGCTTTGCTTGCTTTCTGGACACAGGGATGGGCAAGACGGCAGTCTTGCTGGAGTTCGGTCGTCTTGTTGCCGAGGCTACATCCGGGAGAGTCCTGATCGTGGCACCCCTGGCTGTGGTCCCCCAGACCATTGAGGAGGCTCGGCACTTCTACGGCGATGCATTCCGAGTCTCGGACCTCCGAGAGCGCGAAGATTTGGTGCTCTGGCTCAAGGGGGCTGCCGGAGTGGGGATCACCAACTACGAGAAGATCGACGGGACGACGGAACCGCTGGCGGTCGACGGAGTGGTGCTCGATGAATCGGCCATCTTGAAGAACGGCATGGGTGCCCGTCGCACGTCGTTGGTCGCTGCCTTCCGTGGGGTGCGATACAAGCTGTGCTGCACGGCCACGCCAGCTCCGAACGACCGGATTGAGTACGCCGAGCACGCGTACTTCCTGGATGTTGTGCGTTCGACTCGGGAGTTCCTGGCCGCCTTCTTCGTCAACCGGGATGGGGGATGGGAGCTGAAACACCACGGAAGGGCAGCGTTCTATCGCCACCTAGCCGGATGGTCTGTGTTCATGCGGGACCCAGCCGCGTACGGGTTCTCGGATAATACGGCGGCACTGCCGCCGCTTTCGGTCCAGTATCCGGGTGTCCCGCTTACACCCGAGCAGGTCGACGCCTCGGCGCGATGGGGACGGACGGACCAGCAGAATCTCTTTGGCGCCGAACCCGGAGGGATCACCAGCCGGACCAAGATGGCACAGATCGCTAATGGGTTTCAACTTGAAGCTGGCGAGGTCCGTCGCTTCCCATCGAACAAGCCAAGTGAGATAGCGCGACTCGTCAATGACGAGCACGGGGATGAGCGAGTAATCTGTTGGGTCAACTACGACGAGGAAGGCGAACAGCTTGCTCGGCTGATCCCTGACGCTGTAGTGCTGTCCGGGCGTACGCCTAGGCCAAAGCGCGATGCAGCGGTAGAGGCATTCCGCCACGGAGACGGCCCGCGTGTGCTCGTGTGCAAGCCGTCCATGTTTGCGCACGGTCTGAATCTCCAGTCCTGTCGAGTGCAAGTGTTCTCGTCCATGCTGGACTCATTCGAGCGATGGTACCAATGCGTCCGTCGTTCCTACCGATACGGCCAGACTCGTCCAGTCTTGATTTACGTGCCACAGACGCCGTTGGACGAGGCGATGACGCAAAATGTCCTGGCCAAGCAATCGGTCTGGCAGACCGACGCCGCGGAACAGGAGAAGGCTTACATAGAGGTCCTGCGCCCCAACGACACCACTGAGAGGAGAATGCTCGTGACCCTCCCAAGGCCCGAGATGGACCGTGAGACAGGGCAGAATTGGACGCTTGTGCAGGCCGACTGCGTAGCACACATGCCGACCATGGCCGAGGAGTCCATGGATCTTGCCGTGTTCTCCCCGCCGTTCGCGAACCTGTTCACGTATTCCTCCGAAGCAGCGGACATGGGCAACGTTCGCTCAGACGACGAGTACCGGCTGCAGTGGGAGTTCTTCGTGGCCGAGCTATATCGCGTGATGAAGCCAGGGCGCGTCGTGGCTATTCACGCCATGGACGTGATTCGATTCGCTGGCCAGTACGGCCATCGCCACACTTACGACTACCCGTCGGACCTGCGCATGGCGATGGAGAAGGCCGGTTTTCGGTATCACGCTCGCATCGCTATTGACAAAGATCCTCAAATCCAAGCCGTGCGCACCAAGGACGCCAACCTCCTTTTCGTGACCTTGAAGCGCAATGCTCTTGACTCGCATCCTCAGGCGTCGGAATGTCTGCTGATCTTCCGCAAGCCGGGTGAGGCAGCAGTGCCAGTTGTGGCTGAGGACGTGTCGAATCAGGAGTGGATCACCTGGGCGCACCACGTCTGGTATGACATCCGAGCCACAGATGTGTTGAATGCTGCGCTCGGGAAAGAACACGACGACGAAAGGCATATCTGTCCTCTGCAGTTGGGCCTTATCGAGCGGTGTGTTCGTCTGTGGTCCAACCGAGGAGAGACGGTGTTTTCTCCCTTTGCAGGGATCGGCTCCGAGGGATGGGAGGCGTTAGAGCATGGGCGCCAGTTCTACGGGGTCGAGTTGAAGCGGTCCTACTTTGAGACCGCTGCCCGGTTCCTGGCTCAGAAGGAGGCCGAGGTGGCGAACCTGCTGACCCTGTTCAGCGACGAGACGGGGTGGGGACTCGCATGAGATGCACATGCGGCATGCCTGTTGAAGTTGAGGAGCACTTCGTTATGGACGCGTACACCAGCGAAGGTATCGTGCCGCTTGAACACATCAAGGGATTGTGCGCGGTAGGCCACCGTTTTGCATGTCCGACGTTCTACCTGGCCAGCGCAAACGATACCAAGGAGGCGCGAGATGCCGGACCTGCATCTGCGTGACAATGCGGCATGCAAGCGACTGCAAGCCCGCGTCCGTGAACTTGAAGGCTTCATCCGTCTTGGTCTGACCGTGGACAAGTTCAACCCGGCAGACATTGCCGCATGGCAACGTATGGCGAAAGTGGCACTGCAGGAGGATGAAGATGAACCAGGCTGACGTAGCAGAAGCGCTCAGAGCCAGAGCCGCCCTCGTCAACGAACTGGGCCATCTTGGCAGTGCGGGCACGGCATCAACGCCCGGGGAGTTGGTAGTGGAGATTGAGCAGCTACGCGAGGTTGCAATTGCGGCGCGCCGCGTCGTTGACGGCGAGAGCCAGGGGCATCCTTGACACGCGGCGCAGAATAGGCGAATATACGACTTGGCACCGGCTGGAGGGTGCGCGAGAGCGGGACTCCCTCCCCGCTCACACGGCATCGCGCTCCGCTCCAGCCGGTCCGCCTCCAAAGGAGGGTCCCGTGGACCTTGGTGAGCCCGAAGAGATCATCAACATCCCAGAGCCGGTGCATGTGCCCGACACCGTGCCAGAAGACGTGCCCGAGCGTGAGCCAGAGAGAGTGCCGGTTCCCGCGTGAGCTACCCTGGCCCGGACCTCCCGTGTCCAGGATGCGGGGTCAGAATGTCGCTCGCAGTGTGGTGGAACCACAGCTGCCCCGGCCAAGCTCGGCCACCCCAGTGGCCCACCCGCGTCTCGCGCCAGGACGAGCCCATCCGAGCACGCAAGGCTGCGGGGCTTTGTGTCCAGGACGGGCGGCTGCGCTTCTGTGGCTTTACCCTCGGGGGAACCTATGGGGCCGACGCCCTCGCGTCTCATGAGAATGCTCTGCTTGGCGGGTTTGGGAGCAAGCCACACACCTCACCGGACCCCACGGGCCGGTGCCGCATGTGCGGCTTCTACGCGCTGAGCGAGTTCAACACACCTGCGACAGTGGTACTGGACGTTGAGTTGTTCGGCACCGTCGTCGTTCATCAGAAGGGCTGGCGAGCATCGCGCCAGCGCGTCCTGGTGTGTTGGTTGCACCCCCAGTGCGTCTGCGGGCGCGAGGCAGCAGGAGTGGGCGCCGTGGGGAGTTTGGAGCCGCGCTGCCGGGTCCACCCTATCTGTGGGATCTGCGCCTGGTCCCTCATGCCACTGGTGGATGTTGCTGGGGAACTTGGGTGCGAGGTCCGCTGGAAGCCAACCGGGGGGATCCCCCCCGTCTCGGCACGTCAGGGAGGAAACTATGGGCAAGCATAAGGCCGTCAGGGAGGAAACTATGGGCAAGCATAAGGCCGGCCCGGCGGCTGCGTTCGACCTGAATGACGCACGGGCGCGCCTCTTTCGGATGGAGGGCTGGGACGCCGCCCCAGCGTTTCGGGCGGCGGCGGACTGGTTGGAGTCACTCGGGAAGCGTGGCATTGTGACCGTCATTGGGGCGTCTCCAGATTACGGAGAATACGGCACAAATGGCAGCCTCATCGTCACGGTGGAGACCGACGCGCGATGAGAGTGCCACCGGTGGACGTCCGCGTTCGCCTCACCAACGCGCCGCAACTGCGGGCCATCTCGGCGCAGATGGACGTGGTGGCCGGAAGGTGGGACGACCTAGCCGAAGCGACCTTACGCCTGGCCGATTTGGTGGAGGGACTGGACGCCCCTGAGATGGGGCAGGAGGAGAAATGAAGCTCGACGCCCCCGCCAACCCTAACTACGCAGCCACCGTGGTTAGGCTTCCGGCCCTGGTTCCACTAGAGGGAGCGGACTTCCTCGTCGGTGCCCCGCTGTTCGGTTTCCAAGCCATCGTGTCCAAGGACCACCAGCCCGGCGAGCTCGGGGTCGTCTTCCCAGCGGAGACTCAGCTGAGCGACGAACTGTGCCGAGAGAACAACCTGTACCGGCACGCCGAGAAGAACAAGGACGACGAGCAGGGCTATCTGGAGGACTCGAGGCGGGTTCGCGCGATCAAGCTCCGGGGCCACAGGAGCGACTGCTTGTGGCTGCCGATCCAGTCCCTCGCCTACACCGGGGCTGACCTGTCGGGCCTGAATGTTGGGGATACGTTCGACCAACTAAACGGGCACCGCATCTGCAAGAAGTACGTGGTGCGCCAGCCTAGTGTCGGCCCGAAGGGCCCCACGCCGAAGGTGGTGAGAGTGGACCCCCGGCTGTTCCCGCCTCACCTGGAGACCGAGAACTACTGGAAGAACAGCCACCTCATCGACCCGGACGCGCTCGTGTGGGTGACGCAGAAGATCCACGGTACGTCGTGGCGCGGGACTCGGACGTTGGTGCGTCGCCACCTCACACTCCGCGACCGCATCGCCCAGCGTCTCAGGGTCCGGGTCTCAGAGAGCGAATGGGACACCGTAGCAGGATCGCGCAAGGTGGTCAAAGACCCCCACGACCCCACGCAGCACCACTACTACGAGAGGGACGTCTGGACGGAATGGCTGGACAAGGTCGAGCACCTGATCCCCGGAGGGTACGTCTTCTACGGGGAGATCGTCGGCTGGGCCAACGAATCCACCCCCATCCAGGCGAACTACACATATCACCTTCCCCCCGGGCGCAGCCAGCTCTACATCTACCGGGTCGCCGTGGTGAACGACCAAGGCCTCTCCGTTGACCTGACCTGGCCGCAGGTCCGGGAGTTTTGCGCCAGCATAGGACTTCGGACCGTGCCAACACTCTGGAGCGGCCCCCACTCGGCGTTCAAGCCGGAGGGGTGGCTGGACCGGAGGTTCTGGCCCGAGTACCAGGAGGCGCTGCCCCTAGACGGCGGCCCGAGCATTGTAGACGAAGGGGTATGCGTTCGGGCCGACGGCCTTACGCCGACGATCTTGAAGGCGAAGAGTCCGATCTTCCTGGCCCACGAATCCAAACTCCTGGACAAGGGAGTGGCGGACATGGAGTCAGTGGCCAACGAGGCCGTCGGTGCCTGACCAGACGCTCTGGCAGCGGTTCTGGCGCTCACCGTGGACGTGGCTTGTCCTGGCGGTCACCACAGCACAGGGCGCGTGGCCTTGGCATCACGGTGCGGCAGCGGTCCTCTGTGGCGTCGTCGCGCTCTGGTGCGTCGTGCAGTTCTTCGGGTATGCCGACAAGAGATGGGGGAAGCCATGAAGTTCCAAGCTGAACGTGACGCGCTGGTGGAAGCGTTGGCGCTTGTAGGACGAGCCGCCCCCCAGCGGGCATCCGGGGCAGCCGTCACCAACGCCACCCATATGGAGGTGAGGGGGCACTCCCTCACGCTTGTGGGGACGGACCTCGCGCTGACCCTCCGGGTAGCGCTCGACGTCGTAGGGGTACAAGACGGCGCCTGCGTGGCTCCGGCGAGGCTGGCGACGGAGATCATCCGTGCCATGGAGCCCGGGGCCATCACGGTCACCGGGTGCGACACGGAGATTGAGATTGCTGGCGGTCAATCCCGGTTCGTCATGCCGACCTTCAGCCCCACGGACTTCCCGCAGATTCCGGAAGACGAAGCTCCCAGCGTGGCCATTCCGGCGGATGCGCTCACCGAGGCCATTCATCAGGTCGCCCGCGCGGCATCAACCGACGATGCTCGCCCGCTACTGTGCGGCGTGCTGCTCAGCAAGGAAGAGACCGGCTGGCGCTTGGCCGCGACGGATTCATACCGACTCGCGTGGCGCGACGTGCCTGGGCTGGAGATGCCACTCGATGCCGAGAGCGTGATCGTTCCGGCTCGCGCCCTGAGCGAACTGGAGCGTCTGTGTACCGCTGCGGGAAAGGGGGCCAGTGCCACCGTTGGAGTGTCCGTGGCACCCCTCCAGGCGACCTTCGCAGTTGGGGGGGTTCGCTTGTCCACCCGACTCCTCGATGGCAACTTCCCGGACTACCGGCGGCTGGTGCCTTCTGAATACGCGACGGTGGCACGGGTGGGGAAATCGCCCTTGATCGACGCCCTGCGCCGCATGAAGTTGCTCGTGAAGGACCACACCACCCCAGTGCTCCTTGCGGTCGCACCCACCGCGATCGACCTATCCGTCGTCTCTCAAGCCGTCGGGAGGGCCAGCGAAGCTGTAGAGGCAACAGCAGAGGGGCCAGAAATCCAGATCGCCTTCAACCCGGCGTACCTCATCGACGGGCTCGATGCCGTCGCTGGGGACGAAGCCGCGATCAGCTTCACTGACGCTACGCACCCGGCCCTGATCTCGTCGCCCACCTCCGGCGCCTACTGCGGTCTGCTCATGCCGGTGCGTGTTGACTGAACAATCCTTGACGCGCATAGGCGTCTATGCCATACTCGGCTTGTCAGCCTGGTCAACCGTCACAGAGGAGGGGGCATGTTCCTAGTTGTCGCAGTGTGCCGAGGGAGCTGGTTATGAGTGCGTTTGGCGATCACCAGCGGCTGGAGCGCCGCATCCAAGATGCTGAGGTGGCGTTGGAACAAGCACAGGGGCTTGTGTCGGAAGCGACGTGGCTCTTGGACACGCTGTCGGCGGTAAATGGCGCTGCGGCCGAGCCGGGCCCCCGCGGGCATGGATCGGATGAGGAGTCCAGGGCGCAGCGCGCTGAGCGCGGATGGGCCGACACCGACGTCTGGGCGTTAGACACCTACATCGCCAATGTATTGCACGGTGCGCTCCGGCATTTAGCTGACAACACCCTCACCAGTCCGCCGACGCTGTCGCGCGAAGAGTGGCGCGACCTCCTTGAGGAGATTGCTGCCGGGTTCGGTGCATGGGCGGCGTGCAACGGCTCCACGCACGACGAGTACACGCTGCAGCTAGTCCGCCACTCCCTGAAGCTCCTCCGCCATTGGTGGGCGCACCTGTGGGACTGACCCCCCGCCTCGCGCTCTCCCAGACCTGCATCGGAGGCGAGCGGAAGAAGAAGCCGCTCTCCGAGCGCAGGCACGTCTGCGAGGAACACGACTTGGACGTGGACCGCGACCTGTTCTCGGCATTCCTCGGGCTCCATGTGGAGCCCGTAGACAGCCAAGATGTTCTCGACCTCGTGGGAGCACGAAACGCTCTTCTTGAGCGCGGTACTGCGTTTGGACCACAGCGCCAAGACCTCGGCGCGCGGCCGGAGAGAGCCCCCGCAAGCGACGGGGAGAAACCGCGAGTCCAGCGTCGACACCCACCAGGGCGTCGTTCGCTGGTACGGATTCGCAAGCGCTTGGCTTCCAGGCGCTCCGACAGAGCGGTTCGGCCCGAAGACGGCAACACCATCCCTGCAGCGGCACCTGCCGTTGGCGCGCTTACGGCTTCGGAGGCTGCTTGATGGGCCTCCGAGGAGACAGCCAGGGAGACACGTCGGAATCCCCCGGCTTTAGCCGTGGGGAGGATGTCAGAGCCTACGACCCGACGCCCCTCCGGGTCGCGGCGCGTGCGCTGGGCCTCGTGCCGTGGTGGAAAGCGGAATCCGGTGGCCTAGAGGACGCGTTTCCGCCTGTGAACGGCGCGGGGAGTGGGGCCGCCCTCGTCGTGCCACTGGAGGTGTCTCGTGCGAGTTGACCCCGACATGCAGCGCATTGAGTTGAGCCGCCGCAACCTGCTCACCCTCCTGGCCAAGTTGGGGGGCTACCCCCCCGACAGCGACTGCACGATTGTCCGGGACGGCTGGGCCGTAGTGGGGGTTCCAGACGCAGCGCATTACGCGGACCGGCCACCGGGGGCGATCCACCCCGACACTGAGGCCGTGGTGGATGGGCTGTGAGCGACGAGGCGTTCCTCCGGTTCGTCGAGGAAGGCGCGGTCCCCTTCGAGGACGTCTCCCGCTGGTACTGCGACCGTCCCGGTTGCGACGGCCAGCCCCACGGTCCTCATTGGCACTGGTGCGACCATCCGCCCGGAGCAGACCATCCTCCGGGGCCGGAGTATGCGAGTTGTCGGCATGCCCGGGCGAAGCAGGTTCCGCCCGAAGGCGACTGGTTCATCTGGTTCGTTCTCTCCGGTCGCGGTACGGGGAAGTCCAGAAGCGCGGCCGAATGGCTCGTGCACAGCGCGACCCACCAGGACCCCGGCGAGTGGGCCGTGATCGCCCGTAACGCTGCCGACGTGCGCAAGAACTGTCGGGACATGACCGCGGGCATCGTGGCCGTGGCCGACCGGGACCGGGTGTTGAAGCAGTACAACCGCCACGAGGAGGACATCTACCTCCGAAACGGCGCTGTCATCCACGCCATTTCGGCAGACAAGCCGGACCGACTGCGCGGTTTCAACCTGTCGGGGGCCTGGGCCGATGAGTTGTGCTTGCCCCCGAACGCTCAGATCGAGACGGCGGCGGGCGCGGTGCCCATTGAGAGGGTTTGTGCCGGGAGCGAGGTGTGGACGCGTAGCGGACTACGGCGTGTCTTGCGGGCGCGACCGACTCGGCGCAACGCTGAGATGTGGGAACTCGCCACCGAGGACGGCCACGTCTTGCGGTGCACTCCGGACCATCGCGTCTGGGCCGACGGCATGTGGCAAGAAGCACGCGGTGTCACTCCAGGCAGTAGACTATACGCATGGACGCATCCGCTGAGTTCGCCGTCGGCCCCCCGGCTTGGATCGAGTGGAATGGGCAGCGATGGTACAGGATGGGAGGGGCCCGCCCCACGAGTACCCAGGGCCACTACCGAAACCCCGGAGGGGATCTCCTGCACCGGATGGTCCGGGAACGAGCCCACGGCGGTGTCCCGCACGGGTTCGTCGTTCACCACCTGGACCGGAACAAAGCCAACAACTGCCTCGAGAACCTGGCACTCCTCAGCCACTCCGAGCACGCGATCGAGCACGACCGAGCGTCCCATCTCCCGTCCGGGAACGTTGGCGCGGCAGCCCTCTGGGCCAACCGGCAGGCCCGTGGGGTCATCTGCGATTTTTGCGGCGCGGTCTTCTTCTCCACTGGCATGCGGGCGCGGTTCTGTGACCAGAGATGCGCAGCCCGGTTCCGTCGTCGTCGGCTCAAGGCCGCTGCCCTATCGTGAGCCCGTCACCTACGACCTGACCGTCGAAGGGGATCATGAGTTCTTTGCAGACGGCATCCTGGTCCACAATTGCGCGTGGCGTTTTCCGAGCGACACATGGGATTACGGCCTCATGCCAGCCCTCCGAGCAGGCAAGCATCCCCGCGTGGTCGTCACTACGACTCCCAAGCCCATTGCGCTGATCAAGCGGTTGGTCGAGGAGGCGAGGGCAGAGGAGTCCAAGCCGTTAGCCAAGCGCTCCCGTGTCATTACCACGGGTTCGACCTTTGAGAACACGGACAACCTGGCACCGAACTTCATCGAAGAAATGCTGACACTCCGGGGGACCCGGATCGGGCGCCAGGAACTGGAAGCGGAGTTGCTGTTCGATACCTCCGGCTCGCTTGTCACCCCTGAGATGATTGAGTCCGGTCGGATCTACCCGGACCGGGACGGCTTTTCTCTCGAAGAGTTCATGGGCACCCTCCAGCGGGTGGTCGTGGCGGTGGACCCGGCAGGTTCGTACGGCGAGGAAAGCGACGAGACAGGCATCGTCGTGTGTGCCAAGGGACGCGATGGCCATGGGTACGTCTTAGAGGACCGGTCCTGCAAGAAGTCTCCCCATGAGTGGGCAGCGATCGCTGCCGCGATGTACGAGAAGTGGCAGGCAGACGCCATCGCGGCTGAGAAGAACATGGGGCACGACATGGTGGAGGACGTGATCCGCTCAGTCGCCCCGTACGTACGTTACATCCCGATCCAGGCTGTCATGGGCAAGCGCCTGCGGGCTGAGCCGATCACCGCACTCTACGAACAAAACAGGATTCACCATCTCGGTACGTTCCCGAAGCTAGAAGACCAACTGACGTCGTGGTCGCCAGACGCAAAGTACAGCCCGGACCGGATGGACGCTCTGGTGCACGGGTTCACGGAGCTGGGACTCGCCAAATGGGGGCTCGGTCATGTGTGGCTGGACTACTACAAACAAGCTGTCGAGGACGATCTGGCCGACCCCCGCCCAATGCGTCAGGCTGGGTTCTATCCAAAGTACAGCGAAGCGCCCGGGGCACCGGAGCCCACGAAGTGCGAGCACCGCTGGTTCCCGAATGTGGATGGTACGTACAACTGTGCAAAGTGCGGGTGGCGCAAGGCGTGACGAATCTCGTGGTCGATCTGTTCGCGGGCGCGGGAGGATGGGACCTCGGGGCTCGCGCCGTCGGCATTGAGCCTGTGGGGATCGAGTCGGACCGGTGGGCGTGCGCGACGCGCGCCGCTGTCGGGTTGCGGACGATTCGGGCTGACGTTACGCAGCTACCCCTTGAACCGTTTGCCGGCGCCGAGGGACTGATCGCCAGTCCTCCGTGCCCGGACTTCTCGATCGCCGGCCGGCGGGCTGGGATCGAGGGCCAGACAGGCCGGCTCATGTGGCAGGTGCCCCGGTGGGTGCAAGCTGTACGCCCGCGCTGGGTCGCGTGCGAGCAAGTGCCGTTAGCTCTGCCGTGGTGGGAGCAGTTTGGTGCCGAGATGCGTACATGGGGCTACCGGACATGGACGGGGCTGCTCAACAGCGCGGACTACGGCGTCCCGCAGACCCGTGTTCGAGCGATTCTCCTGGCTCACCGGGACCGCCAGCCGTGGCCACCTGAGCCGACGCACTCCAAGCACCCGGGGGGATTCGATGAGTTGTTGTCGTGGGTGTCGTTGGCCGAAGCGCTGGGATGGTCCTGGGCTCCCGAGTGGTCGTGGGAGGGGTCTGACGGCACCACGAGGTGCGTGAGCTCGGCTGAGCCAGCGCACACGGTTATGGGCCACCGTTCCCCCCGCTGGGCGTATGGCGAGCGTGCCGTGCTCCACACTAACCGTGGCCAGGACAGGCATGGTCGGCGCCAAATGGTCTCTGTGGGCCGGTCCGCTCCCACGGTGAGCGGGAAAGCCGGTGGCCAGTGGGTCTTTGACAGGCCAGCCACCACCATCGCCGCTGACGCTAGGATCGCCAAGCCGGGCCACCACGACTGGGGAAACGGCAGAGTGAAGGGCGACGGGATCAAGGTCGAGCTTTGGGAACTCGGGGTGCTGCAAGGATTTCCTGCGGACTACCCCTGGCAGGGGAACAAGACGCAGCGGGCAACGCAGATTGGCAACGCCGTTCCGCCACCCCTGGCCGCGGCTGTCCTTGGCGCGCTGACAGGGCTTCCTTGACAAAGCCACTTGTGCAGGTGTACAATGAAGTTATATGGGAGTTGTGTGCCCAACGGCCCGCTCCCGAACCCGCTGCCCGATTCGTCCTCGGCCTCAAACGCCGAGTCCCAGCCTGAAGCTGGGGGGCGCGGGAGTTCGCTAATCGCCTTCGACCCCGCCGGGAGGCTTACCTGTGGCTAACAACCTCCCTGTTTTCTCGCGGCGTCGAAGGCGTGAGCTAGTAGCCAAGCAGGTCGAGGACCAGGCATTTCAAAAGGCCATCCAGGCCACGGCGACCACGCTGCTCAAGGCGGGCGCGTCGATGCCCATGTCCTCGTGGTACAACGCTGGCGGGGTGGGCGCCGGGTCAGCGCTGCTCGCGCGAGTCACCCAGGATCTCGCAGCCAGCTTCGGACGGACGCCTGATGACGTCGAGCTTGCCCTGGCCGAGCAAGGACTGTCGTGGGGACCGCCGTTCCCTCCTGGCCGGCCACTGGACCCGTTCTGGGGATACAAGCGTCCTGCGCGGACGTGGGACTACACCATTGGCGAGAACGTCCAGGTTACCCCACGGTGGGACCGGATCAGCTTTCCTACGCTGAAGGCGATTATCGAAGCGTACGATGTCGCGCAGATTTGTGTCAGGCACCTAATTAACGATGTAAGGAGCCTCGACTTTCAGTTCGTCCCGCCCGTCAATGTCGCGGAAGATGCAACTGAGGATGTCGAGCAAGCGGAACGCTTCTTTATGTCGCCCGACAAGCAGCAGCCTTTCCGTGCGTGGCTTGCCGAGTGGCTTCAGGATGTGTTGCGGTATGACGCTGGGTGTTTGTTCGTTAGGGAAAACGAGGCCGGCGATCCGATTGCGTTAGAAGTTACTGACGGCTCAACGATAATTCCGTTTGTAGATTTCTACGGACGCGTTGCCCGCGACGAAGAAGACGCACATGCAGAGCCGGGGGGCATTTGGCCCGGCACCACCGTCCCAGCATACGGCCAGATCATCCAGGGAATGCCGTATAACTGGTTCACGGCGGACCAGATTATTTATCAGCCGTGGAACCCGTTGCCGGAAAGCCAGTATGGCTTGGCGCCAATGGAAGCTGTATTGCTAACTGCTAATACCGATATTCGGTTCCAATGGTTCTTCCTTCAGTACTTCACCGACGGAAGTGTGCCTCAGGGTTTTATGGAAGCCCCGCCTGATTTGTCGGACCCCGCGCAAGTTCAAGAATGGCAGTCGACTTGGGATGCGCTAATGATGGGCGACCAGGCGAAACTGCGACAGATACGGTGGGTGCCCGCAGGCGCTCATTATACGCAACTCAAGGATAATGCGTGGGACAAAGAGTTCCCGCTATATCTGATGCGTCGAGTGTGCGCAAGTTTTGGGGTTACACCCAATGATCTCGGATTCACCCAGGATATCAACAGGTCGTGTTATTCCGAGGATACTGAAGTCCTGACGGAATCCGGCTGGAAGCACTACTGGGAGGTCGGGCGCACAGAGCGCATCGCGACCTACAACCCAGCCACGCGGGCCATGGAGTACTTCGTCCCGGACGAGTTGCACGTCTACCCCTACAAGGGGGAGATGGTGCACTTCCAGTCCCGTCAGGTTGACGCGCTGGTGACGCCAGACCACCGGATGTGGGTTCGGGGACGCTCCGAAGAAAAGGAGTTCAACGAGGCGGTCATCCTGACCGGCGTGCGAGAAGCTCGCCTAGCTCGCATGGGAGAGAACCGCAACAAGTCCGGCTGGTCCGTTTCCGCCGTCTGCCGGCGCCTGGGCATCTCTCGGACGACATGGCGCATGGCTGAGGAAGGCGGGAGACTGCGCCCGGAGACGGCGGACAAAATCGTCGGCCTTCTGCCTGAGGTTGTTGTTACTGCCAGCCAGCCCGATTGGCCACAGTGGCAGATGGTCGAGGCCCAGGAGTTGGAAGGCGGGCGGCGCACCTTCTGGCTCGCGGACCACACTGTTTGGGAGGGAGGCGAGGAGATCGACTCGTTCTTTCTTCCTGCAGTCGAGAGCCAGAGCCATAAGCGCCCAGAGCGCCGCATCGGCATGGACTTATGGCTAGAGTTTTTGGGCTACGTCGTCAGCGAGGGGTGCATCTATCGCCCCAACCCGGATAAAGCGAACCAGCAGAACCGGTACGTGGTCCAACTTTCTCAGAGCGAGAAGGTCAACCCGGAGAAGGCAGCAGCGATCGGCCGCTGCGTGGGGCAGCTGCCGTTTGCGTTCCAGTCGCACGTTACGTCCGATGGGACACGACGCTGGCAAGTGAGCGACAAGGCGCTTTGGATATGGCTGTCCGCAAACGTGGGCCATCTGTCGCACGAGAAGCGGCTCCCCGGTTCCTTTCGTCATCTGGCAAAGCGCCAGTTGAGCATTCTGTTCGAGGCGTTGATGCTGGGGGACGGAACGACGGACAGCCGGGACGGCTGCACCGGGCGCACCTACTACTCAAAGTCCAAGCAACTGGCAGATGACGTCCACGAGGTGGCGCTCCGGCTCGGATACCGGGCGCAGGTTGCGGAGCCTTCAAGGGCCGGGACCGACGTTTGTTGGCGCGTACTCGTGAGCGAGCCTCACGATTACGAACTAGCGTCCCATCGTAATATCAGCCGCGTGCCTTACGAGGGCAACGTCTGGTGCTTCCATGTCCGGCCCCATCACCTCTTCTTCACCCGTCGCAACGGGCGCGTGTCAATCCTGGCCAACACGGGCGATACGCAGATCGACGTCCAGTTCCGAGTGGGCACCCTTCCGCTCATTCGCCACGTCGAGGACGTCCTCAACCTCTTCATCCGTGAGCGCCTGAAGCTCAAGGCGCGCATCCAGTTCGACACTGGTCGTGAGGTCGAAGACAGACTCGCAAGTGCGCAGGCCGAGCAGATCTACTGGGAGATCGGGGCACTCAGCTCCGACGAGATCCGCATGAAGCTCGGTAAGCGCATCTCACGCGAGCGTCCCACCCCGCGCATCTTCAACAACCCCCGCTCCGGCCCCATCCCGATCCTCGCTGTGGACTCCCTGGCCGGCAAGATCGACCCGACCACCTACGGGCCGGCCAAGGGCCAGAAGCCCGTCACAGACCCCTACGTGGGCGCTCCAGGCGCTCTGGCGGTCTCGGGTAGTCCTGATGCCAAGGCTGCCACAAGCGCCACTGCCGCCCTCCAAGCCAAGATGCGCGGTGCTCCTCAACCAGCCCTTCCGGCTGCTCCCGACGACACCGCTGATGCGGCCAAGGCCCTCGAAGAAGCCTTTGGCGTCATCGACGTCCTCCTGGACCAGCTCGCGGCCAAGTCCGAACGCGAAGAGGAGTTCGACCACAACGACTGGGACGCCGAGTTCGGGCCGGACAACACCGGCGGTCCTGGTGTGCACCCCGAGGGGGAAGAGGAAGACGCCGAGAAGGATGCGACCGCCGGGGTTAGCGCGGAGACGGGCATTCAGGGCAACCCTCTGGCGGGGACGGAAGACGACGACGACGAAGCGGTCGCCAAGGCCGTTCGGCGTTGGCGTGACAACTCCCGCAACCGAGTGCGCCAGAACCTTCCCCCCAAGCGCTTCGTCGACCCTAGGCTCCCCGAACAGGTTGCAGACGCGATCTGGCGCCACCTGGAGAAGGCTCACACCCGCAGCCAGGTGGACGCGGTCTTTGGCAACTGGCTCGGCCAAGACCCTGCTGACGCCGTGCAGAAGCGAGCCCTGGAGCTCCTGCGCCCGGACATCGACCGCCTCATGGAGTCGGCCCAGCGCGTCGATGCTGCCAGAGAGGCCCTGGCGGGTGTGGAGTGAGGCCCGACATCGAGCGTGCTGCAGACAAGCTGGCTGCAGAACTGCGCAAGGAAATCGAGGCAACGATAGAAGCGAACTTGGAGACCGCCCGCCAGCTTGGGCGCGTTGCCAAGGAGCGGCTGACGTGGCAGGACTTCCACCATCGCACAGATGAGCTAGTACAGAAGCACACCCCGACGGTCCAGGCCGCTATGTCCCAGGTGTACGAAGGCGACACCGTCCGCCACGCTATCCGAGCAGCCTACACCGCCACGAAGGCACTCCCCACGACCGGGGCGCAGGCGACCAATGCGCAACTGATAGGGGCTGGCGCCACGATCACCCCCGCCGCCGTTGGCACGGCGGCAGCCCTGGCGCCTGCGGCCGTGGGCGTGGCTGCCGGAACAGGGGCCGCGGTAGCCGGCGCCGGGGCAGCGACAGGGGCTCTGGGGGCAGCCCTGGCTATCCTTGCGGCGGCACTACCGGCCACCGTTGCGCTCTCCCAGGCGCTGCACGGCATCTACTCGGACGCGTGGCTGGCGGGTTCGCATGCTGCCGGCACGGCCGGGGCGATCATGCCCACGGGGACCGACGCACAAGTAGCCTCTGCGCTCCTGAGTGACGGCGGCTTGGCTCTGCTCTTGGAAGAGCGGGGCATGTGGGTCAAAGAGATCACCCACACGCAGATGGAGCGCATCGGGGACGCCATCGCCAAAGGGGTGGCTGGGGGGGCCTCACGGCGAGAGACGATCGACGCGGTCGAAGCTATCATCCACGACCCCAAGCGTGCGGCCATGATCGCCGACACAGAGACCGCTCGAGCCCTCGCTGCCGCGGCTATGCACCGCTACCGCGAGTCCAACATGGAGCGCATCAAGTGGCTCGCCCACCCGGACTGCTGTAGTCGGTGCAAGGTGAACGCGCACGCTGGCCCCAAGCATGACGGGGTTATCTACATTTGGCAGTCCTGGCCAATGGGTCCGATTCCTGTCCATCCGTTCGAGCGGTGCGCCGTAGCGCCGTACCACGACTAGGAGTTCCTGATGGCGCCGAAAGTTGCCGCGCTGGTCGTGAAGGCCGACGACACCGGAAGAGTCCTCATGGTCCAGCGGGCCGAGGACAACCACAACGATGCTGCCGCGGGTCGCTGGGAGTGGCCCGGCGGCCACCTGGAGGGCGACGAAGATCCCATCAAGGCTGCGAAGCGCGAGTGGTCCGAGGAGACCGGCGCCAAGGTTCCCAAGGGGGAGGTCGTCGGGTCCTGGACGGCCAACGATGGCGAGTATGTTGCGTTCGTTTACGTCGTGAAGCATGAGGCCGACGTTGACCTGGACGTCAAGCCGGGTGAGGTTGAGGGGGCGGCCTGGTTCTACCCCGCAGACCTCCCTAACAGTTCGGTCGTCCGAACCGAAGTGCACAGCTCGGACTGGGCGCTCATCGGGTCAGCCAAGAAGGCCATCGGCCCGATCGTGGCCGTCGACCTAGACGGGACGATCAACTCCGCCTCCGTCGACATGGACGCCATCTTGCGAGGGCTCAAAGCACAAGGATGGTACATCGCCATCCTCACCGGCGTCGGCAAGGGCCTTCCGTTCTCCAAAGACGGCCTGCGTATGAAGCAGGACAAAGTCGAGGGCTGCGGGATCGACTACTGGGACACCATCGTCCTTGTGGACGGCGGTCCAGCAGAGATCGCTGCAGCCAAGGCACGCTGGTGCGAGGAGCACGGTGTACGCATCGCCATCGACAATAGCGAAATGAATGCGACGCGCATGGTGGACGCCAAGGTCCAGCTCGTGCTCGTTCCCTGGGTCACCCGGAGGAAGCGCTAGTGAACACCTTGACATCCGAAGCGGTCGCCATGGCCAAGCACAACTTGGAGCAACTGATCGACCGGTCCGAGCCGATGGCGGTGGCTGGGTTGGACCAGGGATCTGCGGGCTTGCGTGAAGCTCTCCTCGCGTTCGAGGTGGACCCCGACGACCCGGTTCAGGTCCGCGCGGCGTTCGTCGGCAGTGCGATCGCCTGCGATTCGCTGAGTGGTGCTGAGGTCGATGTCGTGCACGGAACGCAGCTCTATGGGGTCGTCGGGATGCTCGCTGACATGGTGAAGGTGTAGCTACTGATCGACTTGGGCCAAGTGGCGTTGTAGGTAATCTGCCGCACGTTGGACGCGCTCGGCATCGTCGCCCAGTTGTCCGATATTCCCGACGCTGGGCGCGCTGCTCGTCCGTCATGGCGCTTCTTCGTTCCCTGCGTACTGCCCGTGCGCACTGGCGACAGTAAGAGTTCCACCCGCCTCCTCCGCGGCCCCGCACTTGGCCCTATTCCGTTAGTGGTTTGGTCTCTTGGCAGCGAGGACAGCGCTTTGTCCCCGCTGCCAGGTCCGTGACGGTGTTCCTGAATACCATGCGGTCCAGTCTAGTAGGAGAGTAGGCGCATAATGTGTTGGAGTTGTGGATGTGCCGCGTTGGAGTCCAGACATGATTCCCGGGCTTTGGTGACACAGGACATGCAAGGAGCCGCTGACCAGGCCGACACGGACATCCCTGGCGTCGTACAGAACATCGTTGGCTCGCTCGCGCATTTCAACCCCGCACTCGCCAAAGCCGAGCCGGCCAGTACGAAAATGGCCCAGTGCCGGGTCGTGAAGACGGCTGAAGAAAGACGTTTTACACTAGGTGTAGCGTACCCGGCCAACAAGGCCGACGTGAGCCGTGCAGCCGACGGCCACCGCGATTTCGTTTCCCCCGAGGTCCTCGAACAGACAGCGTGGACGTGGCTGGTCAAGTACCGCGACGTCAATCTGTTCCACCAAGGCAAGACCGAGGGCCACTTCACGCCAACCGAATCCTACATCTGGCGCGGCCCGGACTGGGAGATCGAGTCTCCCGTCGACGGAAAGCCGTATGTGGTGAAGTCTGGCGATTGGATGCTCGGGGGTGTGTGGGACGAGTACGGCTGGCAGCTCGTCAAGTCTGGCCTCATCAGGGGATGGTCGCCCGAGGGCTCGGCCCGGCGCCGCACCCCTGATCCCGCAAGCCTCGCAGCCCTGAGGAGCTGATCTGATGCCCCGTATCACCGACGACATCGAGGAGTTGGTGGAGTTGGACGCCGAGAAGGTGTCTGCTGTCACCAACCCCGCGAACGGTACGCCGTTCCTCTTGCTCAAAGCAACAGAGGAACCCCACACCGAGGACACCGAGTCTCCCGAAGCAGACGAGATCGAGGAGACGATGACCAAGGGTGAGGACGGCCAGGACGCCGGGATGGAGGAGGAGTACGAGAGCGAAGCCGGCGCCCACACCTCTGACACCAAATCAACAGAGGCGGACGACATCCTGGCGCGAGTCACCAAAGCCGCAGCGTCGTTCTGCGGACTCACGGACTGCGACGTCTGTAAGGCGACGTTCGACGAGTTGCCCGCGGAACTGGCCGAGAAGGCCAAGCTGAAGGCGAAGACGCGGGACGCTCTCCCGGACAAGGACTTTGCCTACGTGGACTCCAAGGGCGGTCGCAAGCTGCCCATCCAGGACGCGTCACACGTTCGCAACGCTTTGGCCCGGTTCAACCAGACCCACTTCGAGTCTGCTGCAGCCAAGCGCAAGGCGCGCCGTGCGATCCTCGCTCGTGCCAAGACCCTTGGCATCCATGTGTCCTCGCAGGACAACGCCGCGAAGGCGTCTCCGGGGGTCCCAGCCTACGCTACAGCTACACCGGTCGAGGCTGGCCACATCAGCCGGACGGGTCGCTCGGGTCTGGCAGGGCCAGAAACCGATGGCGTCATAGAAGTGGACGTTGACCCCTCATTCTGGCCAGGCGGCAAGCCCACCTACGCCATCCCAGCCGAGGCGCGCCAGGACTCCTACACGGACCAGCGCAACGATATCAGCGAGAATGTCCCCGCTGGCGTTGGGCTGCGTGACAGTCGGCCCTCCGCGTTCAAGGAAGAGGACCTCGTCATTGAGGTCGTCGAGAAGACGGACTGGCTCTCGGTGGTGCGCGGGGAAGGTCCAGACGACGAATCGTCGAAGACCCCAGGTTCCCCAGCATGGGAGGACTACGACGCATCTTCGCTGGACAAGGTCGCCCAGGGCCTCGCCGAATGCGCCCGGGCGGTTACTTGCATCCAGCGGCGCGAGGAAATCGAAGCCGTCTCCGGCAACCCCGACGACTGGTTCGACGCTTACGAGTTGAGCTGTGCCGGGGATGCCATCAACTACGCCCTGGGCTTTGTCGCCCGTCTGGCTTACCACGAGGCAGCCGCAGGCGACGGAGTCCAAAAGGCCGGCCATGTGGCCGAATCGGAGCAGCACGCCCGTGCCGCTCTCTCCAACGTCACCGCACTGTTCGGTGTCGGTGCCAATCCCATCGCCGGAATCACCGGCACCACGTCCCAGGAGGACACTCACATGCAGATCACCAAGGAGGAGCTGACCGCGATGGTTACCTCCGCCGCCCAGGACGCGGTGGCGAAGCCCATCAAGAACGCAGCGAAGGCGGCTAAGGTCGCCACGAAGGTCGCCCAGCGCGCGGCCAAGGAAGCCAAGCGCGCGCGCAAGGACGCCAAGAAGGCCATGCCGCCCAACGCCGCCAACAACGGCGGCAACGTGTCGGCAGAAGACGAGCGCGACGGAGTCAACGGCGCGCATGACGCAGCGGATGTGAACTCCATTCCCGACGGCGGGAAGGTTCGCAGCGAGTACATCAACAAGACTTCCAAGAACAAGGGCAAGGCGTTCAAGGCCATGGCCGGTGAGCTGGCGCAGATGCGCGAGCTGGTCACGAAGATGGCCGCACGTCCCCGTCCCGGCGGGCCGGTGCTCGACGGCGTTCCTCGTGGGGTGTTCCCCGCAACGGAGCAGCGCCTCGAGAACGCGACCAAGGGCGCCGGAGAGTCGGACGTCGAGCGCCTCGAGAAGGCCATGGAAGCCACCGGTGACCCGGTGCGTCGTGCAGAGCTGAGCCAGGAGCTCACCTACACCCGTCTGCGCAAGGCTCACGAGGACGGCCTGATCTAGTCCTCACGGGCGTCTTAGACGTCCGTCCCCATTCGCATCGAAGGACGCCCGGTTCACCCTGCGCGCCCTTCCAAGCAAAAGGAATCAACCAACCATGTCCACGTCGCTTGACAGTTACCAGGAGGTAACTGCGGAGACTATGGCCGCACTGCGAAAGGCCAATGGCCCTTCGGGCGGTCTGTACGTCAACCTTGGCGTCCAGGGCGTCGACCTGTCCGGGCTCGTCAGCCTGGTCCCGGTCAACGTCCCGGCCCGCAACAACACCTCCGCCTTCCCCCGCGTGATCGCGGGTATGGGCAGCCAGACCGCCTTGTGGCGCACGCTGCTCAACATCAACGACCAGCAGCCCAACGCCGCTATCGGCACGGACTTCGCTGGTGCCATGACGCTGTTGGAAGAGCAGGACGTGTACGCTCCGTACCGCCCGCTCGCCATGGCTGGTCGTGTCACCCTCGACGCCGTGGCGGTGGCCCGCAACTACGTCGACGCCCTGGCTGTGGCTGAGCTGCAGACCCTCAACCAGCTCTTCATCTCCCAGGACGCGTACATCATCAACGGCCAGTCCTACGCGCTGCCCGCGCCGTCAGTGCCCACTCTCACCACCTCAGCTACCGGCGGCTCCATCGCCGCTTCGACTGCTGTGTACGTGAGTGTCGCTGCTCGAAGTGGGATCAACTACTTTTACGGTGGGTCCACCCCGGCGACCGCGACGGCCAACATCACCACCGCCAGCACGGGTTCCACGAACGTTGTGGACGCCTCCATTCCTGCGGTCAAGGGTGCTGTGGCCTACGACTGGTACGTCGGCACCTCGACTGCTCAGTATTACTACACGACCACGACTGTCGCCTCCGTGACAGTCACGTCCGTGCCGACTGCTGCGCAGCCACTCCCGAACCTCCCGCTTCTGTCCACCGTGGTCCCTGGCGTGAACGCGAGTGTGACCGTGGCCGGCAAGTTCCCGACCCAGAACGGGAACGGTTCGCCTCCGACCGTCGACAACAGCTGGTCCTCGACCGCCTATAGTGGCGTCATAGCGGCCAACCTCGGCGACTACGGGGCCACCGGGCCAGTCACTCCCGGAACTGGCACTCCCTCGGGTGCGACCTTCATCGACAACGGCGGGAACGCTCCCCAGTTGTCCGGTGGTGGCGTCGACATCCTGGACCGGATCAACGACGCACTGTGGGCGAGCGTCCAGCTTTCCCCGACTGCGTACATGGTCAACTCGCTTCAGGCTGACGAGATTTCCAAGCTCATCTTGGGAAGCGCCTCGGCCCTGACCTACCTGCCTCCGACTGACGCCGATGCCCGTACCAACCTGGCCGGCGGTGGTTACATCGGTCGGTACGTCAACCGGGCTGCCGGTGGTGTTCCGGTCGCTATTGAGGTGCACCCGCGTGTTGCTCCTGGGACCATCATTGCGCGGACCGACCGCGTGCCCTTCCCTGGGTCGAATATTGGGACGGTCCACGAGGTCCGCTGCCAATATGATACCATGAGATTTGACTACGCGGCGAATTACAATCCAGGCACTCTCGGGGGCGGCCCGAGATATGACTTTGAGATCAGGTCGATGGAATGCCTCGTAGCCAGGGCACCTGTGGCCCAGGCGGTCGTTAGCAACATCAGCTAGTCAAAGTCATAGCCTCCCTTGACGAGGAGCATAGGTTCCCATATACTGGTGTCATGAAAACATGCTCAGAGTGTGGGACCGCCAAGCTCCTCAGTGAGTTCAAGCGCCATGCGGCTTCTCCCGACGGGTACACCTACGTCTGCAAGGACTGTCTACGTGCCCGCCGGGAGAGCCTGGCGCACCTCACGCCGGACGAGAAGAAGCGTCGTCAGCTCGACCTTCTGAAAGAGAAGTACCAGAACGACCCGGAGTACCGAGAGCGCCTCCGCAACCATCGGCGCAAGTCCACCTACGGGATCGCCCCAGAGACGTTCCAAGCCTTCTACGACCGCCAGCGCGGCCTCTGTGCCATCTGCGGACAGCCTGAGAGCGGCAAAGGCTTCCATCTGGACCACGACCACACCAGCGGCCAGATTCGCGGACTCTTGTGCTTCATGTGCAACCGGGGGCTCGGAGACTTCGAGGACTCCATCGAACGCATGGGTGCGGCGATCCGCTACCTCACCGCCAATCGGGAGACCCTAGTGGTGGTTCCCCCCACGCCAAGGGTCCGCGCCGAGTGCGGTACCATCAGCGGCTACATGCGCCATCGGCGCTCAGGGGAAGAACAGTGTGAGGCATGTCGCCATGCCTGGAGCGCCTACAACGCCACCAAGAACCGGGAGCGCGTCCCTGGCTATGCTCGCAAGCGGCGAGAAGTAGCAGAGTGCGGCACGACGAGCGGCTATGTCGCTCACTACGGCCGAGGTGAGAAGCCCTGCGACGCTTGCAAGGCTGCAGAGTCCCAGTACCAGAAAGAACACGCAGCCACGAAGCGAGCGGCCACCAGCCACAGAGCGGAGTAGAGCAGCAGCAGCTCGGCGGCCTCATAAGCCGCAGGTCGGTGGGTGCAACTCCCCCCTCCGCCACCATCCCCGTACCTTCGACGCGGGACCGGCCAATGGCATACCAACGAAGTGCCTGCCCGCATTGTGGGGCTCACCACGTCGGCTACTACGGTGCCCTTGATCCGCGCCCCGGTCCCCTCAGTCCCTGTCGCCGCTGCGCGCAGAACCTCCCACTAGAAATCTCTAGCCCAGAGCCACATTCGTGGCCCTTACCGCTGGCTCACCCCATAAAGGACACACAAGTGACCGACCATACCCACGTCGACGACGACTTCGAGACGACTGCCGAGAACTCATTCGGCAACACTGCCGAGAACACCTTCGGCACCACCGTCAGCAACACTGACGTCTACGGTTCCGCCCAGCGCGACCACCGCGACGAGAAGCTCTCCGAACTGTTTTCCGAAGAGCGCGTCCGCGTCGACCACTCGCAGTCCGAGTTCGACTCTGATCGTGAGATGGCTCGTCGGCACGCCGAGGAAGAGCACTCCCAGCGGATGCGGTTCACCGAGGACATCCACGCCCTCACCCTCCAGACGCTCGCTGCGGCCAACACCTCTACGACCGTCGCAGATGCGGCGGTAGTCGACTCCCTCGTCGGGATCATCGACAAGCTGACCTCGCTCGTTCCGCCGGTCAACACCGGCAAGAGCTGATCTTGGGAAGCACCGACAACCGGAGGCCCGGGCCACAGGGGTGACGGGTGCTTCCATTGACCGGGTGCTGGCGACGGCCGCGCCCGTCCCCGCTGGACGGTATGTGGCCATCGGGCTGATCTCCCGAAGGGCCGTCCAGCGGGGCCTTAGGGGACCGGAGGACCCATGCGGCGTCGACATGTGGCCCAGCGCAGATGGGACGAGTACGCAGACTTCGTGTTGGCCTGGATGTGGACTCATCCCCGCGACACGGTCCCCCACCTCGATTCTCGCATCCTGCACGATCCCCGCGAATGCGCGGCGTGTGACATCCCTGCGTTGACGGCAGAGCGGCGTCGTCTGGGCATCGCCTTCACGGGCCACCGACGGCGGCCCGGTCAGGTGGCTTGTGAGGCCGAGTGGCCCGCTCCGGGCCTACTCGCATGGATCAAGCGTCATCGGCGGCGGTTCAGTCGTCGCTTCGAGTTCTGAGCAACCAAGGAGGCACCTTGCAAATCCATCGCCTAGACACCGTGCGGACCCAGCACTACGTCGTGGATGACGACCTGGGCGTCGTCCTGCGCAAAGAGCAGGCCATCCAGCCAGCGACGACCACGGCGATCTGCCACCAGGGGCGCACCTACGAAGTGCAGCCCGACGGCAGCTTCCTCGTCCCTGACGATGTGGGAGCGTTCTTCCTGCGGATGCCGGACTGGCACGCTGGTCCCTCTCCCTTTGCCCCCGACGGGCCAGCCGATGTGGCGAAGGTTCAGCGGGGACGCAAGACGGCTGCTGTCCGATAGTCCGCGTCGTCGTTCCGTTCGTCCATCTCCATCCTCTGGCCGCGCTGGGGAGCGCAGAGCGCCACTACGTGGGCGACGACGACCTCTCCTACTACTGGCTGTTGCGTTCATGCTGGGAGCACGGGGAGACCTTCATCATCGTCGAACAGGACATCGAGCTCGGCCCTCAGACCATTCAAGACCTTTCCCGGTGTCGGGAACCGTACTGCACAGTCCCCTACGCCGGCCCGGGTACGATCATGGAAAACGCCCTCGGGTGCGCCAAGTTCGATGCGGTCCTCCTCGGGGAGTACCCTCACCTTATTGCTGAGCGACTGCCACAGCCGGTCACCTGGCACATGCTCGACGCGCTCGTGAACACGGCCCTCCGTGGTGTCCACATCGAGCCACACCTGCACCGTCCGTCCGTCCTGCACCATCACGTCTACGACGGTCAGTGTGCCTGTGGCACCGACCATCCCCTTTTCCCTGTCGACAACGACGGCCGTTATACCAAGGGAGCCGGATGAACCGAGCGATGCGGCGACAGATGATGCGGGTACAGGGGTGGCGTGGCACCAAGGCCAAGCGCAGTCGTCTGGGGAAGCCACAGGAGCCGATGCCTCCCGCTGTAGCGGAGATACAGGCCAAGGTCGCAGCAGACATCGACGACCGCCAGGTTCGCAACAGTGGGAGACGGCTCGGGCTCATCATCCCTCCCTCGGCGTCCGAGGCCCGCCAGCTCAGAGAGCAGGGGACGCCCGTGGGTGCTGGTGGGCTTCTGTTGCCTCCCACATGATCGCCTACGACCTCGACGGCACGTTGCCACCAGGCACCTACCCGCCCGAGGGTGCTGTCGTCGTTACGGGACGGACCTTCGAGGAGTGGGATGATCGAGTGCGCGACATGGCAATGCACGCACCGGTCTATGTCCGTGGGGTGGGCAAGGTTGGGGACCGGGAGCACGCGGCGCTGTTCAAGGCGGAAGTCATCTCGCTACTGGGCATCACCGTGTTCTACGAGGGCGATGACGAACAGGTGCAGATCATCCTCGAGCACTGCCCCTGGGTCGAGATCAGGAGACCGGCGTGAGTAGTCCCTTTGTTCCCACTCCCTTCGGCACCCCAGTCGTCAACCCCGCCGCCGTCAGCGTGACCCGGCGCATCCCCTACATCTCGGTCTCCGAGTACCGTTTCGCTCCGACTGCAGTAGGAACCACCGATCTCGTCCCTGGCTCCCCGAACCAGGCAGCTGATTCAGCGGCGTCTTTGGCGCAGGTGATCGAGCGGGCGAGTAGCTGGATGGACACATGGTGCTTCCATACCGCGGACGGGACACTCGCAGCATCTGTCAGCGTAGAGTCCGCATGGGTCAAGGTCAAGACCAACGGCGATGTGCCCCTCATCTCCAAGTACAAGCCCATCCTTGACGTCCAAGGCGTGGCCGTTGGTCCCTCCCCGGGGAACCTCACGAACATCGGAGCGATCACGGCGGGGGGAATCTGGATCGACGACAAGGTGATATGGGTGCCCGGTGTCTGGAACCTCTCGCCCGCGACGAGCTTCCCGATCTACTTCGGACGCCACGACGGAACGCTCTACGCGGTGTGGACATACACCAACGGGTTCCCCGTTACCGCGTTAGCAGCCAATGCTCTTGCTGGCGCGACCTCGATTCAAGTCCAACCAACGAACGCGGACGGTACCGGGGTCTCGGGGGTGTACGCAGCGAACGCCAACTTTCCTGGCTCACAGCTCACCATCCACGACAGCGGGAGCACCGAGGTTGTCACCGTCGCGTCCTCGTACGCCGGGGGAACTACCCTCCCTCTTGCCGCTCCGCTGCAGTACGCTCACACCGTTCCAGCATCCCCCGACATGATCCGGGTCGCAGCCCTGCCGTGGGCGCTGGAGCAGGCGTGCATCTCGGTGACGTCCATCCTAATCAAGACCCGAGGCACGAGAGCGCAGATCCTGCCCATGTTGCCCGGTCAACAGCCGGGGCGCCAGGCACTCGCTCAGGCCGGTGCGCTCGATGACTGGGAGATCGCTCGGCGCCTGCTGCACCCCTACCAGACGGTGTTCTTGGGGAACGCCCGATGACTGCATTCGGCGGCCGGGCTGCTGTCCGTGCAGCGGTCACCTCCTATTTCACCAACTACGCCAACCCGCCGATCCCATACCTGGGGACGGTGTACCCCGCTCGCTCGTATGTGTATGAGGAGGCGTACACCGAAAACATGAACGGCCAAGCTGTGGCGGCATCAGCGGGGGGCTCTGCGGCTGTGGCGGTCGTCAACCTGCCGCAGTCGGACCGTGAACGCCGCGCTGAGGTGGGGCGCGCGGCGGTGAACGACCTCAACGTCCACAAGGTGTCGTTGGAGGTGTTCTTCGCCTGCACCGGCGGGGACCCGGTCGTTGCCCAACAGGACCACGACACGATGATGGACGCCATCACCGTCGCCATCCGTGCGGATGGCACTCTCGGCGCCCAGGTCTGGTCCGCAGCCGAGTACCAGGGTGGCGTCCAGGTCATGCAGGGGATGCCGTACACCGACGACGAAGGCATGGTCGTGTTCATCCCCGCGGTCGTCCGATTCGAGGTGTGGGAATGGATCGCTGGGCAGGCTCCTCTGTAACCATCGTCCCCTACCTGTCGGGCTGGCTTCGCCCAGAGACCACAGAGAGCGTCCTCCGAGAGTGGCCCGAGGCGCGGTTCATCGAAGTCGGCGGAGACGCGTGCAACTACTGGCACCTCTTACGTCAGAGCCTTCGCGACTACGACGAGGTCATTGTCGTCGAGCACGACAACGTCGTCCCCCACGGGGCAGCCCGGTCGCTCGCTCGCTGTAGCGAGCCCTGGTGCGTCTACGAGTACCCCAGTGACGCACAGGGCAACCTCGGGGCTGGCCTCGGGCTGACCCGCATCACGCGCCAAGACATCTTGCCCACTCCGGTCACATGGCCGCTCCTGGACAACGAAGTCTCTCAGGCCCTCCACGCACTGGGCCTTCGGCCCCACCTACACGGGCGTGCGGGGCATCTCCACTACGCCGCCCCTGGAAGGCACGAAATGACCCTTTACCGCAACACCGACACTGTATGGCGCTACTGGCCGAGCCTGCAAGGACCCGATGGTCGCACGCTCGCCTTGGACCCCGAGGAGACGGTCGAGCTGGACCGCAAGGTCAATGCTCCCCATCTGGAGCCGGTAGCGTCGAAGCCCGTTTTGACCAAGGCCGCGCCGAAGATCGCCGCCGAGGCCACCGATGAGGAGAACTAGCCATGGGTAACCCTTACGGCTCAGCATTTGCCGTAGCGCAGACGACCTACGGGTTGGCATTGGAGACCACCAGAGGCACTGCGCCTGCTGGCGGGATCACAAGCTACCTCCCGGTCATGCAGCCGAAGTACAAGCCGGACCTCACATTACTCCAGGACAAGACCCTCCAGGGCTCCATGGTCGACACCTACGCCCTGGTCCCCGGTATGCGCTACGATACTGAAGGGTGGAACTCCTACCCGTACATGGACACGTTTCCGAACCTGGTTCGAGCGCTGCTCGGCTCGCCTGACACGCTCACCGCTGCTCCGACGTCTACGACTTTGTCGGCTGCCGCGCCGGCGGGTGCCACCACCATCTCAACCGCTGCCTCCGTCCCGGCAACGAGCTGGGTGGTCCTGAGCGGCGCTGCTTATCCCGAGACGCACCAGATCACAGCTGTTACCGGATCGGTGGCCCCGTACACCGTGACCCTGGACGTCCCGCTTCTGTACGCGCAGCCGTCAGGCGCTGCTGTGACTGGGCTCACCAAGCACCAGTTCAGCCTGCTCAACAACTCGACCGCTGGCAACCAGCCCCCCAGCTACACCCTGGCCGACTTCGATGGCGACCAGTGGCGCATCCTGACTGCGAGCCAGCTCGACAAGCTCACGATCAAGGGCGCTGGCAACGACCTCGCCACCTACGACTGCAACTGGTTCGGCAACCCGGCCGTCTCGCCCACAGTGGCAGGCATCTCCACCCCCACCTCATCGTTCTCAGGCGCCGAAGCCGTCCCTTCGTGGACCACGCGGGCCATCGTGAACGGCACTCAGCTCACCTACGTCGAGGACTGGGAGTTCGACTTCGGTCGTGGGGTGAAGCCCATCCCGGCAGTCACCGGGACGCAGGAATACTACATGTACTTCGCTGGCCCACTGACGGCCAGTGGCAAGATCACCGTCGTCGAGCCTGCTGGGGCTCCCCAGTTGACCCAGTACGAGGACGGCACCACCTTGACGTTGGACTTCACGATCTACGACATCAAGTCCGGCTACGCGCTCAACCTACATTCCACCCAGGCCAAGTTCGTCACCGGTGACCTGACCCGTTCCAAGGAATGGGTGGAGGCGGATTTGACGTTCGACCCGCTGCCGTCGGCTGCGGACGCTTTGGCGGGAGGCGTGTCGCCTGTGCTGGTGACCTGCGCCAACGCCGTGACCACCTCGTACTAGGTCGAAGCACCCCGGGCGCGGCAGTGGGTCGCGCCCGGGGACGTTTCGGAGCAAGCCCATCGAACATGGAGGCCACCCTTGTCCCGCATCGTCGATATCCCCGGCGGCACCGCCGTCTTGCGTGATCCAGACGACCTCAAGATTCGGCACCGTCGGCTCGTAGAGTCGGCGGCTGTTGCCGCGTCCGGGGTCTTGTCGCGCATACCACAGGATGCCCTAGGTGACGGCAGCGATCCTGAAGCTGTCGCGGCTGCCGCCGCTGCTCTCTCGATGACTCGCGCCGAGGCGGACGCCATGTACGAGTTGCAGGACGCGACGATCGTAGCTCTCTTGGAACGCTGGTCGCTGCCAGACGACCTCCCGACGATGGAGACGGTGGGCGACATGGACCCGAAGGTCTATGACGCTCTTGCCGAGGCGACCAAGGCGGCTGGCGCGAAGGTGGCAGCTGCCACCGACTTCGGTCCGGACCCGGAAGATGGTAGCCCTACCGTCGGCTCCGAGCCCTCGAGTGGGTCCTTGACGCCCGTTTCGGAGCCTCCCGCTCAGTAGCAGCTCAGAGGGTCGACCGGGAGACGGCAGAAGGCTGGCGCGAGCACTGCTACCGCAAGATGTACCCGATGACCCACGAGCAGTACCTAGATGAACCTGCCAGCGTCGTGGACTGGGCACTCGCCTTCGCTGGTGTGGAAGCGAAGCTCGAAGAGAAGCAGATGGAGCGGGCCAAGGCAGAGGCGCAAAGCGACCACCGGAGGTGACCTGGAGTGCCGATCTACGACGCGGCCACCCAGGCAGCCATGAGCCGGATCATGGCGCATGTGACTGGTGGCACCCCAGCCAT
>JAEHJW020000306.1_pt1 | contig 34340 bp, 46 predicted proteins | sample 9271431 | NCBI WGS metagenome assembly JAEHJW02 | reverse complement strand
TTTAATGAAATGGCTTAATTCTTTATGTGAATAGTACAAAAGATTATGGTGAGTGTTTTTCAAATAACTATTGATAAATCAAGGCTTTTAATACTTAACTCACCATAATCTAACACTCTACATAATGTCTCAATCCATGGAATGATATTTGCTTTAATTGTATATAACCTTTTGGAATTTTTTCTTTTTCCTTTTTCATATCATCGATTGATTTTTTATATTTAAAAACTTTTTTTGTAAAATTCATTGATAAACTGCGAGGAGTATATCTTTGTCCTGCTTTATCAAGGACAACATAATCGAGATCATTTGCATTTCTATTTTCCTTAAGTTCGGTTAAGTGAGTAATTAATACTTTAGGTATACTAATGACTCTATAGCTTGATGAAGTTTTAAGGTCAGCTAACATTAAAACTTTTAATCGTTTATCGTGTACCAGCTGATTATTAATCGTGATCGTTCTTTTTTCTAGATCAACATCACACCATCTTAACCCACATAGTTCTCCAATTCTTAATCCAGTTAGAACATCTATAAATATAGGAGTATATAAATAAGTATCTTTTATTTCAGATAAAAAGAAATTGACCTCACTTTTTGTCCAATATTTAATTTTGGGCTTTTCTAATTTTTGCTTCTGTATATCGGTAGGTAATTCATAAATTAATTTATTTGTTTTTGCATATTTTAAGCATCCCGTTATAATATCCATAACTTTTTTTGCGGAAACCGCCTTAATCTTTTTCTCGTTAATTAGCTTATTATAAAATTCTTGCATTACTGACGTGGTTAATGCAGTTAATTTATAATGTCCTAACATTGGGATTATGTGAGTATTCATTCGACTAATATAATCATTTTTTGTATTCATAGATATAAGGTGTACTTTATATTCATAAAACCACTTATCAACTAAATAATCTTTAAATAATATATTACTTTCAATCGGAGCAACATATCCTTTATGTTTTTTTGAGGTAATTTCAGTGGCCCATATTTCTGCCTCCCTTTTTGTTTTAAATCCTTGTTTCTTTTGTTTTAGTCTCTTACCGTTAGAATCAAAACCAAGACTAATAGTAACTTTCCAATTTCCTTTTGATATTTGTTCGTAACTTGCCATATATTCACCTTCATTTCATCATCTTTAGTTTATTAATATAAAAATAATTCTGTTAACAAAAAATATATTTGTAAATAATTCTGTTTACAAACACATTATATAGGAATAATTAGTTTTTGTAAACGGAAATATTATGTTTTTGGTGACAGAAATGGAGAGAATTAAAGGAAATTGAATTTAATATATACTTTTAGGAGAAATATAAGATTTTCAGTAATTCTAATTACTTGATATTATCTAGTTATTAAGAAATACTTAGGAGGAAATGCAATGAACTTAACAAAAGAAAAGACTATATTAAAATTAAAAGAGATTTCAGAAAAGTATGATATTCCAATCAATAGATTAACATCACTTATACGACAAGGAAAATTAAAAGCGGTAAAGTCTGGTAAGGAATACGTAGTTACTTTAACTGAAATACATAGGTATTTAGGTATTGAGACAACAAGTGAAAGTTTAGAGAGGGAATTGTATATAAAAGAACTTGAAAGCAAAATTAAAAACTATGAGATTTTAATGGAGTCTATAAAAAATTGCGTAAGCATGATTGATAATGTAATCACATGTAAATTATAGATTATAAAATAATTGTAGGTATAATAGATATACGTACAATTATTTTTTTATCCACATTATCCACAGTATTAGTAACACTGTTTTTGCGGAGTATTACTAAAAAAGTAACACTGGAATTACTCAAATAGTAATAGAGAGGTACGGTTTTAGTAACAGAGAGTTACGCAAAACGGGACTATATATATATTATATAAATACTATTATTATATATATTATTTATAACTGCTGCTGTAAAAGAAATATAGATATTTGAATTAAAAATAAATTTCAAGACTCTATTGATGTTCATCAAAACCAATAGTATACTGTGTGTGCAAGGATAATTAAAAGCTGCTAAGGCAAGTAAAATACATGCTTAACAAGGATTAGAGGTTTGAAATAAACACAAATGAGAAAATTTTAAATAATAACTAATGAGGTGGACAATAGTGGTTAAAGATTTACTTAAAACAATGCTAGAAATAAACAATGATATCAACCTAAAGCCTAGTGAGAAAGTTCTCTTAAGCAGCCTAATATTATATCACAATTCAAAATTAGGGTATTCTTACCCAAATTATGAGCAACTACAGGTTGCTTTATCAACTAATAGAAAAGCTACAGTTGCAACTACCATTAAAGTACTTGAAGATAAAGGATATATTACCATAAAAAAAGCTAAAGGGAATAAAAATATATATTATATACATAAATATTTATTCTATGTTGGAGAAAATGTAATTGAGCAGCCAATAGAAAATCCAGTTGATAGTAATGGCAAGAAACCCCTTAAAAATCAAATACATATAGATGAACTGATTAATAAAGATATTGATGATCAAAAAGTAATACAAATTGCAGATTATACAGGATTTAATAGGATGCAATCAAAAGAATTGCTAAAAGATAGTGGGAATGATACAGGAAAAGTTATCAAAGCATTTGACCATATGAAAAGTAAAAAGAATATTGAAAATGAATTTAAATATACTAAATGGTCTATATTAAATGAGAGCAAGATAAGAGTTGAAGTAAAGAATCCATATAAAAAAGCTTCAAAATTTGATAATTTTGAGCCTAGGAAGTATGATTATGATGCCTTAGAGAAAAGGCTATTAGGCTGGGAAGATGAAAAAACGAAAAGCCTTGCTGATTATATGATAAAGTGATGATTTTTACACCATCACTTTAAAGATGATCAACTGTAATGTTACTAATGGACATTACAGCTAAAATAAATATAATTATTCCTGTTATGAGAAGGATTAATAAGAATATTTTAGTTCGTCTTTCATCTCGATAATCGTAGGATTTATATTTAAATATAGGAGCAAAGAGTGCTAGTAATAGCGTTTCAATTGCCTCAAATGGAGTCTTAGGGTCAGCTACATAATACCTATAACCATTGCGATTCCCTCGAACTAATTGAACTTTATTTTCACCTAGTTTTTCTTCTTTTTTTAGCCTAAATACTATTCGTCCACAAAGAGCAATTGTAATCAACATACCTATAAAAATTCCGCTAAGAAACGTTACTGAATCCTCAAAGTGTACTACAGAACTAAATCCCCATTCATTTAATAACCATTCTTCAAAGTTTAAAAACCATTGCAAAAAGATCACTCCTTAGTAATTATATCATTTGCGATCTTATAGAGTTGTTTTGCGAAAGCCTCCTTTTCAGCTGCTGATAATTTCGAATCTATACTAATTTCAGTTATTATCTTTTTTAGTGATGGAACTGCGTTTAATTGTTCATTAGTTGGAGGTACAACTCTATCATATAATTTAAATAGATCAGCGGGATTAACTTCATAGAATTCCGCTAAGTTAAATAATACGGTATCACTAGGGCAATTTATACCACGCTCTAGCATGGATAAATAGCTGCCACTTATGTGAGTTTTCTTGGCAACTTTAAAAACTGATAAATTTGTTTTTTTTCTTATTTCCTTTAATTTCTCACCAGCTTGTTTCCATTTACCTTCCATATTTTAATTAATCTCCTTTTATCATTAGTATTAGTATTTCTAAATATATTATTTTTTATTAAAATATCATCATGAAATATATTGAATATGCTACATAAATTACATATAGTATTTTATAAATATACCGTATATTTTTTTTATTTGCCATGTTACAATGATGCCATACTAGAAAATAAAAAAAGCGGAGGATATCCACCACTTTATTTTCCTAATCTTTTATATCGTATGGAGTTGAGAATTGTTTCAATTCCATTAAGTAAATCTTTTTTCTCGGTTTTAGTCATTGGACTAGAATCAAGAATTGGATCTTGAATATAATCAATTATATTAATAATATCTTGTATATTGTCAGTTTCAAAGCTTATTGTTTCAGTATCACCCATTAGATCATTTGCAGATACTCCAAGAGCAGCAGCAATTTTTTCTAAAGTGTTACTTTTAAGCGATTGTCTTTTTCCACTTTCAATCTCACTAATTGTTGCAGCTCCAACGCCAGCACGTTTCGCAACTTCATAAGCACTAATACCTTTCATTGCCCTTATTTTTTGTATATTTTCGCCTATAACACTAATATCACTCATTGCATATATCCCCTTCATTAGTGAATTACTTTTAATACTATTTCCGTTAACATAAGTATATCATATATAACTCAACTTTCAAGATAGGAAAGTGAATGATATTTGCTAATATTATGTGGAATACAAGGGAAAATAAGGTAATAGGTAAAGTAAATAAGTTTACAAATTAAATTCCGATAGCGGAAAAAATATTTACAAGATACTTTTATAAGCAGAAAAAGAATAGCGAAATTAGAAGAAAAATTAAATTAAACTATAATTTTTAAAGAAATTTGAAGATTGAGAAGAAAATAAATGTCACGTATACTTAGGTCGTGGCATTCCACTAACGGAAAAATATGCGGGAGGTAAATATGAAAGTAAGGATAAATTTAAACAGATATACAGACAAATTAACAGTTACCGCACCAACAGAAGAGAAAGGACAAGGTGGTAAAAATGAATGGCTAAAGTAAAATTATTCCCACACCAGCAGAAAGCATTAGAAATGACAAAAGGCATGAACAAAGTTGCATATTATTTAGATATGGGTCTTGGAAAAACTCTCATAGCAACTGAAAAGGCTAAGGAATTGGGAACAAATATTATTTTAGTGGTATGCCAAAAATCAAAATTAGAAGATTGGGAAGAGCATTTTAATGAGTTCTATCCAAAGTACAAAACAATCATTTATAAAAAGCAGTTGCCAGAGATAAAAGATAATACAGTAATAATAATCAATTATGATTTGATCTGGCGGAGGGAGGCATTTAAGAAACTTAAAAAATTCACTTTAATCTTAGATGAAAGCAGCTATATAAAGAGTGAAACAAGCAAAAGAACTAAATTTATTTTAAAACTTAGGCCAACAAATATAATATTACTTTCTGGAACACCAACAGGTGGAAAATATGAAGAATTATATAGTCAGATAAAGCTATTAGGTTGGAAAATCAAGAAAGAAGATTATTGGAACCAATATATAAAATTCTTTATGTTGGATCTTGGAGGATTCCCAAAAAAGAAAGTAACAGGATATAAAAATGTGGACAATTTGAAGCAGATGTTGCGGCAGTATGGGGCGGTATTTATGAAAACTGAAGATGTAATTGAATTACCTGAAACAATTGAATATAAAATTAAAGTGAACAATATTTATCAATATAAGCAATTTAAGAAAAATCGATTGATAGAGATCGAGGGAAATGAATTGGTTGGTGATACATCATTGACCAAGCTGTTATATTTGCGGCAGCTTGCGGGAATGTATAACAAAAATAAGTATGAAAAGATAACAGCGCTTTTGGAATCAACAGAGGATAGAATGATTATATTTTATAACTTTAAATATGAATACCAAAGGCTCAAAGAGATTTGTGAGAAACTTAAAAAAACAGTATCCATTGTTAATGGAGATACTAGAGATTTGAAAAACTATGAGCAGTATAAAAATACAATAACTCTAATCCAGTATAAAGCTGGAGCAATGGGTCTAAATCTGCAGAAAACAAATAAGATTATTTATTTCAGTTTGCCTTTATCTAGTGAGTTATTTGAACAAAGTAAAAAGCGAACTCACCGTTTAGGTCAGCAACGATCATGCTTTTATTATTACCTAATAACTGAAAAAAGCATTGAAGAAGATATTTTTGAAACACTAAAACAAAGAAAAGACTACACAGATAAACTTTTTGAGGAGGAATATAAATGACATTAGGAAGAGTTATTAAACTCTACAGAGTAAGTAGAGGATTAACCCAATGTGATCTTGCAGCTAAGCTAAATAAAACATCTAGAACAATTCAAAAATATGAGTGTGGCCAGATAGTGCCAAACATAAAAATTATTAATGAAATTTTTAATATAAAAATAGAAAATATTATTTCAAATGAATTATTAGAGAAAAGGGGAATCTAATTATGGGATATGTAATGATATATGAATCAGCTAAAAATAATTATTTAATAAAGCCAGCACATCAATTTAAAAGTATAGATACTTCAAAAATCAATGATGAAGTAAGACCATTTAAACAGAATATTTGGGTATGCAAAACTAGACAAGCGTTAGAAAATCATATTGAAAATCAGAGAGAACAACAAATAAAGAAGCATATGGAAGCAATACAGAAAATACAGCAAAGAACAGTAACGATTATTAAGCAAAGGTATAATCATGCCTAGAGAAAAAGATTTTGAAAAGAAAGTTAAAAAGTTTTTGGATAGTTTAGGCTCAGAAGTTTGGTATTTTAAGCATTGGGCTGGCCCATATTCACAAGCGGGAATACCAGACATTATAGCATGTGTAAATAATAACTTTGTAGGTATCGAAATTAAAGCAGCGGATGGAAAGCCGTCAGCATTGCAAATACGAAATATCAACCGAATAAAGGCAGCAGGAGGAATAGGATATATACTTTATCCAAAGGACTTTGAATCATTTAAGCAAGATATAAATGAAATTCTAAAGGAATAACGTTTGTTATGTCTTTAAATACAACTAAATTGATAATAATAGAAGGAATTAAGGGGATGAATCGAATGACATTAATAAAATGCGAAGCAAAAACTTGTATTAATTACAATGCAGGAAGGTGTCAAGCACCAGCATTAGAAATAGTGGATTTTACATGGTATTCAGAGGAAGAAAAAGAAGAATTTGACATAATGAAGTGCAATACATATAAATACTTTAGCAATTGGATGTATAGAAAATAATTGGAGGTGTAATATGCCTGAAGAAAAAAATAAATTAAATGTACTGGAAAAGCTACAAAAAGTGAGAACTGATTTGCAAGAGATAGATTTAAAGAAAACGGGGAAAAATTCTCACAGTAACTATTCATATTTTGAGTTAAAAGATTTTCTACCAAGTGTGGCCAAACTATGTGATAAACATGGTATAAACCCAATTTTTAATATAACAAGGGAGATAGCGACGCTTTTAATATATGATTGTGATGACATAGAAAAATTTATAAGCTTTGATATGCCGATTGAGATTACAGACTTACGAGGGTGCAACGCTATTCAAAGTATAGGTGGGGCGTTAACATATGCAAAGAGATATTTATATATGAATGCCTTTGAAATAGCTGAAGCTGATGCCACAGAGTTAGAAGGAGATGAAAAAGGAGCAAGAGACCCTATAAGTAGTGTTCATGCAAAAGTGATTGATAATTTAATAAAGGAAACAAACACAGACTTAATGAACTTTTGCACATGGGCCAAAGTTAAAGAAATAAAAGAGATTGAAAACAGAGACTTGGCTTATTGTATGAAAATGTTGAATGAGAAAAAAGAAAAAATGTTACTTGAAAAGAAAAAGGGGATTGGGGGCAAATAATGAACCGAGTAGAGTTAATTGGAAGAATGACAAGTGATGCAAACTTAAGTTATGTGGGTGAGAAGCAAACAGCAAAGGCGACTTTTAGCTTAGCTGTTAATGATGGTTATGGTGAAAATAGTAAAGCTTACTTTATTCCTATAGTTATTTTTGGGAAAAGCGCTGAGAACTTGGCAACCTACACAAGTAAAGGGTCTAAAATTGCAGTTTTAGGAAAGATTACAACCAGAACATATGAGAACAACCAAGGAACTAAGAAATATATTACTGAAGTTGTGGCTGATTTAAGTGGTGGGGTAGAGTTTTTAGACAGCAGAAATAATAGTGATTTAAACAGGAATTTTGGAGAATATATCATACCAGTAAATAATGGGGATTCACCATTTTAATGGCTAAGAATGGATTAAAAGAAGATGATTTTAAATGACACCAATAAGACAAAAGTTTTAAGAGAACTAAAGAAAATGTACAATCGAACCATTGAAAGAAGCAAGAATGCGGAAATTTTCTTTAAAACTAAAACTGTTGCTGAATGTCTAAGATATTTAAATTTATTTAATGAGATAACTCAAGAATTAGGAAAGTTAATATTTCTGATTGAATATATCACAGGCCAAGAGTTAGATTATGAAATAAAAATGAATGGGTTCAAGGAGGTGCGGAATGAAAGAAATAAATGACATTAATTTAAGGGAAGTAATCGAATCAGAATTAAATGAAAGATTTAACAAAGCAGGTTATGTAAGATGTCCGTTCCACCTAGACCATACACCATCACTTAGTGTTAAATTTTTTCCGGATAGAAACAAATATAAATATAAATGCTTTGCCTGCGGAGCAGCTGGTGATGCCATTGATTTCATGATAAATAAAAGGAATGTTGATTATAAAACAGCAAGAGAACTTTTAGGTATGGAAAATGAAAAGACTGGCAGAGAGTTGCAAGAGGAAATGATTAAAGAATTTATTAAAAGGATAAAGCCACGAGATATCATCAAAGGATTGTTTACTTTTGTAAATGCAGATAATGAGCCGATTTATTTCAAGGCTAAGTTAGTGGATGAAACTAGTAAAAAGTATACACCTTATTATTCAATAGTAGATGGCAAGGTTGTTGCATCAAGAAGCCATGAAGAAGTTCCTTATAATCTTTATAACCTATTAAATGGCATAAGGAATGGGAAAACGGTTCTTTTCGTTGAGGGTGAAAAGGATGCAAATACTATAAATAAAGTTTTAAGAGGTAGAAACTTTGTGGCAACTTCGATTAAAAATGTTAAAAACTTAGAGCCAATCAAATCCCGGCAGATAAAGGCTGCCTATGTAATCGGCGATACTGGCGAAGCTGGAGAAAAATATATCAATCATATCAAAGCGGAATTTCAAGATATAAGCAAGGTATTTAAAATAATTAAACTGCCGGATTTAAGAGCACTCGGCGATAATAAGGATGTTACTGATTGGTTTGAAACAGGCCATACATTAGATGAATTATTCGCATCATTTTATAGGGCATCAAATCTAAATAATAAGTTTGATTTTTATTCTGACTTTGGCGGTATTTTTAGAGATACAACCAAAGGCGAAGAAGTAATCAAAAATCAAATCGCCAATTTCAATGTACTTGATGGGAGAATAATTGATTATGTTGAGGAAGACCGAGAAGGTGTAAAACTGGTATTCAAAAGTTCAAATAGTAAAGTAATTGAAAGAAGCGGATATAGTACAGCCTTTGATGATGTGAAATCATTTAAAAACTTTTTAGAAAGTATGCATTTGACTTACTTTGGAAACTTGAATGTATTAAATGATTTTAAAGTATGGGTAACCAATAATTTTTTATTTGATACAGAGAAAGTGTATACAGGAGATAGATTTATCGAATTAGATGGGGAAATGGCTTTTATTACAAAGACAGGCACATTGAAAAAGAATGGGGGTGATAAGTCAATTTATGCGAGGGAAGGAAACCTTGATATTTTAGACATTGAACCAATCAAATCAGATGAACTGAAAAAGCTAAAAGAACCGCTACTTGGATATTTATCTTTTGATAGAGCAATTACTATCCTTGGAACTGTAGTTAATAATTTTGCAGTTTATCAAGCTATACAAATCAAGAATAAGTTTCACCACCTTTTAATTGTAGGTGAATCGGGCACAGGTAAGAGTACCGTAATGGAAAGGGTAGTTGCTCCATTGTTGAACATTCCATTAGAAAGTAAAAAATCATTTGAAAGTTCAAACTATGCTTTAGGAAAAGATTTGTCTACAGGTAACTATACAACTATTTATGATGAGTTTAAACCCAGCCGCATGAACCAATACAAAATATCCGAAATATCAGGAACCTTGAGAGTTTCATATGACCGAGGGATTAAGGAAAGGGGAACTAAGGCTCAAAAAATTAATAAGTACCATTACCAAAGTCCGATTATAATGGGCGGCGAGGAAAGTTACCCAAACTCGGAAAAGGCCCTTATTACAAGGTCAGCTATAGTTTATGTTGCAAAGGCAGAAAGAACAAAGGAACATACAATTGCAATTAGATATTTAATGGCTCATGAAAAAGAATTGAATTCTTTAGGAAGATCACTTATAGATTTAATTCTAAATTTATCGGTTGAGGAATATAGACAAATCCAAGATGCGGCGATGGAGCATTTCGAAGAGTTGGATGATAGGCCGCAAGCAACAGCCTGCAACATTGCAGCTGGGGTAGAAATATTTAATAAGCTATTGGTTCAGCATGGCTTAGAACCAATCAAAGATTACCATGAATCTATTACTGAAATTATACAAAGGGAAGTATTAAACAATCAAAAGGATGCTTACTCAACGGTAGAACAAATGCTGCTAATATTCGATGATATGGTTAGTACAGGCAGAATTCCTTATATAGAAAATTTAATCAGATATGAGGGTGGATTCTTGTATATGCATACAGCAGAATTAATTGCAAGGCTAATGGAATATGCAAGGTCAAGTAATTCTATTGATATTATACCACTCAAAATAAATGATTTTAAAAAGCAGGGCAAGTTAGCAAAATATATTATTCAAGATCCAGCCGAAGTTGTGGAGCAGGAAAAGAGCGGCAAAAAGGCGGAGTTTGTGAAACACTTTAAAATAGATAAAAAGTCAGTAAGGCTAGATAGATATGATATTTCAAAACTGAAAGGTTTGGGATTGCTAAATTTAGTTGACATTGAAGTTTTTAATGAATGCGTGGAAAGCGAGTCAAATGATACTATTACACCAGTTTCTGATACAGATTTTCAAAATGTAGAATGGTAAGGTTACGATTTTAAGTCACGAAAGTCATGCTTTTTTAAAAGGCTGTAACCCAAAACGTAACCGCAAGAAATGAGACTATGACTTACTTTAGATACTATTATATATATAAGTTACGAAAGTTACGTTTTTTAAATATATATATATAAGAAAAAGGTTAATTTATAAGTTTTTTATATAAAAGATGGTTACATATAAAATAAACCGTAACTATCGTAACCTTAATCAAGATAAAAGCTATAAAAGCGTTGGTATGTCTATGTTTCAGCGGTTACGATTTATATATAAAAAAATGTAACCTAATTATAGATTCAAAGGAGCAGAGGATGAATTATTTATTTAAGAAAACAGAAAAGGCTTTATATGAGTATAAAAATATCGATTTAAAAATAGCAAATATAGAATTATATATAAAAAGATTAATAAATGATGTTTCTTATGCAGGTGTTTCATTTGAAGAGAAAAGTTCGCCAACTAATGCTTTTAATTCGAACGTTGAGAATGAAGTTATTCACAGAGATGAAAAGTTAAGTGAAGAAATAAATAGTTTAAATAGACAAAAGAATGATTTAATTATGAAGAAAAAAATGATTGAGAATGGGTTGGAATCATTAGGAGAAGAAGAATATAAGTTGGTTAGCCTAAAGTATTTAAATAAAAAGAAAATGACTTGGATTGGGGTAGGAATGGAGTTAGGTATGGATAAAGACAATTGCAGCAGGGCGAAGGGTAGAATAATAAACCATTTAACAGAATTCATGTTTCCGAATAATAATAGCAGCGATTTTTAATCTATTTTTCACCAGTTTCTCACCTTTTTTTTGTCAGTTTTTCGCCAAGAAGTCACCGTTTTTTGTCTGTAAAACCATGCTAATATTGTAGTATAGAAAAAGGGCATGAGCCTTGAGGTAACTCAATATAAGCACCCGATGAATTGCTTTTTGTCATTCAATTTGACCTCCTTTCAAATAGAATAATTATGGTTTTAGTTTACATAGTTTTTTGGTTTGTTTGTCGGGTGTTTAGATTGGGTTATCATTTTTATAAATCTAATTAGTATGTAAGAGAATTATGAAAAAGTATAAGAGATAGATTGGAGTAGCAGCTGCAAGGTAAGAACTTTAAATATAAACATAATATATAGTAAGGTATCATCAACTTACTTTGAAGCAGACTAACCTTTCTATCAACAATATACACATAGTCATACAGTAAGATGAGGGATTAGATGGAGAAAAACTTTTATAAGTCTAGCAAGTGGTTAAACAAGAGGGAAAGGGTTCTTAAAAGGGATGAATATAGGTGCAGGGAATGCATCCGATATGGTAAGAGTGTAATTGCAGCAACTGTACATCATATTATTCCTTTAGACCAAAACCCAAGTCTAAGACTTGTTAGTGATAACCTATTAAGTTTGTGCAACAAATGTCATGATAAGATGCATGACAGAACAAACAACCAATTAACAAAACTAGGTGAGGAATGGGTAGTTAGAGCGAAACTGAAAAATAAAAAAAAATTATCTTTTAGCATAAAATTATTCAAATAAAATTATTCGCCGCTCAAACTATCCCCCCCACCTATTTTAAATTGAAATTAATTACAGGGGAGCGAGGGGAGGCCACCCTTCCAATAGAGAGCATTTTTTAGCAAAGGGGGGAACAAAAATTATAAGTAATAAAGAAAAAATAATGTAGAAAAGAGTAACATATCGTAAGTGGAATATAAATGTTACTCTTTTCTACATTATGTATTTATAGGGTAAATATTTATGAAAAAAAGTTTATATAACTGCTTATGATTACATTATGGGATGTTATTGTGTCAAAATAATGGCAAAATTGAAATGTGTAGATTTTATGTAGCAAACAATAATTAATGACGAAATCGTGATTAGTAAAAATGCTCTTTTGTTACATAAAGTAGTGACTTAATCACAAGAGTTAAGTCGTTTTTTTGTATTATTTTTTAATTAAATACATATATTTGTCGTTTTTAATATCATTTTAAGTGTTAAATTTATTTTGAATAAAAGGATAAAAATAGAAGGAAATTCAAAAATAATGTAGAATAAATAGTAATAATATAGAAGGAATGCCTAGATTTATATAATACATTAAATGGGAGGTAAAGGATGTTTAAACTTACTTGGCTAGAGTTAATCTTTAGGGTTATTCCAGAAACACTTATTTTAATGTGGGGAATACATGTATTCGCTAGAAAAAATATTAATATGTTTAAATATGTACTTTCAAGTTTAATATTAGCTATATCATGTTTTATTATAAGATATATGCCTATATATTTTGGAGTACATACAGATATTTGTCTAATGATAACTATAATACTCATTATGTTTCTTACAGACATACCATTAATAAAAAATATACAAGGAACTTTTTTATTATATTTTATGCTTACTCTAGGTGAAAATATTAATATGATATTGCTAAGTAATTTAAATATAAATACAGATATATCTGTTTTACAGCCAATATTAAGATGTATATACGGAATTCCATCCTTAATTTTTTTAGTATTATCTATAATTTCAATTAAGTATATTTTAAGTAAAAAGGATGGGATAAGAAATGTCTTTAACTGAAAAAATAGCAGTATCAATAAGTGATGGCATTAAGAAAACGCTAAAGGTTGATGAAGAGAAAGAGCAAATTATTATATATGGAGCGATAAATTTATTTCAAATTATATTTTCTATATTATGGGTAATAATTGTAGGTTTATTTTTAGGAGTACTTTATGAAGCGTTATTATTTTCATTTGCAACTGCTATTTTAAGAAAATATTCTGGTGGTGGACATGCTTCATCCCCAAGTCGTTGCATTATAATAGGTACAGCTTTAGCTTCAATATTTGCAATTCTTGTTGATAAATTTTTTTATCAAATTAATAAAGAGTATGTAATTATAGTAAATATAGTTTTCTTAGTATTTGCATTTATAATGATTATAAAAAATGCACCGGTTGATAGTATTAAGAAACCAATTACCAATATTGAGATAAGGAAGCAATTTAGAAAGAAAGCTATTATTGTAATTACTATTTATTTAATAATAATTGTAATTTTATTTATGTTAAATCAAAAGAATGCAGAGATTTACTATATTAAGGCAATAGAATGTATTGGATTTGGAGTATTATGTCAGACTATCACACTTACTAAAAGTGGAATGAGCTTTATAAACAAAGTTGACTTTGTTTTAAAATATATAATTAATGGAGGTGAAAATAATGAATAATACTTTAAAAACTTTATCACTTAAACTTACAGCAAATCTTTGCTCTAAAATGGCACTTAGAGCTTCAGCATCAGCATGCGGTTGGGGATTATATCAACCAGAAGAACCAAAATGCTTAAGAGATTCTAAGAAGTAGTAAAATTAAGATTAAGGGTAAAGATTGCTATAAACGCAATTTTTACTTCTTAATTATTTATTGGAAGGAATAGAGCTATATGAGTGATTATGTAAATAGGCATGATAACAAATTAAAAACAATGGTATATTTTATTAGAATATCAATTATAGTATTTATTAGTATAATAATACATATGAATCTATCGAAATATTGGTCAAGTTTATATATAGAAAAAAGTACTCAATTTAATATATATATATCAACTTTTTCTTTGCTTCTCATTGGAATAAATTTCATACTATGTTTAATAATTACTTGTTCGTTTACACCAAAAATGTATTTATTTAAAAATTCATGGTTAAGAGATAATATTATTTTCTCAGTTATTATATCTATACCATTATATCTTTCTAAAGCATATGAAAGTGAGTGTAAATACTTATTTTTATTATTAATAATATATTCAATAATTCAGTATGGTTCTAAATATGGGAAAATAACATCAATTTTTTCTTCTCTTATCATTCTTGTAGCAGATTTATTATATTGTTATTCAGAAAATGGAGTTAATGTATTCTTTCAAAAAGATTTAATAATGTGTGGAGTATTTATTTTTGTTGCATGGATTCTTGGGTATTATGTAGACATTGAAGCTGAAAATAATAAAAATAAAGATGAAACACTTAATATATTAAGTAATGAATTAGAAGAAAAAGATAAGCAAAGAAAAGAAATGGAATCGCTATTGGTAAATAATAAAATCTGTTATGATATGTTATTTGAAAATTCCATAAATTCAATTATTGTACATAGAAATGGTGAAATTATATATGCTAATGAAAGTGCAATCAAGTTATTAGGATTAAATGGAGAGAACTTTTATAATCATTATTTATCGGAACTTAACCAAGATATTATAAAGAAGTACTTAAACATTAGCAATAATAAGCTTGTAAAGATTGCAAGTGAAGAGAACATATTAAATTATAATGGTGAATTGATTCCAGTGCTTAATACATCATCTTTTTTTACTTATAAGGGAGAGCCGTCAGTTTTGACATTTTTACGAGATATAACATCAGAAAAGAAAGTTGAATCATTACAAGAAGATATAGAAAAAAATTTAAAATTGCTTAATGAATCAAGAGAATTTAACAATCTTATAATGAACTTTTTTACTAATATGTCTCACGAGCTTAAAACACCTGTTAATGTTATTTATTCAGCGGTTCAAACTGTAAATATGTATTTGGACAATTATAAATTAGAAAATATAGAAAAATGTAAAGCATACTTAAAAACAATGAAACAAAATTGTCTAAGAATGATTAGAATAATAAATAATTTTTTAGATACTACTAAGTTAAATTCTGACTCGGAATTTATTAAAATAAAAAAAAGAAATGGTAACATTGTAAATATTATTGAAGATATTACCCAATCTGTAGCATCTTATGTAAATGATAAAGATATAACACTTATATTTGATACAAATGTTGAGGAAAGGATTATGGGATTCGACCATGATATGATGGAACGTATAATGCTTAACTTAATATCAAATGCTCTTAAATATAGTCATTCTAATGGAAATATATATGTTGATTTTATAGATAAAGAAACAAGCGTTATTATTAAAGTAAAAGATGAAGGTGATGGTATTCCAAAAGACAAACTCAATTTTATATTTGAACGTTTTGGACAAGTGGATAACACTCTTTCAAGAAAATGTGAGGGGACTGGAGTTGGATTATATCTTGTAAAATCTTTTGTTGAAATGCATGGCGGGAAAATCAGTGTTGAAAGTGTTGAAGGACAAGGCAGTGAATTTATAATAGAATTACCAGCAGAATTAGTTAAGAATGAAGAACAGGAAGATAAGGTTCTATTTAAAACTAATGTAGAAAAAATAGAAATAGAATTTTCAGATATATACTCACTGCAAGGTTAAAAATAAATTCAGTAAGAGGAAAAACGAATGACGAATAAATTAAATGTAGAGTACATAAACATAGATGTTTTAATACCATACATAAATAATCCAAGAAAAAATGACAAAGCAATCGATATGGTTGCAGGCAGCATTAAAGAGTTTGGATTTAAGAATCCGATCATAGTGGACAAAGATAATATTATTATTGCTGGACATACAAGATATGAGGCAAGTAAAAAGATTGGTTTAGATGAAGTACCGGTTATAAAGGCAGACGATCTTACTGAAAAGCAAATTAAAGCTTTTAGAATAGCAGATAATAAGACCGCTGAATTTGCAGAATGGAATATGGATTTATTGGTTTTGGAACTGGAAGGATTAGAAGATATATTTACTGGTTTTGAAGCTGTAGAATTAGAAGATATTATGGGAACCGATGAAATTCAAGACGATGACTTCGATGAAGAAGAAGCATTGGAAGAATCAAAGGTTCCTTTTTCATTGAGGGGAGATATTTGGTTACTAGGAAACAACAGATTGATGTGCGGCGATAGTACCGATGAAGCTGATGTTGATATTTTAATGGATGGGCAACTGGCAAGCATGATATTTACCGACCCACCATACAATGTAGCTTACGAGGGAAAAACAAAAGATAAACTTGTAATAGAAAATGATGACATGAGCCATGATGAGTTCTATGAATTCTTGAAAAAGGTATTTGATAATTACTTTAACATAATGGTGGCTGGAGCGCCAATTTATGTTTGTCATGCAGACAGCGAAGGTGAAAATTTCAGAAAGGCATATAGAGAAGCTGGACTTAAACTTGCTGAATGTATCATTTGGGTTAAAAACTCATTTGTTATGGGCAGGCAGGATTACCACTGGAGACATGAGCCGATACTTTATGGTTGGAAAGAAGGATCGGCTCATTACTTTGTAAATGATAGAACTCAAGATACAGTTTGGGAAATATCAAGGCCACAGCGTAATGCAGATCATCCAACAATGAAACCACTAGAGCTTTGTGCAAGAGCCATTAAAAATAGCAGCAAGCCTAAAGATTTAATTGTTGATTTATTCGGTGGCAGCGGTTCAACTTTAATTGCAGCAGATAGTATTAATCGTATTTGCTACAGCATGGAATATGATACAAGGTATGTTGATGTAATAGTTAAAAGGTACATCAAAACTAAAGAATCAAGCGATGATGTTTACTTAATCAGAAATGGTAAAACTATAAAATACAGCGATTTAGAAATTGGACAATAGAGAGGAATGAGTACATCATGGTTGATAAAACCGAAAAATTCAAAGAAGATATTGTTGCGAAGATGCAGGAAGTCGGAACTTACAATGTGAGTTTTATCTATACAATAAATGTACTTGCTAAAGTTTTAATGGATTATGAAATAACCACAGAGCAGTTTGCAGCTACAGGTGGTCATATAGTAATAAAGCATACTAATAAAAATGGTTCAACTAACATAGTAAAGAATCCTTTATATTTGGCATTGGAAAAGTTAAGAGATGATATTATTACATATTCAAGGGAACTTGGTCTTACACCAGCTGGACTTAAAAGAATAAATCAAGAAGGTGCAAAGCCTGAAAAGAAATCTAAATTGGAGCAGGTCTTAAGTGATTTAAGATGATGAAAGCTAAAAATTTAGATGTAGTAATGGAATATGCAAACAGCATTGCTGAGGGTAGAAAGGTTGCTTGCAAAGAGCAAATATTAGGTTGTAAGAGATTTCTAAAAGATTTAGAAAATCCGGAATATGAACTTAACCCGAAGGATGCTGAATTTGTTATTCAAATCATAGAAAAGACTTTTGTCCATGCTCAGGGAGAAAAACTAGATGGAACTCCGCTTAGAGGAACACCATTTTTATTAGAACCCTTTCATAAATTTCAAGTTTATAATCTGCTTGGTTTTTACCATAAAGGCACTAAGATAAGACGCTTCAAAGAGGCGTTTATTTTTATACCCAGAAAGAACATTAAGACATCATTTGCAGCAGCACTTGCATGGGCACTTGGCTTACTAGAGAGAAGAAGTGGAAGTAAGGTTTATATTACTGCCGCAGCTTTAAAGCAATCTTTAGAAAGTTTCAATTTTATAAATTTCAATTTAGAGGAAATGGGTGAGAAAAATAATTTTAGAGTTATAGATAATAACCAAGAGCATAGTATTAGAGGCAACTTAGGTGATGGAAGCATTTTCATACAAGCTTTGGCTGCAAGTCCAGATAAGCAGGATTCATTGAATTGTAATATAGCAATCGCTGATGAAATCCATGCTTACAAAACGCCGAAGCAATACAATATTATCAAAGAAGCTATGAAAGCCTACACAAACAAGTTGATGATTGGAATTACTACAGCTGGAGATAATATGAATTCTTTCTGCTATCAAAGGCTTCAATATTGCAAAAAGATACTCGATGGAACTGTAAAGGATGAAGCTTATTTTGTTTTTATCTGCAAAGCTGATGAAGATGAGAATGGAGAAATTGACTATATAAATCCAATAGAGCATGAGAAAGCTAATCCAGCTTATGGGGTAAGTATAAGACCAAACGATATTATGAATGATGCTCTGCAGGCTCAGAATGACCCACAACAGAGAAAAGATTTTCTTGCAAAATCCATGAACATTTATACAAGTGCTATGAAAGCTTACTTTAACTTAGACGAGTTCAAAAGGTCAGATAGAAAGTATAACTGGACTTTGGAGCAGCTTGCAAAGCTTCCGATTACTTGGTATGGAGGAGCCGATTTATCAAAACTTCATGATTTAACTGCTGCAGCTTTATATGGGGAATACCAAGGGGTGGATATAATTATCCCTCATGCATGGTTTCCGATTACAGCGGCATATAAAAAGGCCGATGAGGATGGTATTCCTTTATTTGGGTGGAAAGATGATGGCTGGCTTGATATGTGTAATAGTCCAGTTAATAACCATGCCGATGTAGTGAACTGGTTCATTAAGATGAAAAAGAAAGGCTTTAAAATTAAGCAAGTTGGGCATGATAGAAAGTTCTGTAGGGAATATTTCTTTGGTATGAAAAAGGCAGGGTTTAATATAATTGACCAGCCACAATATTTTTATAAAAAGTCCGAGGGATTTAGGCGAATCGAAGCAAAGGCTAAGGAAGGAAAATTATATTATTTACATTCTGATGCTTTTGAATATTGCTTGCAGAATGTATTAGCAATAGAAAAAACGGATGACATGATTCAATATGAAAAAGTTATGCCAGAGCAGCGCATTGATATATTCGATGCAGCTGTTTTTGCTTGTGTAAGGAAATTAGAAAATATAGAAAAAGCAACTTCAGCATCTAGATGGCTAAATAATGAATAGAGGAGTAAACAAATGAAAAAGAAAGATAAAAGGGCGAAGAAAATCAGATCAGAACCAAATGCATCATTAAATTGGTTTTTATCAAGTGATGCTTATGAGACATTATCAGTTGCTGGATATACAAGACTTTCAGATAATCCAGAAGTAAAAATGGCGGTTCATAAGATATCTGATTTGATTTCATCAATGACAATTTATCTAATGAAAAATACTGATAATGGTGATGTAAGAGTTAAAAATGAATTATCTAGAAAGATTGATATTAATCCATATAACCTTATGACTAGAAAGTCGTGGGTTTATAACATTATTCATACTATGCTTTTAGAAGGTCAAGGAAATAGTCTGGTCTATCCCAAAGTAAGTGGTGGACTTATAGATGACCTTATACCATTAAAACCATCACAAGGATACTTTCAAGAAACAACTACAGGTTATCAAGTTGTTTATGGTAATAAAATATATGCTCATGATGAGCTATTACATTTTAGTATTAACCCAGATCCAGAAAGACCATATATGGGTCAAGGATATAAAGTTGTATTAAAAGATATAGTAAACAATTTAAAACAGGCAGCTAAAACTAAAAACAGCTTTATGTCTGATAAGTGGAAGCCATCATTAATTATTGCAGTTGATGCAATGACAGATGAACTAGCAAATGAGGCTGGAAGAGATGCAATTCTTAACAAATATATTTCGGAAACTGGTGGAGGTAAGCCTTGGGTAGTTCCAGCGGATTTAGTTAAGGTTGAGCAGGTAAAGCCGTTAAGCCTTAATGATTTGGCATTAAATGATGCAATACAATTGGATAAGCGAACAGTAGCAGGTATTTTTGGAGTGCCTGCTTTTTTTCTTGGAGTAGGTGAGTACAGCAAAGATGAATATAACAATTTTATTAATTCAACAATTCTTCCCATTGCTAAAGGCATTGAACAGGAACTTACTAGAAAGCTTTTATATAGTCCAGATTTATATTTTAAATTCAATTCCAGAAGTCTTTATTCCTACGATATGAGCGAACTTGCTGCAGTAGGTGGAGATATGTACGTTAGAGGAATTATGACAGGGAATGAGGTTAGAGATTGGCTCGGAATGTCACCACTTGAAGGATTAGATGAGAGAGTTATTTTAGAAAATTATATTCCGGCAGGGATGATAGGTGAACAAAAGAAATTGAATGGGGGTGGTGATGGTGAGTAGAAATACAAGGCAAACAAGATGTTTAAATGCAGAACTAAAAATTAGAGAAGTTGCAAGTAATAATGATGAAATGTGTATTGAAGGATATTTTATTGTATTTGGTCAGCAAACTGAATTATGGGCTGGAGCCTATGAAGAAATCGCACCTAATGCATTAGATAAAACATTGAATAACGATATTAGGGCATTAATTAATCATGATACAAGGCTGGTACTTGGTAGAAATAAATCTGGGACTTTGGAATTAAGGGTTGATGGTAGAGGTCTTTTTGGAAAAATAAAAATTAATTCCAATGATACTGAAGCTGTTAATTTATATGAAAGGGTTAAGCGTGGAGATGTAAGCCAATGCTCCTTTGGTTTTAATATCATCTCTGAGGAAACTGAGTGGAGAGATGATGGAACTGTTAAGTGGACTATAACGGAAGTTGACCTTCATGAAGTTTCTGTTGTTACATTTCCAGCATATGAGGAAACAGGGGTTCAAGCGAGACAAGCCAGCGTTGAAGCATATAGAGAAAAACAAATTTTACAAAAGAAAAATAACTTAAAAGTGAGGTTAAAAAATTATGGCATTGAAACAACTATTGCTAAATAAAAAAATTCAGCAAAGGAAATCAAATATAGAAGAATTACTTACTCAAGAGACAGATTTAAATAAAAGAGCAGCCGATTTAGAAGTATCAATTGAAGAAGCTAAAACAGATGAAGAAATTGCACTAGTAGAAGAAGAATTTACAAAGCTTGATTCTGAAAAAGAAGAGTTAGAAGGAAAGAAAGCAAGCCTTGAAAGTGAGATTGCTGATTTAGAAGGTGAGCTTGAAGAGCTTAATAATAAAGAGCCTAAAAGTGAACTGGCACCAGTAACAGCTGAAACTGAAGATAAAATCGAAAGAAACAAGAACTTAGGAGGAGAGCAAAGAATGGGAATAACTAAAGTATCTACTAGAGGACAAATTATTGAAAGATTAAATAGAGAAGAAGTGAGGAGTTTCTATTCAAACTTAAAGCAAGCAATAGAAAAGAGAAGTATTACCGGCCTTGATTTAACAATCCCACAAATATTACTTGAAACAATAACAGAAGATTTAGGAAGATATTCAGCATTTTATGATTTGGTAAGAGTTGCTAGACTTACTGGAACAGGTAGAGCCATTATTGCTGGTGAGGCACCAGAAGCAGTATGGACTGAAATGGTAGGGAAAATAAATGAATTAGATTCACTATTTTCTGATATGGAGGTTGATGGATATAAGGTTGGTGGATTTATTCCATTACATAATTCATTAATTGAAGACTCTATGATAAATTTAGCTTCTCATGTTGAAGAATTACTAAAAGAATCAATTGCTATTGCTTTAGATAAAGCTATTCTTTATGGTACTGGAACAAAGATGCCTTTGGGCATTATTCCAGCTATAAACGCCGACACAGTTTTAAAAGCAACAAATATTATAACTCTTACAACTGCAAATACTAAGTTTGCTAAAATCATTGAAGCTATGAAAAATATAAAAAGAGGAAGAAGGGGACGAGGGCCGATTACAGTAGCAATGAATGAGGCAACATGGCTTGGAACAATAGTGCCTATGTCACTCGGAACTAATGCAAGTGGTGCTTTTGTAACAGTAGGTGCTCAAGCATTCCCAGGAGTTGGCTATAGAGTTGTATTTAGTGAAGAGATCCCAGAAAACAATATTTTAGTTGGAGACTTTTCAAAGTACCTTTTAGCAGAAAGATCAGATATTAAATCAACAAGTTCAACAGAATTCTTATTTACTGATGATAAAACTGTATTCAAAGCAACAGCTAGATATGATGGTAAATCTGTTAGAAAAGGAGCATTTGTACTTATTGGGCTGAATGATGTTACGCCTACAGTTTCAGCATCGTTTGCTATTGACGTGGCTAATGCTGAAGTACCAAATCCATAATAGGGAGAATATAAGGAGAGGATAACATGGATGTAGCAATAGTTCTCCAATTAGTAAAAGAGGGAATAGGCATTAAAACCGATGTAAGGGATGGATACATTACGGTAATTATAAAAGGTGTAATCAAAGAATTAGAAGATGAGAAAGGATTGATCCTCGATGGGAGCAACGATTATCATCTTCTTTTTGTTGTGGATTATGCCGCTTGGTCTTATAGAAATAAGGATGGAGAAGCAATGCCAAGACACCTACAATTTAGGCTGCATAATATGATTATCCATAATGGGAGGATCAATACATGACTTATGATTACGAATTAACTTTGATAAGTCAAACGATTATCGAAGATGAAATAGGAAATCAAATTCCCGAGGAAATTAAAACAAATATTTATTGCGACTTAAAGTCTATTGGAAGGAATGAATTTTACACCGCTGCAAAGAGTGGCTTAAGGCCCGAAGTTGTATTTGTAATTCATAACTATGAATACAGCGGTGAAAAAGAAGTTTTATTCGAGAGCAAAAGGTACAAGGTAATCAGAACTTATTTATTAGACTTTGAAGAAGTAGAGTTGACTTGCGAAAGGGTGGTTTAGAAATGTCAAGTATACAGAACTTTTCAAAAGAACTGGCTGCGGCTTTGGCAAACTACTCAAAGGAAGTTGCTGATGGGTTGGAAAATGCAAAAACCAACGCAGCTAAAGATGTAGTTAAATTCTTAAGGGCAAATAGTCCGAAACAAACAGGTGCTTATGCTAAAGGCTGGAGGATTACTGAAGTTGGAACTGCTCAAGTAATTCATAATAAGACAAGATATCAGCTAACTCATTTATTAGAGTATGGCCATGTAAAAGCTAAAGGTGGAAGGGTTGCAGCAAAGGTTCATATTGCTCCAGCTGAACAACAAGGAATTGAGAAATTTGTAAGTGATGTTGAAAAGGTAATTAAAAGATGACCTTGTCTGATTTAGTAAAAATATTAAAAACAACTGGATATCCGGTTGTTTATTCTCATTTTACTGTAACAGAAAACAATCCAATTCCTGCACCACCTTATATAGCTTATTTATTTACATATTCAACAAATATGTATGCGGATAATAAAGTCTATCAAAAAGTAAATAACATTCAAATTGAATTATATACAAACAAAAAAGACTTAGCAGCCGAAGCAAGGCTGGAAGAAATACTCGATGCGAATGAAATCATTTATGAAACAAGTGAAACTTTTATCGAGTCGGAGAATTTATTCCAAAAAATTTATGAAACGAGGTTGATTTAGAATGCTAGAAAATAAAGTTAATTATGGTTTAACAAATGTACATTATGCTCCATTTACAGTTGAAAATGGGGTGATTACTTATGATACACCAGTTCCAATTCCAGGGGCGATTAGTTTAACACTTGACCCACGTGGAGATATGACAGAATTCTATGCGGATAATATTCTTTATTATAGTGCATCAAATAACCAAGGTTACGATGGAGCATTGAGCATCGCTAATATTCCGGAGCAATTTGCTATTTTAGCATTGGGCGAAGTAAAGGATGAAACTGATTTAGTATTAACTGAAAAAGCTAACTTAGTGGGCAAGCCTTTTGCTCTTATGTTCCAATTTGAAGGAGATATAACTGCAACTAGGCACGTTTTATATAATTGTACAGCATCAAGGTCTAAGATTGCATCAAATACAAAATCAGACAAAACTGAACCAAATGAAAATGAATTAAGCTTTATAGCTTCACCAAGAGGAACTGATTTAGCTGTTAAGACTAAGACTACAGTTGGAACTCCAGCGGCTATATATGATGCTTGGTATTCAAAAGTTTATGAAAAAGCAATAGCTTAAGGGGTGTATATAGATGGAAACAACAGTCATTATAGATAATAAGGAAGTAAGGTTTAAATCTACAGCGGCAACACCGATTAGATTTAAGGCTCAATTCGGGAAAGATTATTTCGCAGAAATAATTAAATTAAATAGATTAAGCAAATTCAAAGCTGAATCAAATAATTATGAAGTGTTAGAAAATGCAGACTTTGAAATATTTTATAATATCATTTGGACTTTGGCTAAAACAGCAGACAGAAACATTCCGGAGCCGCTTACTTGGTTAGATGGCTTTGATGAGTTTCCTTTATTTGAAATTATCCCTCAAGTGCAAGACCTTATTGCTGCAAGCATTAAGAGTAAAAAAAAATAGAAAATGATGATGTGAATGGCGAGGTAATAACTACCGAGTCATTCATTTTATTATGCAGAAAAGTAGAATTGTACAGGGAAGATTTAGAGGACATGACCATTGGAATGTGCCTTGATTATATAGAGGAATACATAGAATCGAACAAACCTGCAAATAAGAAAGTCCGAGCAGCTGGTCAAAAAGATTTTGATAATTTTTAAAAGAAGCGAGGTGAGAAAATGGCGGATAGTAGAATCAAAGGGATTACCATTGAACTCGATGGTGAAGCAACTGGCCTGCAGAAAGCATTGGCCGATGTTACAAAACAAAGCATAGATATCCAAAAGGAATTGAAAGATGTTGATAGGCTGCTAAAGTTTGACACGAGCAATGTTGAAGCGATGGCTCAAAAGCAAAAATTATTAGCTTCACAAATTGAGGTTACAAGCGAAAAATTAAGCAGGCTTAAAGATGCCGAAGAGCAGATTAATGAGCAATTTTCAAAAGAGGAAATTGGCGAAGCACAATTTAGAGCATTTAGAAGAGAAATTGAATATACAGAGGGTTCATTAGACAAATTAAAAAGTTCACTTGCTAAGATTGATGATGTTGGTTCAGTAGAAAAAGTTAAAACTAATTTATCTGAAATACCCGAGGAATCAGAAAAAGCCGAGGGTTCAATAAAAGAATTAGGCGGCGAATTAACTGAACTTTTAGCTGGAGTAGCCGCGGTTGAGGGTGTCCATGAATTAATGGAGAAAGCATTTGAAGCCAGCAGCACAAATACAAAAATTACTGTATCAATGGAACTTGACGAAGGCTCCCAGCAGGCTGTAAAGAATGCTATAAATTCAGTTACAGCTTATGGTATTGATGCCGAAGCAGCACTTGAGGGTGTTCGTAGGCAATGGGCATTAAATAAAGATGCAAGTGATGAATCGAATGCAGCTGTAGTACAAGCGGCGGCAACAATTACAGCGGCTTATGGAGATATAGACTTTACTGAACTTATACAGGAAAGTAATGAACTTTCTAAAAGCTTAAATATCAGTAATGAAGATGCGATGGGCCTAGTTTATTCATTATTAAAGATGGGGTTTCCACCCGACCAACTCGATGTAATAACCGAGTATGGTTCGCAACTTAGCAGGGCGGGATATAATGCTCAAGAAATACAAGGCATAATGGCAGCTGGGGTTAAAACAGGCAGCTGGAATATAGATGTACTTTTAGATGGACTTAAGGAAGGTAGAATTAGGCTTGCTGAATTCGGGCAAGGGGTGAGCGATGCGACAGCTGGTTTACTAGAGGGAACTAATATTTCAGCAACCCAATTACAAGGTTGGGGTAAGGCTGTTGCTGCAGGTGGAGAAACTGGCAAGAAAGCAATGTCTGATGTTGCAGCTGCGGTTGCTAGTATTGATGATAAGACTAAACAAAATGCACTTGGAGTTGCTATATTCGGAACTCAATGGGAAGAGAATGGGACAAAGATTACAGATACAATTTTAGGAATGAATGATAATCTTATGACCGCCGAAGCTAATCAAAATAACTTAAATGCGGCAACTCAAGATTTAAATGCAGACCCAGCTATTAAAATGCAGGAAGCTATAAATAGTTTAACCACCGCACTAACTCCATTACTTTTAGGATTGGCTCAAGTTGCAGCTGCGGTTGCAGGTTGGATTTCAGAAAATCCAAATCTTTCAGCTGCTATAACTGCTGTAATTTCAGCGTTATCAATTTTGGTTGGTATTTGTATGGGCCTAATGCCTATTTTCTCAGCCATCACTACAGCGGCAGAAATTCTTGGAGTTGCTGTTGGTGCAATAGCATGGCCAGTAACAGCTACAATTGCAGTAATAGCAGCATTGGTTGCAGCAGGAGTTTTATTGTATAAAAATTGGGATGAAATAAGTGCAAAGGCTATCGAAATATGGACTTATTTACAAGGCTGGCTCTCTCAAGCATGGCAGCAGATAACCGATACAGCAACAGCTGCATGGCTAGGGATGAAAGAATTCCTTGCTCAAACTTTAGAATCTATAAGGGTCGATGCGGTGGAGATTTGGCAATCAATAGTTTCATTCTTTACCGAAAGTATTCCAGCGTGGATTAAGCAAATAGACAAGTGGTTTTCAAACTTACCATATTTAATAGCATATTATCTAGGCTATGCAATCGGAAGCATAATTAAATGGGGAACTGACTCGTGGAATTATCTTTCAACGAATGTTCCGATTTGGATTGAAAACATAGGAAAGTTCTTTTCTGAATTGCCTGAGATTGTTTGGAATTGGCTATTAAATGTAATAACTAAATTCGTAAATTGGGGCAGCAGTATAATAAATTGGATTGCTACAAATGTGCCACTTTGGATTAATAGTATAGTTTCTTATTTTATTCAATTGCCGCCAGCCATTTGGAACTGGCTTGTTCAATGCGTTGATAATATAAAGACATGGGGAACTAATATGCTTACTGAAGCTGTAAATGGTGCAGAGCAAGTTTTCAATGGGATTGTTTATGCCTTTGAAAAGTTACCGGATAAAATGTTTGAGATTGGTTCAAATATTGTTGCTGGGATTAAAGAGGGTATAAGTAATGCATGGGAAGGCATGAAAGATTGGATATCTGGTTTAGCTGATGATTTCGCTGATGGTGTTGCTGAAGCATTGGATATACATTCCCCATCAAGGGTTATGATGAAGCTTGGAGCATTTGCAGGAGAAGGGTTTGAATTAGGCGTAAAGTCTACATTTGGACAAATTACAAAGCAATCTCAAGCATTGGCCGATGCCGCAATTCCGGATATAGATACAGCAAGAACAGCTGCTTTATCAAGTGGAAGTAACTCAGCAGGTGCTGGAATTAATCAAACTGTGAATATCTATAGCCCAGCTGCACTTAGTCCGGCAGAAACAGCAAGGCAAAATAAAAAGGCTTTGCAAGAATTAGCTTTTGCATTATAGGGGGAGGAACAATTGAAAAAGTTAAAATATATAAATGCACTAGGGGCCGAATTAGAACTTACTAATTATGCTCCTTTTTTACTTTTGAGTTTCACCGAAAAGGGCAAAGTTACAATCTATAATAAAAAAGGCATGGGTCAGGATGGCAGCAGTTATTTAGGGAATACAATCGAAACCAGCGACAAAACAATTGAACTTGCTGTAATTGCAGAAAGCGAAGAAGAACTAATACATTACAGGAATAGAATTAATAAAGTTTTTAATCCCAAAGTTGGCGAGGGATATTTAGTTTACACCGATGGATTAAAACAAATAAAAACAAAATGTATAATTGACACGCTGCCTTATTTTACAGCTGTAAATCCTATGGTTTGTAAATGCTTATTATCAATTACAGCTTGTAATCCTTTTTGGATGGATATAATTGAATCAAAAATAGACATTGCTTTTTGGGATGGTGATTTTGAGTTCGATTTAGAAATTCCCGAAAGTACTGGAAAGGAGATCGGGCATAGAGAACTTTCGCTAATAGTGAATGTATTTAATGATGGGGATGTTGAATGTGGGATTAGGGTAGAATTTAAGGCTCTAGCAACAGTTACAAACCCATCAATTTTGAATGTAAATACACAAGAGTTTTTAAAAGTAAATAAAACTATGGAAGCTGGAGAACTCATATCTTTAACCACCAATTTTGGAAATAAGAAAGTTGAATCTATTATAAATGAGGTTACAACTAATGCTTTTAATTATGTGGACTTTCAAAGTACATTTCTCCAGCTTGATACTGGTGATAATTTATTTAGATATAATGCTGATTCGGGCATTGATAACCTAGAAGTTACCATATATTATACACCTCAATATTTGGGGGTGTAGCTGTGGAAATATATATTTTTGATAGAAATTTAAACTTTAAAGGTATAGTTGAACAGTTTATTTCTCTAAGATATGTCAGAAAATATCACGAGCGTGGCGAGTTTGAATTGCAATGTTCATTGACGATTGAATCGCTAGTTTTGTTAAAAAGAGAAAATATTATTTATCTTAAAGGTGATGTTGAAGCTGCTTACATTGAGTATATAAATTTAAAAAAAGATGATGATGGCAATGAGATTATGGTTGTGAAAGGAAAGTTTCTTACTGGATATCTTGATAGAAGAATAGTTTGGGGAACTGAAATCATAAATGATACAGCCGAAAACGCAATGCGGCAGCTTGTAGACCATAATTGTATACACCTAACGGATGCAAATAGAAAAATTAATAATCTGATTTTGGGTGATATTAAAAATTTTACAGCGGCGGTTAATTATCAAGTTTCTTATGCTAACTTGGGTGATGAAATTGAAAGCCTTAGTAATATAAGCAATTTGGGCCATCGAGTAAAATTTGATATAAGCAATCGAAAATTAATATTTGAAGTATATCAAGGACTTGATAGAAGTATAAACCAAAATATTAATCCGAGAGCGATTTTTAGTAAAGAATTTGAAAATGTAATGGCACAGGAATTTACCGATAGCCTTAATAATTATAGAAATATTGCTTTAATTGGCGGCATTGGTGAAGGCTCTGATAGAAAGCTGGCTGTAGTAGGAAGTGCAGCTGGATTAGATAGGTTTGAAATATTTGCAGACCAAAGAAATCTGTCAAATGTGGATGATAATAATAACCCTATAAGCGATGCGGATTACATGAACTTGCTTATAGAAAAGGGAAATGAAACACTTGCTACTACTAAAGAAATTTTAACATTTGATAGTAAAATAAACCCTAATTCTAATTTGAAATATAAAACAGATTTTGATTTGGGGGACATAGTAACGTGCGTGTCTAAGAAATGGAACTTAGTTATAAATACAAGAATTACAGAAATAGAGGAAGTTTATGAAGTCGATGGCCAAAGCATAAATATTACATTTGGGAACAATATCCCGACTTTAATTAAAAAACTAAAGCAGAAAGTGAGGTGATACAATGGCAGAAAAAAGTGGTTTTTTTAATAGTGTAAATGGAGATAGAAAATACAAGGCCGATTTCTTTGCAGAATACTTTGCTAGTTTTATCGGTAATGGTGTATTTCCAAACCCGAGCAATGCTCTGCAAGTAATCGCAGATACAAATATGAACATAGTCGTAAAGGCCGGAAAAGCGTGGATTAATGGATATTACTACAACAATGATACTGATTTATCATTGACATTGGATACAGCCGATGGGGTATTAAATAGAATAGACAAAATTGTATTACAATTTAATACCTTAAGCAGAATGATCTCGGTGAAAATTAAAAAAGGTACATTCGCAAGTACTGCTGTAGCACCAGAGTTACAAAGGGACTCGAATGCTTATGAATTGGCCCTTGCCGATGTTTATATTCCCAAAGGCAGCATAAATGTACTTCAATCAAATATAACTGATATAAGATTAGATAGTGGCCGATGCGGAATAGTTCATGGAACTGTTGACCAAGTAAGTACAACAACTCTATTTAATCAATATCAATCATGGCTGAATGATAAGAAAACAACCTATGATACAGATTTTACAAATTGGACAACCCAAAAGAAAGCGGATTATGAGAATTGGTATGATACTACAATTCAAAGGGAGCAATCTGAAATTGATGCTATGGAAGCTCAGTTCCAAAATGATTTTGACACATGGTTTGCTTCAGTAAAAAGCGTTCTTGATGATAATACCATCGGAAATTTAAATAATAAAATTGATGCAATCCCTAAAGTATTCAAAGGAACTGATGCTCCAACAGCATCAGTAGCCATTGATATTTGGTTTAAAGATTTAGGTAATGGGAACGTTCAAATAAATGAAAGAAATGTAGATAATACCGCATGGGTTGAGGTATTTACAAAAACCAAAGCCGGAAATGTAATGACTAATGCTGGATTCGATATGGAAGCACAATTGGCTGATTTACAAAAGGTGCAAACAGCAGGTGGAACAGCTACAGCAATTACCTTAACCAATGTAAGCCTTACGGATGGCTTCACCAAAACTTTTATAGTTAATGCGAACAACTCAGCAGCCGCAACTACTGTAAATGGAAAGCCATTATATAAGCCAAATACAACAACCCCACCGAATCTGACAAAAGGTAAGGCTGTAACTATATGGTACGATTTAGCGAAAGCAGCTTTTTTTTTCAAGGCTAGTGCTGAAGGGAATACTATTGCTGCCCATGTACTAGCAGGAGATAGTTTCAGCAATGATGATGATACAGGCATAATCGGAACAATGCCGAATAATGGAGCATTGAATAAATCACTAGCAATCAATGGAACTTATACAATTCCAGCAGGATATACAAGCGGCGGATCGGTAACTCAATCAATTACTACCAAAGCAGCTGCGACAATTACTCCGACTACAAGCGACCAAACAATTGTAGCAAATCAATATTTAACTGGAACTCAAACCGTTAAAGGCGATGAAAATTTAGTGGCAAGTAATATCGCAAGCACAGCGAGCATTTTCGGAGTACAAGGTTCATTAGTTCCAGTTGCAGGAAGTCCAAGAAACATTACATATTCCGGCAGAGTAACAAGCAGTAGTGTACTGGCGTATATTCCTTATACTTCATTGGGTACGGATTGGACTGTGATTTTTGGGTATGTTGATGTTGTTATTTATACTTCAAGTGCATTTACAACTGTGTCATCGACAAAAAGATATGGGTTTACCTATATTAGAGACACAGTAGCTTCAAAAATTCACTATATATATTTTGATGTACAAACCCCTGGGTATAGATATTCTTATCAGTCTTTTTCGAGTGCGATAAATATACCTTTCTGCTATCCTTTCACGAGTTATTGCGATTTTACTGCATATTATACCAAAGTATCATACTAAGGAGGAATTTGAAAAATGAAATACTTAATAATCTATGATAATGATGGAACAATATTCTCAATTCAAGGAGAAAACTACAAAGTGCCAAACGGTGGAGTTCAATTTATAGAGATTGAAGTGCCTGCAAATAAGATAATCGTTGGGGTGGATATTGAAACTAAAACAGTTAAGTTGGCAGATGTTCCATTAACTGAAACTGAAATATTAAAGAAAAGATTAGAAGAGCAAGAAAATGCATTGACTGAACTTGCTACATTATTAGGGGGTGGCCAATAATGGTTGCGATATATGTTCGGAGAATAAACGAAGGTATAATGACGATTGATAAAGTTCCAACTTTGTGGAGAGATAAAGTTGCAGCTTCATTAGCGACACAATAATTAAAATTAAATAGGCCAATAGTAAGACTTTAAAAGGGTCTTTTTTTATGGCCCTTTTTAGAGTTTGAGGTGATGGTGGATTATGGATGAATTAATTAGTTTAGCATTAAAAGAAGGATTAGGATATGGAATGTTTGCTTGCCTATTAGTTTATGTTTTGAAAACTACAGGCGAAAGAGAAAGCCGATATCAGAATTTATTGGATACTTTAGCTGAGAAATTTAACTTAGTTGAACACATACAGGAAGATGTAAAAGAAATTAAAAATAAAATAAATGAAAGAAAGTAGGTACAAAAGATGAATATAAATTTAAAAGCAAGATTAAAAAACAAAGCATTTTGGATAGCACTAGTAAGTGGAGTTGTTGGATTTACACAGCTATTTGGAGTTAAAGTATTTCCTGAAAATTGGGCCGATATACTTAATACAATTTTAGGATTATTAGTTGGACTCGGAATAATAGTTGATACAAGCACTGAAGGAATAAGCGATAGGAAAGAAGAGGTGTAAATAAATTATGAAAATAGGATTAAGAGGTGGACATTCTGCAAATTGCACTGGAGCAGTAGGAATTGTCAACGAATATGAGCAAATGCAAGAGTATTTTAAATATATAAGAGATTTATTAACTCAGTATGGACATACGGTTGTTGATTGCAATAGTAATGGCAATACTGCAAATGCTGAATTAAGTGAAGGTACTGTAAAAGCTAATAATGCAAATGTCGATTTATTTATATCTCTACATATGAATGCCTTTGATGGTTCTGGAAATGGTACGGAGGCAATTGTTAGATCAGCATCCAGTAAGGCTATATCATATGCTATAAAACTATGTGAAAATTTTAGTCAAATAGGATTCAGGAATAGAGGTGTGAAGTTCCAGAAACTCTATGAGATGAATCATATAGATGCTCCGAATGTAATATTTGAAATTTGTTTTTGTGATAGTGAAAAGGATATTGAAATATATAATAAGTATTCATGGGAGCAGTTGGCATATAGATTTTGTAACGCAATTGATTCTAATATACCTATTAAACAGCCTGAAGAGCAAAAAGGTTATGTGGTTACAAATTACTTGCCGCCAGATTCAGTTAATTATGATGGAGTTAATATAAATAATGTATTAAAGAGTTTTGAAGGAATTACGTGTTATGTGAGGGGGAGCAGTAAAGGTGTATGGATTGAAACTCAGTATTTACCATTAAGCAAGTGTAATGGGTTAAAAGATACATTGGGATCATGTTTTTTTGAAATAAAAAAATAGCAAAATAACAGTGAACCTGAGCTTTATGAATGGTATTACTAAATAAGTATTAGATAAAGACATAATTCAATTAACATAATAAAAAAATATACAATTTGCATTATTTTAAGAAATAAATAGTTTTTGTGTAATATTATGTATAAAATGCATTATATATGTATAATATAAAAAATTGACCATTTACTGTAAATATGATACATTATTGTTGGATAATGCATTATCAAACAAACAATTTTAGCATAAAAACTCTAAAATCGTAAATTATTATTTTACTTAAATTGATTGTAATATTATTATGTTTTACGCGTAGAAGTGATTTTTCGGTGAATCAATAAATTAATAAGGAGATGTTTTAAATGAAAAAAAATTTACTAAACAAATTATGTGCTACTAGTATATTAGCATGTACATTATTAACTGCTATGCCTGTCGCAGCTACAACATATTTGCAACAACAAATTACAGGAAGTGGTTATACAGATGAAGTTTTATTAGGGAGCGGTACTCGATATTTTTATGGTGATGGTAGTTATTTGAAGGGTACAGCAAAAGCCTATAAGGTAGTACCATGGTCACCAGATACACAAGTTGGTAATACATTAAACGTTGTGTTTGGTCAAAGTCAACAGGTAACACATTTTTCTGCTGTAAATACTAATTCTGATGGTGAGTATCAAAAGTATTATGGCTCATGGAGTGGTTCTTCTAGTAAAGCATCAGCTTACTTATCATTTAGTAACTAATTTTTAAATATATAGAAAATATTTAAGCAAAGATTATTGTGAGTAAAGTTTATTTGTGCATAGTGAATTAGTTCTATATAAGTAGTATTTTATTTTTAAAGTTCAAGTGAATTAATTAGTACTTATAAGAATACTATTAAGTATATATTGGACAAGTCCTTGCACTTATGAAATTTACTCAATAAAATAATCTTTGCTTGATTAATGGAAGGAAATTAGCG
>JAEHJW020002741.1_pt1 | contig 34350 bp, 41 predicted proteins | sample 9271431 | NCBI WGS metagenome assembly JAEHJW02 | reverse complement strand
TCACGATGCTGCCCCCAGTAAACGGTAATTGTGCAGTACCGCATGGACGTAGCCACTGTGGTTGACCTGCCAGGATGTACCCGCGTGGCCCGTGTTGTAGGCAAAGAGGGCCTGCTTTACGCCGCCAAAATGCCACGAAAGACGCAGTAAATACTTTGCGGCACCCGTCATACTTTCTTTGATATTGAACGCGTTTTTTACGTGCAACAGCCGCGCCGTGGAAGGCATGAGCTGCATGATGCCTCTGGCACCACAAGGGGATATGGCGTAAGTGTGAAACCGGCTTTCCACCTTGGCTACAGCCAATAGCAGAGGGGCAGGCACCCCGTACTGACGGGATACCGTCTCTGCGGCGGTGGATACCCGATTGGGCACGCCGGGAACGGGTGGATGCCGGGACATCCACCAGAGCGCATAATGCAGGATCATGGCCGGCAGCATCACTTACACCCGAGAGCGCCGGATGGTAAAGCGGCGCACAGCGGATAGTGTGCGCCCTGTGCTGCCGCCCCTGCCGCAGCACAGCCGGACAGGGACAGGGTCAACATCGCTATCAGTAGCATCATGCCGATAGCGACGTAGGCAAGACCGTTGAATGGGGACATTTTTCACCTCGAATGTTGAAAAGTTTTTTTCGTAAAGCAGTGCCTTACGAAAAAGCCCTGTTTCTCAGGCAGGGCTTTTGCCAATGGTGGATCAGAAGAGGTAATTCAGGCCCATGTCATATTCCATGGTGTTCTGTCCAGGGACATGCAGATACGTGACGCTCACGTCTGTGGTGACATGTCGGGTCAGCTGCAGGTTCGCCATGGCATCCCCAGTGTAGACCTGACCGCCAGCGGTGCCGCTGGTCGAGCTCAAGGTGTGACCAAAGGCGCCACCGAACCCGAAGCTGACGTTGCGCGACACCGGAATATCCGTGTTCACGCCAGCCAACAGGAACGAATCAGAGATCGTCTGGGGAACAGGGGTGTTTTCTTTGGCATGCAGGAAATTGGCCGAAACGAACGGCTCAAAAGCCAACGCATTGTTATCAGCGGCGATCAGCTTGCCTACGCTGGCGTCGATCTGATAAAAACTGCGGGCAACCGTGGCAAAACCGTTGGCGACATAACCACCGCCCAAAAGGTCGCCCATGTTTACGCTGACGCCAGGACGGCTGGAATGGCCAGACAAGTCAATATTGGAATAGCCAATCCCGAAACTGGGGTCCGCACTGGCCACCAGCGGCACAGCCATCAGGGAAGCCAACACAGCAGAGATCAAGGCAATTTTCTTCATCGGTAAGTCCTTTACATGAGATACCCGGTGTGGGCGACATCCATGTATAGGAACGGGCGACATAAGATAGCGGCGGCTTCCTGCTTCAAGTCTTTTTCCAGCGTTTTGATCTTGCCCATCGCGTAGTCCCGCAAGTCCGGCGCATGAGACGCATAAAAGCCCGTGATCAGCAGGTACTTAACGAGAAAGTCGGCACCGGAACTGGACACCAGCCAGTCCATCAGTGCGCCGGGGTCGCCTATGGCAAAAACCTCGTCGAGCCAGACCAGGTATTGCGGGCCGTCCAGAAGAGCGCGGGCGGCCGCATAGAGACGGCGCTGGTCGGTGGTGAGGTTTGCGCCGCAATGGCTTTCAATGACCCGCCGCAGAGAATCAGAGCGCGAGACCACGGCCCACCCCCTTTGCCGGCGCGGCCTTTTCCACGGCACGCTCTTTCGATGGTTCCAGCTTCCCCATGGTTTTTGCCAAATACTTCTGCTCGCCCTGCAGTGCCAAGGCATACGCCTTTTCACCCCGGTCGGACCCCATTTCCAGCGGAATGCCTTGCGCGATGGCGGCTTTGATCACCTCGTTTTCAAATGCCTTATTGCCCGTCACCCGCACCGGATCGCCGAAACGCTCGCGGGCTTTCAGCAGCGTGGCGGTGACCAGTTCTTCGCGTTTGCGGAATTGCGGCGGATACACTGCCAGCATGCCCATTTTGGTGATAACCAGGCGGTTGCCGTGATCCTTCGCTGTGGGTACTTTGAAGCGAGTGGCTAGCACCTCGGCGGGGCGTTTCTCGGGAAAGTCCATCGGTGCAGGGGCAAGCGCCTTTTTCGGATTCTGGTTTTCCAGTTCCGCGTCATGGAATGGGTTTTTCTGGGCTTTAGCCTGTTCGGCCATCTGGGCAATGTCGGCCACGGGGTCAATGCCCTGCTGCGCTGGATCCGCTTCCGGGGCGTGGACACCAAAGCCTTTTTTCGGGGCTTCTGGCACCACGGCAGGGGCGGCGCCGGGAACGGCAACCTCTGCTTCCGGTTCGGCTTTTTTAGGTAACCAGCCTTTTTCCTGGTATTCCGCTTCACGGGCGTCCAGTTCCGCATGGCGGCGCTTCGATTCAGCCAGCTCGCTTTTCCACGAAACCGGATCTTCCGAGTAAGCCATATCATGGTCAAAGTTTTCCAGAGACTGCCGGTCTGCCGCCAAGGCTTCCAGCAGCTTCTGCTTTTCCTCTTCGGGGTCCGGCTGTACGTCCCGTTGCTTCTGTAAAGACGGTCCCAGCTCACCTTCGCCGATTTCCTCACCGGCCAGCTTTTCCTGAATGGCCTTAATCTGCAGATTTTGCTCAGGAACAGGGGAAATGAGGTCATAGCCCTTCTGCGTAGCGTACTCAGCGGCCTTGGCCAGCACTTTTTCTTCATCGGTCTCGATGATGAGCGTCCCGCCCACGGTGGCCGCCATCTCATCCATGTTCGTGATGAGATGCGCCGCTTTTTTGTTTTTGCCGCTGGTTCGGGTCTGGTCGCCCGCATGCAGTACCCACAAATCTTTTTCCATTGTCATGATAAAAATCCTCAAAGTGGTGATTACTTGTGAGGGTATAGGCAGGTGGATAGAGGCATAACTTGATGAAAAAGGCAGGAACCGCCCTGTTACAGGCGTTCCCGCAAAAACAGGCAGGCGTCGTCCAGTTCCATATGTAGCAGTCCCGTATATGCGGGGCAGGCTAAAATGTCCGACACCCGAAAAGCCGCCCGCCATGGATAGCGGGATTGCCGATAAAAGACGACCGGGATTTCGTGGCCCTCATGTGTGGCGGCGATGGCTTGCGTCATCCAGGCGTTCTGGAAATTGCTTTCCACCCGTTTGCACTCGATGGCGAAGCCCGGCACAGACATGGAATCACAACCGGCGTCGCGGGTCTGCGTCAGGTTGCGGGTAACCACCGTGCCCAGATGGTCCGACAGCAGCTTGAAAAGCTCAATCTCGCCGCGTTGGCCTTTGCGCCGGGCCGTTTTGCCCCGTTGTGATGCGGTTTTTTCGGTCATAGGTGCCCCCTGTTCCGTTGTTCCTGATGGGGGGTATAGGCTTGAGGTGCGGCGGGTAATCTTCAGAAAGCCGGGCTTTGACGGAAAAATCTTTGGCGAGGACGGAAAATCCTCAAAAAGGCGGGATTCGGCAGGAAAATCTTTAGTGGGATCACAGGAACCGCCGGGGATTCTTCGGCGGTTCCTGTAGGGTGAACGTCAGATTTCCCGCGACCGCGAAAGCTTCTTCTCGCCGCGCAGTACACTCTGGGCAAACTGGACGCCTTTTTCCTGCAGCTTGTGCTGCTCGGCAAGTCCTTCTTTGGTCAAGTCTAAACCGTAAGTGGCGATTACCTTGCTGGCGACAACGTGGCGGCTTTTGACGCTGGGTAAAAATTCCCCAGCGGTCATTTCGATCACACGGATGGTTCCGTACCGCGTGTGACCCACGGTATTACCGCCTGCATCCTGTACCACAATGGCATTGCCGGTGTCATTGATGCCCACTTTGGCAAAAACGCCATTGCCATCCGTCTTTTCCAGCCAGACCTTCTTTTCCGCTTCTGTCATCTTCACTTTGCTCATATCGAGTTCCCCATGCTGAACCGGGTCGGGATTGACCCGGGTATCCGTTGGGTATAGGCGCGGGATGATGAGATAACCTTTACAGGCGATTTTTGTGCAGAAAGTAGTCCTTCATGCGCTTGGCGGCCCAGGCGTCGGCGCGGGCCTCGAACCAGGGGGCGCACACGCTGCGGGAAGCAAGGACTGCGACCAGCAGGACTACCAGCAGGGGGATCAGCAGGAACCAATGGTGACTTGCGCTGAAAATGATGCTGAACGCCAGCAGCAGGATCGCCAGCATCAGCAGGCGCAACGCCGGGTCGTAGAAATGCCCCATCTCGTGCCACAGGGTGGCTTCCAGGATGCGGTCATCGGCCACGGTCTCATCTAGATAGACCGGGGATATGCGGATACGACGGAACAATGGGTGCTGGTCGGCGTCGGCGTAGGTCAGCTTCGGGTCCACCCGGATTTTCCAGCGGTTGCCTTCCATCTGGGTGGCAAAAGCGGCGATTTCTTCGGTGGTTCTCATGAGGGCGGTCCTCTGGGGGTGGGGTGTCTTTGTATAGGCGCAGGGGGCGATGCGGGGTCGATAAATACGGGTAGAGGACGGTTCTGATAACGCTTCCCCGAAAAAGGCTATAATCAGGGTTGTGGGCACTCTGTGCGCGAAGGTCCTCGAGGGTAAATCCATTTGACAAGCTGGCTATTGACTGTCAAATTCTGTCTCAGATTTCGGATGAAAAGCAGGAAAGGCGTGGGTATGCATAGGCAAAAAGCTGCTAAATATGCCAAAGGGGAAAAGGTCACCAGGCCGAATTACCAGGTGAATGAGGTCAGCTACTCTACGGGCGCACGGCACATCAAGTTGGCTGAGAGCCGTCGGCTAACCTCGGCCCCGCAGACAAGCCTGCCAAAACAGAGATTGGTCCAGGTCATCAAAGCGATGAGGATGATGGGCACCTCGAAAAACCTCATTTCACTAGAAACAGACTTAATAAAATCAACGAAATACATACATGCATTTCGTAAAATCAGGATTTTTTCGAGGTGCTCGAGAAAGATCGTAACCACCCCGAAGGGAAGCACATCAAGAATATTCTCAAATAAAGACTGGGACACGTTCTTCCGTCTGACCGATAATCCCCCAGCGCCCGCCCGTGCTTTGCGGGAAGCGTATCGCACCTATAAAGAACAGTTCGATTCCGAAGAATGAAGCCTAGCTTCCGTCGATTGCGGGCGGACGATAGTCTATCGGGTTTCGACTGCGGGGTGGATAGCCTCAACGCATGGGTCAAAAAACACGCGAACTTCAACGAACAAGCCGGCCTGAGCAGGACCCGTCTGCTGGCCAGCCCATCCGGGACCATTATGGGCTATCAAAGCCTGTCGGCAGGCAGTATCCCCAAAGAGCATCTTCCGAGGAAATACGTTGTTCGATACCCGGGCTACCCAATCCCCATTATCCTGCTTGGCAGACTGGCCGTGGACCAGGAATTTAAGGGGAACGGATATGGGCACGCCTTGATGATGGACGCGCTAAACGAAACATATAAGTCCGCTAGTCATGTCGGCGCCGCAGCACTTATTGTGGATGCCCTCGACGACGCTAAGGACTTCTACGTCACCCAATTCGCCTTCCGGGAAACAGAGAATAACCCCCGCCGCCTATGGCTACCCATGTCCACCATACGCTCTCTTGTGACAGCATGACACAGGTCTGCCGACGGCAAGCCACTAGAGACGATGCCGCACTTAACATGAGGACGCCACAATCACTGCCGGGGCTAACTGATAATGCTGAGGGCCGCCTTTCCAGAGGCGGGGCCACTCGGATAACGCATCCCTGAGAAGAAAAGGAAGGCTAATCGGTACAAAAAAGCTATACCCTGAACACAATTCCCTTTATCTGGCGTTCCCTTTAGTCTAACCAATACAAAAAAGATATAACTTTACTTCCATGAAGCCTTTCCCTGATGAGGGCAGGGTAACCCACGTCTCTTGAGGGCTGTCCTTGCGGGATGGGCTTGCCTGATGGACGCGGGCTTTCTGGATGAGGATGTGACCTTCTGGATGGGATGGGCTGTCCTGAATGGTAGGGTGGCGACCCTACGCATGGAAAACGCCGCACAGGGCGGTTATGACCCCTTACTGGCGGGCAGTTGGCTTCGCTGATGGATCAACGAATCAGACAGCCCTCAGCGTGTCCGGGGCACCCTTGATCCGGTTCAGGGACGCCGCAAACCGTCCGTACCGCTCTGGATAGCGGGAAATCAGCTTACAGAGATCGTCTTTGGTCATGGGATTTACCGGATCATTCACCAGTTCCATGAATGCACGGTCGGCGGCAGCCAGTTTTTGTTGGGATTCCCTGAAAAGTTGCATTTGTGACTTCATATAAGTACCCCTGTTATCCAGTGGGCCGGACCATCCAGCCCATCCATGACTAGCGCGTCCGGCGATGCGTTTTTTGAGGGATCAGCTTTGTGCGCCTTCATCAGCCTGCGCTGCACGATGTAGCCGCTTTATCTTCAACTGCAATTCAGCCACACGAAGGGTTAAATCCACGGCAAAATTAGACAGCAAAGCACTTTTTGAGGACGCAACTGCCTGTATGTCTTGCATAAGTAAGTCTACCGCTTGTTCAGCCTTGCCCAGATTTTCGATATCCATATTGGAAATCATTATCATACCCCCTATGTTTCAGTAATTACCCGCGAACAAAATGTTTATCTATCATCCAAATGCGGTTTAATGTGCTTCGGATGCCGCTTGTACGTCTTTTTAGGATTGGCCTGAACTCGGGTAGGCAGCACCCCAAACCGTGGCTTGAGGCGCTTGAGTTTTCCAGAGACGCGGCGTTGGTCAGTAGGAATTTTCATGGCAGGTTCCCTCTGCTAAACGGTAGAGAGTCGCCCTTTCCAGAAAAGCGGCCTTCGGCAAAGACAAGGGCGTTCCTCTCGTGCGACCAAGGGCGGGTCTTGTCTCGAAATGGACAAACTTACGGTCCAGTTCCACCACCCGCACGTCATAGTCCAGCGCGCGGTCGTGGGGCCGAAAGTAGTTAAACAAGGTATACCAGGTTCCAATATGAATTTTCAGCTTCATGGCGGTTCCCCTCTCTGGATGGGGGCCGGACCATCCAGCCCCTGTTGTCTTCCGCAATATGTGCTAGTCAGTAATCCAGTTGAACTTAGATTCATTCTGCCTGAGCCACTGAAAAGCCCGTTCAATCGACACGTTGCCGTTGCCTGCATCGTCAGTTTTTGCAGCAGAAGCCAGCTCGTCCCACGTGCCTTCTGTTACCCATGCGTGCCTCGCTACACCACCGGGGTTGTTGTCGCGAACATCCAGCATTTCCAAGCCATCGTATGCGTAGCACTCGATTTCATTACCACCCAAGGCACAGTGCGCATGAACCGCGCGTGCACCCTCTTCGCGCATTTCGTCGGGATCGCCTTCATCCAGACCCAAGTGTCGCGTCTCGTACTCTGCTTTGGTGGCGACCAGCCCCGCGTTTTCTACGCACTTAATTGCCCTACTATCATCAATTCCATACTTGCCACAAACTGCATTGACCAAGTGGTTCACATCATCGTCGTCGTTAAGACCAAATTCCATCAAACCAAAGCCAAACGCTGCATTTTCCTGGAAATACACTTCGAATTGCTCGCCGTTAAATTCAAGCTTCGTTGGCACGGTAAACTGATAGCCAGAGTCATTTTCTTCCCAGCATTCAAGATCGCCCACATTTTTTACAGTGATTGATCCCGTAATTTCTTCATCAGTTACAGTCGCTACGTTCGTTTTCATAACTCACCTCTTTTATCCTTTGGGGCCGGACCATCCAGCCCCGTATACCACTAGCACCTGGCGCGATGCGTTTTTGCAGATCAGCCTACCCTCAAAAGTTGTACTGTGCTTCCATGATCGCCTTCACCACGCTTGCCGTGTACTTGTCCGCCGCCATCACCGCACGGCCGGCCACGATGTCTTCAGGGACCCTTCCATCGATGAGCGGGGTCGCGTCGATCACCGGCGGCTTCAAACCATAGTCCAACTCGATACCGGCCATGTTCAGCTTCCAGACACCAGGAGATACCTTCTTAGAACAGTAAGGCCTGAACCTATCAAAAAGCACACCCTTTCCATCAGGGGATTCCAGAAAGATACATATGGACGGCTCGATGAAAAAACCGTTAAGTTTGATAGACGGGATGGTGGTGATTCCCACGCACAGCCCGTCGTCGCCGCGCAGTTCCAGCATGTGCGGCTTTTCGGCGTTAAACCGCTCGCAGATGCCTTGCAGGTCTTCCGGGGTGATGCTGGTTTTTTTACGAATTGCTCTCATAGCGTGATTCCCTTATTATTGGGGCTGGACCCATTCCAGCCCCGGTTAGTCTAGCCTGTGCTATTCTGCAGGTGGTGCCGGATGAGTGAAATTGAATGCGGCAGCGTTCTTCTTTACCCAGTGTTGCGCGTTGAGCACCAGTTTCAGTTCGGGGCTGAGCGGCCCAAAAAGGGTGGAAACCACATGCCGATTTTCCATGATGAAAAACTGGATTTCATGCGCGGGGTCAGTCACGGGCGTATCCGGGTCGTTCAGCCCGTCATTTTCCACCATTTCCTGATAAAGCCGTTCCAGCATCTGTTGCACTTCTACCGTCAATACGTCCGAAACTTCAAGTACATGTCCCATCTTATAACACCCCTTCCATTGTTGGGGCTGGACCCATTCCAGCCCCGGTTGGTCTAGCGACTACAGAAGCACCTTAGCTTCGGACGCAACTGCCGCATTAAACAGCGCTTGATTTTCCGGCGATTCCAACCAGAAATACGCTTCCTCGGCATTTTCCAGCACGTCAAAGACCTCTTCCAGGGTTTCCCTGTCGTACTTTTCTTCAAGCTCTTCCAGCCGACCGAGATCGTATTCTTCCGCATCTTCCGGGGACTGTAAGGCACCCAAAATCCTGTCATCGTCAGACCCGATATCCGCACGAGCGTCACAGACGGTTCCGCCACCGTACAGCACGTAGAAAACATCATCGGGGTGTTCCATAACACCCGCGAGATTTTCCGCAATAGACAAATCGTTGTCGTAAGTCCAGCACGGCAGGTTTTCCAGAATGTGATACTCTTGACCGTTTTCCTCTATTTCATTGACCATATTGACCAGCAAAGCGCAAGCGTCCTTGGACAAGCCTTCAAAACTCACTGTAGAAATATCCATTTTAAGTCCTCTTTCCTTTGGGGCCGGACCCATTCCAGCCCCGTTACCACTAGCACCTGGCGCGATGCGTTTTATGCCACCAGGTGCAAATCCCGCTTCAAATCCACCATAGCGAAGTCAATCATCCATGCCGGTGCGTCAGGGGATGCCAGCTGTTCAGCCATCAGTGTCAGCTTCACTGCAGCCGCCGCCAGCACCGACCGCCCGTATCTGGAATAGCCACCGCGCAGCTCATTTGCACGAGTCAAAAGCTGTTCTGCACCGGCCTGTTTTGCTGCTTCCACGATTTGATTTGTTTCCATGACGTTTCCCTTTCTTCCAAGTGGGGCCGGACCATCCAGCCCCTCGTACTACTAGCCCCTGGCGCGATGCGTTTTTGTGTCCTGCTCTTAAAGCTATAACATTAAGGTACAGGAAGAACGCACCCCCTGTCAAATTAGGGGGGTGCTATGGCGGGCATGCCCGACTCTTCCGGATAGTGTAGCTTGGGGTCAGGTTAGATACCCACGCCTTTTCCCTTCTTTTGCGAGGTCAGAGACTTTGAGGCAGGGTCAGCCAGCACTTCGGAAGTCGTCTTTTTCATGCGCTCTTCCGCTTTCGGGGACAGCTTGATGTCCTCGGTGCCATGTTCCCTGACAAGCTGGCTCAACTTTTTCACGGTATTTTCTACCAAAAGCTGGGCGTTTCTGAGGTTCGGATATTCCAGGTCCCTTTGCAGCATTTTAGGTATGGTGTTTTCGGGGTCGTCCTTGTTCAGCGTCACCGCCCGATAGTGCAACTTTCCATCCTTTTCTATCTTCCAGTTTACCAAGTGCTCATTGTCAATCATCACCCTGTAAGCCGCATACTGTTGGGGTTTCAGGTACTCTGCGGCGAGCTTCGGCAGGTTACTGGCAATTTTTTGAAGCTGCTGCTGTCGTTGCAACTCTGCGGCGCTGGGTTCCAGCGTGCCCTTAATGGACCCGCCAGGATGCAGGGCTTCGGGGATCAACTTATCAATATAACTTTCAGATAGTTCATTGATACGTGCGTCGTTCTTATGCCCGCTCTCTGCATGCTCTTTGCTGACTACGTTCCTATAGAAGCTATCCACCGCCTGGTCGAAATCACGGTTGGGGGCATTCTTGATTTCGGTAGCCAGGGCATACAGGGCCACCTGGTGCCGGTCAGCATGAGATAGCGTGGCGGGCAAAGCGGATTCCAGGTGGTGCATAGCTTTGTCGAACTTGCCCAGACGCACAGGGTCCAGTTCCGGTAGCATCTGGTCCACCCCCGCGATCTTGGCTTTCAGACGGAAAGAGAGTTCCGTGAGCGCCGCCCGATTGCGGAACTGCTCTGGAACCTCAGGACCAACAAGCTTTTCTGCCGACTTTTCAAGACGAACAGCGTCTTTTTCGATGCGCTCTTTGTCTTTACCCGTCAGACCGACCGCATTCTCGCGCAGGTGTGCTGCTCTTTCCTTCCGCAGCTCTGGAAGATGCTCAAGCGTATCCTGTACTTCCTGCTGCAGATCGGCAGTCGATAGCATGCCGATGGCCGTGAGCGTTTCTGCCATACTTTGCAGATCGGCTTTTTGTTCCGGGGCGTAGCCTTCCGTTTTTTCCAGCAATTCCTTAAAAATATCATTCATGGTGGCGTCCTTTATGCAGAAAAACGGCGGCCTCTTTCGGGGCCACCGGACAGGTTATTCCAGTTCCAGAACCAACAGATTTGCGGCGCGCTCGGCTAACCAGCCTTGCTTATGGTCATTAGGTGTATCCAGATACTCACCGGCGCCATGGACCAGCGTGTAGCCGTCTATCTGGTTGGCTTCGGCGACTTCCAAGCCATGCAGAATGCGCTTCTGCACCACCTCGCTCACCGCCGTGGTGTCGAAATCTTCATCATCGGTAGTCAGCCAACGGTCGAAAGGCAGGTACGCATGGGTACTGTGCATGGTGACCAACTCTTCCGGCGTGATGCCCATCATCCAATCGGCCACCGCCTGGATGACCCTTTGGGTGCGGTCCTGATGCTGATCCACGTCCGTAAGGGGGTTGATCTGCTGAACAACGTCAATGACTTGCGTGTAAATCTGTACCGCAAAAGCTTGTACGACTTGTGGCGTATCCATTTTTCAAGAAATCCTTTGGGGCCACATGGCCCCTGTTACGTTAAGTGGGTATAGGCGCGGGGTGGGGATATACCCTCAGTACCCGAATGTCGGACTGTCTGCGGCTTTGATGACTTTGTCGCAACCGGTGAAACCCTGGTGGGCATTGCAGAACCGCACGGCAGCGTCAAAATTGGCTTCCTGTTTCTTGTTGCCGCCAAAGGTCGGCAGAATGCCTGTCTGGTAGGTACCCTGTTCTTGCATAACCCAGTACACAGATCCGCCAGGTTTGGCATGCTGCGCAATTTCCTGCGGGGTGGTCGGTGCCGGTCCGCCGCTGAGAGCCCATATGGTGCTGGCGGCCAGCGCCACGGCTAGGGTGATAAACGCCGTTTTGGGGAAGGTCACCACCACCGCTACTGCAAGCCCTGCGGCCTCTTTGAGGGTATCCCCAATTCGTCCGGCATAATCTTCTACATCCCAAAGAACGCTTTCTAACATAGACATGGTGAGTCCCCTTTCTCTATCCTGAAAAATAAACCTGACTTACTGCTTACATTCCTAGCGCATGGGGCGATGCGTTTTCAGCGTCGCCCCCGTTTTCCATCAGTCGCCCATTTCGGCGTTCAGCCACCAGGGGCTGTAGGACACCTCGCCGGTGACGATCTTGAGCTTGCCCGTGGCAGAAACCGCCTTGTGTTCGCCCTTGGCGTGCATGATCTCGATAGCACCTTCTGCGTAGATGTCACTATCAGACTCGAACACGACACCATCGATATGCACCTGATGACTGCCGCGCAGCGTCAGGACATGCACCCCGCTTTCCAGCGTAGTCAATCCGAAGCGGCCGGCCGCCATTGGCAAGGCGCCGTGCGGAATGCCCCGCACCGGAACCAGTGCAACATCGCCCTGGCGGGTGATCGTGTGCAGCTTGTTCACGGGCACGCCGAAGATCTTGCTCTCGGCCCACGCCACCACTTCTTCCGGCGTCATGTCATCCAGATTAGGATTGCGGCGCGGGCTGGAAGCGAGCGGATGACTGAAAATCTGCCCCTCGTCGATGCCGACCAGGGAATAGACCTTGGTGACCTGCGTGAACCAGCTTTCCTTTTTCTTCCAGGCGCGGCGGATCTGGATGACGGCCAGATTGAGGTTAAGGTCATAGCCGTACACGTCGATGTTGCGAGCTTCGTATCCGCCGCTTCTCATGCCCGCGCTGGTGACGCCCGTTTCCCATCCGGCAGACTTCTTGACCGTTTCGACCAGTTCCTTGATCTTGGCAGGCAGGTTGCTGATGGCACCGTAGTCGTCGCGGCTGACGGTGCGGCTGACGGTGGTGGTGTTGCTGTTGAAAGTATCGGTAGTCTTGTACATGGTAGTTCCTTCTATCAGTGGCGGCGGAAACCCCCGCCGCGTGGGTCTTACAATCTATGCACATGGGGCGATGCGTTTTCCAATCCCGCCCAAGTCAGCGACCATTCAGGAAAGCTTTTACCGAATCATCCAGGGCTTTCAGTACATCAAAAGGCAGAAACATCTCGACAAGGTTGCGTTCTGCATGAAAAATCAGGACGACCTGACGGCAGGGAAACGCATTTTTGAAACGACGGTGCGCTGTTGTGCTGTGGCCAACCATGCTGAGAAAGGTGCTAAAGGCTTCGGCAAAGGCGTTCAAGGTGACGTGACCCAGGGTGCCGGGTAGCTCGCCTTCGCCTGCATTAGTCATGGCCGTGTCTAGCAGGTCATCCATTTCTTCGGGCAAAAGGCTTTCCATGGGGGCGTATTCCGGGTAGCGAATGTCCCGTATGCCCGCGTTGTTCGTGGTTGACCATGGGGCGATTATGTGGACTTCGGGCATGGGGTTGATCCCCATAAAGCGCAAGTGCTTCATCGCGGGCAGTATCTGCTTTTCCAGCGCTTCCCGGATGCCAGTGCTGGTCATCGGACGACCGATGTCTGCGTCGTAGCTGACCCCGGCTCGTGCATAAACCGAGCGGGCAAAATCTTCGGTGATGGGAAAAGCGCTGCCGGCAAACTTCGTGTCGTTTTGTGCGGGCCGCTGGATTTCTTCGTGGATGTCATCTTCAACGGCGGCGCTTACTAGGTTTATCGCTTCGGCGAGGGTGGTTTTTTCGTGGTTCATAGCTTTGGTCCTTTTTTGATGTGGATACCTGTGTATAGGCAGCGGCGACATAAATTTTCAGCTAAACTGGAACCAAGGTGTCCCAGAGGAACCCAATCCGTCCGCGTCCGGGTCGCGTCCAGGTCGCGTCCAGGTAAAAAAGTTGACCCGGACGCGTGTAATCTTATGAATCAATGAATCTTTTTGCCGGGCGTCCAGGACGTCCAGGTAAAAATGCAAAAACTCTCTATATGGAAAAAAATTCTCTCTCTGGAATATTTTCTTTCCCGCAAATCTATTTTTTTGAATTTAACCTGGACGTCCTGGACGCGTCTAATTTTCCCATTATGAAACAGTAGATTGCACGCGTCCGGGTAGAAAAATTGACCTGGACGCGACCCGGACGTCCTGGACGCGAAGCCCCTGCTGAGTGGTAGAGCCAAGAACCCCACGCAAGGAAAACGCAGCACAGGGCAGAAAGGCACCATTGCTGGCGGGTTCTGACAGTATTGGGTCGGCGCTGACCCGGACAAGGTTGGGTTCCAATCCGTCCGCGTCCGGGTCGCGTCCAGGTCGCGTCCAGGTAAAAAAGTTGACCCGGACGCGTGTAATCTTATGAATCAATGAATCTTTTTGCCGGGCGTCCAGGACGTCCAGGTAAAAATGCAAAAACTCTCTATATGGAAAAAAATTCTCTCTCTGGAATATTTTCTTTCCCGCAAATCTATTTTTTTGAATTTAACCTGGACGTCCTGGACGCGTCTAATTTTCCCATTATGAAACAGTAGATTGCACGCGTCCGGGTAGAAAAATTGACCTGGACGCGACCCGGACGTCCTGGACGCGAAGCCCCTGCTGAGTGGTAGAGCCAAGAACCCCACGCAAGGAAAACGCAGCACAGGGCAGAAAGGCACCATTGCTGGCGGGTTCTGACAGTATTGGGTCGGCGCTGACCCGGACAAGGTTGGGTTCCAATCCGTCCGCGTCCGGGTCGCGTCCAGGTCGCGTCCAGATAGAAAAATTGACCCGGACGCGCGTAATCTTATGATTCAATGAATCTTTTTGCCGGGCGTCCAGGACGTCCAGGTAAAAATGCAAAAACTCTCTATATGGAAAAAAATTCTCTCTCTGGAATATTTTCTTTCCCGCAAATCTATTTTTTTGAATTTAACCCGGACGTCCTGGCCGCGTCTAATTTTCCCATTATGAAACAGTGGATTGCACGCGTCCAGGTAGAAAAATTGACCCGGACGCGACCCGGACGTCCTGGACGCGAAGCCCCTGCTGAGTGGTAGAGCAAAGAACCCCACGCAAGGAAAACGCAGCACAGGTCTGGTACGCATCCTTAATTGGCAGGTTCTGGCCGCCTCGGGTCAGGGGCGCCGACCACCTACGGGCCGGAACCGACGCGCAAGGGCGCAAGGGTGGCGCAAGGGTCAAATTTTCTACCCTTGCGCGTGTAAAACAATGTTCCGCAACAGCTTTCTAGGAACACGCAAGGGCGCAAGGGTAAAAACGCAAAAACTCTCTATATAGGAAAATCATCTCTCTGTCCCTCTGAGATGTTTTTCTTTCCTGCAAATCTATTTTTTTGGAATTGACCCTTGCGCCCCTTGCGCCGAGTTTATTATCTAACCTAAACAAGTGGTTATACGCGCAAGGGTCAAATTTTCTACCCTTGCGCCACCCTTGCGCCTCGATTCCGGATTTTGGACTGAACCAGGATGGCCACGCCCTGCCAGGTGGTAGGACGGCATCCCGGCACAAGGAAAACGCCGCGCAGGTCCAGTATGCACCCTTGCTGGCGGGTTCTGTCCGCCTCGGCTTGGCGCTTACCACCTACGTTGCGATCCGGCCTCCACAAAAAAAGCCCGCCATGTAAGCGGGCAAGGATCAAGACACTACAAAAAAGGCTACTAAAAGGGAATATCGCTCAGGTCCAGATCACCGTCGTCCAGTTCATCAAAGATGGTATCCATCGGCGCGGGCACAGTTGCGGTGCGGGCAGGTTCCACCCTGGGCTGGATAGGAACCACATTGTCCGTGGACTCACCATCATGCCCACCGTCAATGTCCAGGTTGACCTTACGGGTCCGCACAATTTCCGTGGCGCCCGAGAGCGGGTTGCTGTGGGTTTCTTGAGTGCGAATTTCCGTCAGCACCCCATGTTCACGCTCAACAAGGGATTTAACCCGCACCCAGAAGCGCGGTGCCCCCAGAGGCATCATGCCATTGTCCTTACACCACAGGGAATAGTTCTGGTAGGCTCGGTCTTTCGGCGCCCGAGGCGCATCGCAAACCCGCACATCCTTATCTTCCCACCAGCCCAACACATTATCGGTTTCTACCTGCATCTCGCGCTTGGACGCCTGCACGGATTCAGGAATATCCTTAAATCCGCCCATGTTGAGCAGCTGCACTAACCCTTCCACCGCCCAGCGCATGACGCCCGACAGTTCATTTTCCACGATCCGGTCGGCCAGCATGTCATCCCGCCGGTTCCCCTCGAACTTCTGGGTAAACTCAATGATATGCAGACGCCGCCAGAGGCCGTCCGACTGATCGGACAGAGACGGCTTGTCATTCCCGCGCATGAGCCATTTGGCTGTCAGGCGCACGGTCACGGGCGGCAGGTATTTCCGGTTGATGGTCATGGCATCACCGGATATGGCCGTTTTTATCCGCTGTTCGTCGACCCGCTTCGGGGTCTCATCCACCGTGATCAGCGAAGCGTCAATCAGGCTTTCCGCACCGAACCCGCCCAAATCCGCGATATCCGCCGCCGAGACCTTGCGGTGTAAGGCCGCAATGATGTTCGCCAGGAAACCCTTGCCATTGGCGCCACTTCCAAACCACCACTGCGCAGCCTGATACCGGGTATCCCCGATGAGCGTGTAGCCAACATATTGCTGAACCAGCCGCCGCACATCCGGGTCCGGCAGAACGTCTGCGATGAACCGGTCGAACTCTGGGCAGGGCTTGTCCTTGTCTGCCCAATTTGCGGCAATGCAGTACCGCAACCCATCAGCCTTATCCGGTTCCCTTACCGTGATTTCGCCTTTCGGGGAAATATCCAGAGTCACATCCGCGCAAGGAATGATGGCCCCGCCCACCTCTTCCCAGCGGCGAATCGTAGGAATGTCAAAAATGCCGGGCGCGGATATGGCCAGCTTCGGCGCGTCCATCGCCTTGCGCTCTGAGCCACCCTCGGCGTAAAAAGCATCCAGCAGCAGATGTGCGGCCTTTTTTGCCCGCATGTTTTCCACTATCTGCCAGTGGCTACCCACCCATTCATACAAAAGGCCGTCGGCCTGCCCGACCACATTGCCATCCAGCATACGGGAAAACGCGATCTCTGCGGACGGACCGCCCTTGGTCCCTAAGGCATCCGGGTCGGCGGAACAACTGAACAACGGTTCAGTCTTTACCACTTTCCAGAGCCGCATAGCCGAGTCCAGCCCGCCCCGAATCTGCTTCTGCACCTGGTGCGGGTATTTTTCCGCCTGTAGCCAGTCATCCAGCCCCTGCTCGACCCAGTGGTCCTCATCCGCTTTGTTCCAGTCGCAGAACCGGGCGGCCACCACGGCCCGTACGGCCATCTGTTTGCGTAATGCTGCAGCCAGCGTAAAGCCCGCATGGGTTACGGCAGGATTTTCAGAAACGTATTCCTCACGCCCACCATACGGCACGTTGCAGCCTTTCCAGTCCAAGCCACCGGCGGCGACCAGCCCATTTTTCGTTTTACGGAAAGCTTCTTTGCTGGATACCGGTTTACCGCCGGAATCGTACATAATGCAGACAATCCCGATACTGGGACAAAGTGCCAGAACCTGCTCGATGGCTTCCAGCAATTCCGGGTTAATCGGCGTGTCCTCGGTCATGTGAATGTCCGAGGGATCTCCCCCCAGTTTTTCATAGTCCCGCTTCATAGCACGAACCTTGGCACTATCCGTCCACATGGTGACCCCGGGCAATGCCATCATCGGCATTCCCGCTTTCACACCACGGATAGCTTTCTTTTCGCCCTCGGTGATATACAGGATGTCCACGTCCGGCTGAATGTCCCGCTGTCGCGTGATCCTCACCAGCAAGTCCCGCAAGCCTTGCGGCACATACACATGGTTGACGGAACCGCGCGGCGAACGATAACGGGGGACGTCATCATTCTTGCGCCCCACCAGCCGCACCCGCTGGAACTTGCGTCCCTGATCACGGATCGGCTTGCCATACAGGGAAAGGTACGGAATGACGTACCCACCGGCGGCCTCGAACTTGTCAGACGGATCATCGGCAGGCTCGTCGTCCTCGTACTCGTCGGGGTCGTAGCCCTCACCGTCCTCAACCGGCAGATCATCCTGACTGCCAGGTAACGGCTTCATGGCTTCCAGTCCGACGACCTTCAACCCGCATACATCTTCCAGCGTCAGTCCACTACGGGCCAAATCTTCTTCTACCTGCTGCTTCATGTTGTCTGTACTCATCTGTCTTGATCCTTTTTATTCGCGTGCTCTGCACGTCTGGTGTCCCTGTATAGGACGACACGACATAAATCTTTGCCGCCCTCTGAAACGCAAATCACAAGTACGTATAGGAAGGCACGACATAGATTTTTTGTGGACAACACACCAGAAGCATAACCCCTTGTTCTTAATGTGATTAAAAAATCTATGTCGTGCCTTCCTATACGTAGGTGAACAAAACCAAGAAACGAGGCACACATGAAGACACAGGCTTTACTGATAGACCGTCCCGCCACCCGTTTTGCCGGACCGGAAGCCATCACGGAACTGGAAACGGCCCTTAGCAGTGGCAACGGACCACAGGAAATAGTGCTGGACCTTGAGACGACTTCTAAGACGCCATGGCTGCCAGGCAAAAAGATTGGTGAAAAAGTTGGGGGTGCCCTGACCCTGTTGCAGTACGGTAAAAAGTGGGGTTGCGGATCGGACAAGACACCCCGCGCCCGAGTGCTTTCCGTGTCCATCCCGACAACGGGGTTTTCCATGTCCGCCGATCTGGACCTTTTCTTACCGGAAGAAAAGCACCACCTTGCAGCTTTACTGAACGGGCATGTCTGGGTTGGCCACAACCTGCTGTTTGATTACCAGTGGGTGCTGACGCTGAACCCCGATGTGCACCCCGCCCGCATTGTGGATACCATGCTCATGATCACAGCGTTACGCCCGGAAGCGATGTACAACATGCAGGCTCTTGTAGTGCAGCAGACAGTCTGCGGGCTAGACACCAATCGTCGGCATTTTGCGGAAATGTCATCACGCACACAGCGACGTGCCGCACACAAGGAAATGTCCGGCGGTGCCATGAGCCTTGACGATCTGGCTCTTTGGCTGTTTGACGGAAAGCTGGACAAGGCCTATCAGAAACCCGTCAACTGGACGCCCGGTTTCCTATCGCAGGGGCACTATGACTACTGCATGGGTGACGTAGACATTCCGCAGAAAGCCGCCCGCGTTTTGCTTGGTCTGGCTCACGAGACGCCCATTCACGAGGTGCTGCACACCATCGAAAAACGCCCCGGTGGGGCAGCCTATCTGGATATGGAAGCCGCCCTGCATGTGCTGGTGCGGATGCAGCGTAATGGCTTGTACTGGTCACCAGCCAAGGCGGACCAACTGGCCGCCGATCTGGAACAGGAAGCCGTCAAAGCAATGGACACCCTTGAGGTGATTGCACCCAATCTCAAGCCTTTCCGGGAACAGATTTTGGACACCGACGAAGGTCTGGATGACGCACTGAAAAACGCCATTGGTACAGCCATACGCAGAGAGACAGGGCGCGAATTACCCACCACGGCCAAGGGCAACGCATCAATAAAAGCCTCTGATCTAAAACTGGCTTTTCCAAATAGCAAGGTGGTGGCCGCCCTACAGGATGTACTCAAGCCGGTCTCTGATCGCAAGAAAATCCCGCAATATGCGGCTTCCGTTGCGTCGGACGGTCGCATACATCCTCTGACGGGCATTAATACGGTGACGGGCCGTACCTCATCTCAAGAACCTAACATGCAGAACATCCCACGGGACAGCCGGTTTCGGTCCATATTTTCTGCGGAAGCGGGGCACAAGATTATTGCTACCGACTTTTCCAGTATTGAGCTGCGCATTGCGGCCGCCTTGGGCGTGCGTGCCTGGCGGGTGCTGCAGGGCATTCTGGCGGGCCTGCGCGGGGACGAGCGGATGGGCCGATTACTGAAAACGCAGACCGACAGGGTGCGTTGGATCCTGAAAGCCGTTCCTGAGCTGCAGGGCTTTCTTGAGAACCCTGACCGGCCTATCCCTGAGCGGATAGCTCGTGCTGATCCGGCACCGGCGGCTCAGGATAACCCACCCATAGAAAAGTGGGCCTTGGCGGCGTCCCATCAGCTTTGTGAAATCGTGCGGAAGATCCACGCGGCCACCGGCGGCGATGAAGCCCGTCTGCCGTTCCGCCTGGGGTACACCAAGCGGCTTGACCCGCATATCGTGACCGCCCTCGCCATGGAAGCCCAAGGCGGGCGTTTCGACTTGCAAGGACTGGCCCCCATTGCGTATCTGGAATCGCTGTCTCATGAAGCACAGTCTGACCTCAAAAAGGCCATGAAAGGCCCGCGTCAATCCGCCAAAGCGGTAGGCTTCGGTTTGATCTATGGCATGTCGGCGGCTTCTCTTTGGACCTATGGCATACAGTCCTATGGTCTGTCCTGGTCCAAAGAAGAAGCCGAAGCTTCCAAGGACGCCTACTTTGACCTGTTCCCGGAAATGGGCCTTTGGCACTGGTTGCTAAAAAACGCTTTCAGCGTCAAAGCGGACATCTTCAATCCCTACAACGCCTCTGAGCTTCGGACGTCCGCAGAGGGCGGCAAGCTGTATAAGTGGTACACACTGTCTGGCCGTCCTACGGTTGCCTCAAAGATCACCAGTGGGGCCAACTATCAGGATCAGGGTACGGGCGCCGAAATCGCTTTCCGGTCGCTGTCCCGGCTGCCGGAAGATGTACAGAACTACCTGATCAACTTTGTCCATGACGAGCTGCTGCTGGAAGTACCCGACGCCCGTGTTACCGAGGTGCAGACCGTCGTCGAGCAAACCATGATAGCAGCGGCGGACTCTTTGCTGCTCAAGTTTGGCATTCCGACCGAGGTAGAGACTGCGGTTGGCGATTGCTGGATTCACTGATCTGCTGGGGTCGTGCTGATCATTAATGATCCGTCTGGGGGTATGTAACTTGTTGATTTTCCCCACCCGCCAAAACTGGCGAGTGGGGAAATGTAGCCTACTTTCAAAAGTTTTTTTGATCCGGTTTTGACTAGGTTTTGATCGTCCACCTTTGGACGATGTCCCGCCCTGCGTCACAAGGACCGCCCCGTAATAAGGACAGCCCCGTTTCCCGTTAGGAAAACCCTGTACTACAAGGAAAATACTATACAAAAAGCGACTTTCCTGCTATCTTATTTCTGTCGTCCTATACCCGTGTAGTAAAGAGAAGCACTCGGTGTGCGGGGCTTTACCCTTTCCCTCACACAGGTGACTGCAACCGCTGACCATCGGCGGGCGCACACCGAGTTCTTCTGTAGCGCCTCTGTAGCTCATCATGTCTGGATTACCCGCCCCTCAAAAGGCGGGCTTTTTTATTTAAGGCGTGCGGATTTTATATCGGACGGGCCTGCCCTTCCTGGCGTACTGTTTTTCCAAGACCCCTTTTTCTACGAAGTCCCGCATGCAGTGTGAGAGGTAGTTCCAGTCCCGCATTTTGCCGTCAGAGAGTCCGCCATGCGCCAGGTCACGGACGGACCCGTCATAGATCCACCCATCCCGGGCTTGCACGGCCCCGGCTAAGACGGCTTCCAGCAACTGCCCTCTGACGCTTCCAGATGGACGGGCCAGCCCCTTGCTCAAGAGTTGCCCCCGTAGATCATCTGGGATCGGCTGTGAGAGGGCCAGCCGCTGGTTCTGCTTCCATCGCCGGTTCTGCCGCTCTGCCGCGCGGTCGCGCTCTTTTTGCTTCCTTCTGTACGTATTTCTACCTGCCATAACGGTGTTTTCCTGTGAGATAGGATTGTCCTCAGGTATAGGAAAGAAAGTGTGGGGGTATTACCCTGACATCTTCTGAATACGTTTTTTGAGTATGCCTTGTCCTGAACGGCTTCCCCGCTGTTCGTTCCACCTTCAAAGAGTGTGGGGGTGACTATCAAAAAGTGGTCCACCGGGTGCAGGCTAGAACCCTTATTTTGCAAGGCTTCCTCGCCCGTCGGTGCTACTGAAAAAGTGTGGGGGTATTACCCCGACATCTTCTGAATACGTTTTTGAGATGGTGGACCATCCTCTGCCGTGGATTCCACCTTCAAAGAGTGTGGGGGTGACTATCAAAAAGTGGCCCACCAGGTGGCAGGCTGGAACCCTATTCTGCAAGGTTTCCTTGCCTGTCGGGTTTACTGAAAAAGTGTGGGGGTTTTACCCTGACATCTTCTGAATACGTTTTTGAGAGGGTGGCCCCGATATCCTCAAGCCCGCCCTTTACGGGAACGCCCGCCCGCATCTCAAGGCCGCCCTCTGGACGATGGCCCGCCCTCTGGGTGAAGTCCCGCCCGCATCTCAAGGCCCACTCTCTGGAAGATGGTCTGCCTGCGTCATCGTGGCCAGCCGCGCCCCCAAGGCCCGCCCGCTGCCAGGTCAGACTTGAGGGACTAGGTGGTCAGTCTTTTTATGGATAGTTGAGCTAAAGGGAACGCCAGATAAAGGGGATTGTGTTCAGGGTATAGCTTTTTCTTTTCGTTTTTCGTCGTGTCCCGCTGGTCTGCCCTCTGGATGAAGGCCTGCCGTCTACCAATGTTCGCCATCCACGCGAGGCCCACCCTCTATTTAATGGTTGCCCTCTGGATGACGGCCACCCTCTACCAATGCCCGCCCTCACCACCAAGCCAGTCCTTCCATAACCGCTATCCTGCATATAATGGCGTTTTCCTTTATAAACAAGGTGTTGCATAATAAAAAAGGGTGGTATACCCTCTTCTGCTCATTCACTCATACGCACGAGGAAGATCATGAAAGATTTGAACGGACGCCCCGAGGTGTTTTTTGGTATGACGTGTTCCGAAATGGAACAGGTGCGGGACTGGCTGGAAAGGACCCCCCCGCAGATCGAGGGCGCGCACCTTGCCCAGTCTGTCAGCACTGCTTACACACGCGGGGTGGAACTGGGGTTGAACGCGGTGGGGATGGGGCATTCTTTGCTACCAGGTGCTGCCCCGCTGTCCCGTCCGTGGGTGGACGCTCTGGGCACGGAATGGCGCTGGGATACAGAGCGTCTTGAGCCAGTCAGCCATCGCCTTGAGGTGGTCCTCGATGAGCGGGATTTTTCTGACTTGCCACACGCGGACTTCATCCTGTTGGCCCGAGGGTTACTCGACAGCGCGGTCGCCTGCGGATGGGCTTTTTCTGATGAAAAATAAAGACTTACTGCTATCCAGGCTATCTTTGATTATCTTATATCAATCAGAATTGGATAACATTTTGGCCTTTCATGTTATAGCTTGACAGATGGGGAACTCTGGGTGCATACTATGGTCTATAGGATTACTGCACTAGGTCAGTGAAGAAAAACGCATCGCGCCAGGTGCATAGGTTAAGAGCAGTAAGCAGTACCATGTTTTTTAGGATAGAAAGGGGAATACCAGATGGATTTGAATGATTCTACACGCCTTTTTGGTTTGACGGACAACCAGTTTCTTGATGAGGTCCTGAATAGTCCTGTCACCACCACACCACCAGCTACTACTGAGCCTGCCCCTGCCCCTGTCACCACCGGGACGGTCAAAATCAGCGCTAAACAGCGGAAAGAAATGGACCAGCAGGACAAGCACGACAGGCAAAATGTTGAAGCCTATCAAGCCCTGCTGGACGCTGACGGTATCGACCAGAGTGCACAACGCCCCACCGGACGCCCGCGCGGGCCAGACTGGGCCAAAAGCCGGCTCAAGCAGCAAAAAGACCGCGTGCAGAAAGAAAAAGTGCTCGCCATTCGCACCGCCCGTCTGAAAAACGTCCGCATTCTGGAAAGAATGGTGGACCGGATGCGTTTCATCGCCCCTCGCCAGGGTGGTCACCAGCGTGGTGCTATCAGCCGTTCTGCTGCAAAGTCCGGTGACAGCAATTCCTCTGATGACGGCGCCGGCGACCCTGACCCGGCGGATGTACTCATTGCTGATTCGTGGTCGGCTATCAACACGCATAAAGCGTCACAGCCCATCAATCGGATTGTGAGAAAAGCAATCCTTGCGCACCGTGCCGGGATGCACGAAGAAGAAAAGCGCAACCTGCGTGCTCTGCGTGTCTACAACTGGTACGTGGACCGCGCCCTGGGCGAAATCCGCCGGGCCATGCACAGTCTGGTCACAAGCTGGGATGGTGCTCAGTCCTCTGCGCACAGCCTTGTCAGCGCCTGTGCTGTTCGCTTCTTTTATCACATGTGTCTGCCCCCGAAGCCCAAGGGTGCCCCCAAGAACGCTTCTGGCGGTCACGATTTTGATCAACGCCCTAACCCAGTAGTGACAGACCTTGTCACCAATTCCGCTTTTCGCAACGTGGGCGACTTACGGAAATACGCACGGACAGGCATGTTCCAGGATGGACTGAACAAGGATCGCGCGGCTCACGAAGGCAAGGTCTTTGAAGAAGTCATGGAAATGCGCGAACAGGCGGATTTTGGCTTCTGGGATCCGCGTGGGTCTGCCATTGAGCCTTCCGGCGATTTCTACCAGGGCGTCAAGATCAAGCACCTGGAACCTGGATTGACAGTAGACAAGGCCAAAGACACCAAGGAAAAAGACACCAAGGCCAAATCCCCTAAGGCCAAAGCCCCGAAGGACGCGCCTCACACGTATTCGGTCAAGCCTATATCCGCAAAGTCTGTCAGTTACCCCGTGGTTACTGCAACACTGGAAAAAGACGGCAGTGAGGATGATTTCCATGAAGAAGACCTGTACGAACCGGATTTCCAGCCGGAAGTTCTGCCTGAAAAAGATGCTGTAGAGGTGAAGAAAGCCGGCGACATGGCGCGTCAGACCATCCAGTACATCCTGAACCAGCCCGACCGCCAGCAAGCCCTGATCGACGCCGCCATGGCGCTGTCTGAACTGGGGGATGACCGAGTGCTGGACGCGCTGTCTCGTGACAAAGCAAACGCAGGGCTGGCAGCGGAAATTCTGGCATTAGTGGGGTACCAACCCGCTCAGTCGAAGCTCTCGGAAAAAGAACGGAAACGGCAGCTAAAAATCCAGGTGGAAGACCTGCTGGAAAATTTGGGACGCCGGCAGACCCCGGAATATATCTTATCTAACCGGACAGATATCCTGTCTTTCCTCAAGGATTACACTGATTCTGAACGTCTTTCTAACGTCAAAAGTAACCTCGAAACCATCGCTAAAAATCTGCGGGGCCGGTTTTCCCCGGAAATTCAGCGGGCGGCCAGCATCCTTTTCAGTGGGGGTGAGGCATGAGGTCGCCTCTGGTGTGGCTGGGCGGAAAAGGACGTCTGGCGGAACGCATTACCCCTTTACTGCCGAAGCCCGAGCGCCACTTGACGTATGTGGAACCCTTCTGTGGTGGGGCCAGCATCCTCTTTTCCCGCCACCCTGCGGGGATTGAGGTGATCAATGACGCCAACGGGGATCTGGTGCACTTCTTCAAAACGCTTCGGGATGATGGGGACGCCCTGCGGGAATACCTGCAAGGCACCCCATATTCCCGGGAAGTCTTTGAGGATTGGCGAGAAGTGCGGGATACCGCTTCCCTGCCCCCTATCGAGCGGGCCGCGCGGTTTTTCATCATGAGCCGGGCAAGTTTCATGGCGGCCGGCGCTACAGGGGGCGGGCACAAGCCGAACTGGGGCTTTGCCCGGATGGACGACAACCGGGCGCGGGCGGCTATGAAGCTCGTGGATGAGGACTTGCTCAAAGTCCGTGACCGCCTGCGCCGCGTCTATATAGAGCATAGCGACGCGCTGGAAGTCATCGCCCGTTTTGATGCCCCGCAGACCGTCTTTTACTGCGATCCGCCGTATCACCTGGACACCCGAAGCGAATCGGGCCGGTACGCGGATGAACTGGAAAGCCATGATGAACTGCTGGACACCTTGGAAGAGGTGCAGGGCATGGTGGCGCTCTCGGGCTATCCGCACCCGGATTATGACCGTCTTGAAGTAGCAGGCTGGCAACGCCATGATTTCACCCTGGAATGTGCAACGGGCCGCACGCGGGGCAGCCGGGACAACCGGATCGCAGGAATAACAGACACCAGCCGGACAGAATGCGTCTGGATCAATCCCGCTTTGCAAGCCCGCCTTACCCGCGACTGGGCGCCCCAGGCGAGCCTCAATCTTTTTGACGAGGCGGTCTGACATGGAAAACAGATTGCTGGACATAGACGCCCTTGCACCCCTGCTCTGCCTGTCGCCGCGCACCTTGCGGAACAAGCTCTGCGCCGATCCCGCTACCTTGCCGCCCCGCGTCCAGGTGCCCGGCACCCGTGGCCCACGGTGGCGGTTTTCCGATGTGCAGCACTGGCTGGCTGCCCTGCCGCCAGCGGTGGACGTGGACCTGACGGTGCCGGCGAAGCGTCCCGGAAGACGGCGGAAAGTGGTGTAGGTATACCCCCAATGCCGTCCTATACCCAAGCGTAAAAGGACGGCATTTTTTTGTAAGGCGAGGGCGAGGTGCAAGACATGGCAAAGATGAGAGATGTGGCAGTTAAAGAGAAGCGTGATCTGCGGGCGGAACTGACGGAACGCTTAATAGCACAGATGGAAACCGGCACCGCTTTCTGGCAGCGCCCTTGGGAACGCGGCGAAATTGAAGCCCCTTTCAACGCGGTCACGGGCAAGCCTTATCGCGGCGTGAATTCCCAAAATCTCATGATGTTCACCCCCGACCCTGCAGACAATCGGTGGTGCACCTACAAGCAGGCCCAGGAACGGGGCTGGCAGGTCAAAAAAGGTGCCCATGGCACACAGATAGAGAAGTGGACGGACTATAACCGCAAGCTGACGGATGAGGAAATCCGGGCGCAACGGGAAGCCGGTGTGGATGATCCCAAAGACGAAGAGCGCCGCATGGGCGTGAAATATTTCACGGTGTTCCATGCTTCTCAAATTGACGGCATCCCGCCCCGGGAACGTCCTGAGCAGGAAGTGCATCTGGATAATGCCGTGGATGACCGCCTGCCGAAATTGGCCGAAACCATGGGTGTTGCCGTCCAGCATTCCGGCACACGAGCTTTCTATCGTCCCGGTCAGGACATGGTGAACCTGCCCCCTCTGGAAACCTTCGTCTCTGGCCGCGATCACGACACCATTTTCCTGCACGAGTTGTCCCATGCTACCGGCAGCGAAACCCGCCTAAGCCGGGATTTGAGCGGTGCCTTCGGTTCTGACAAATACGCCAAGGAAGAACTGCGGGCGGAATTGTCAGCCGCGATGACGGCAATGAGTCTTGGGTTGGGCTTTTCACCCGACGCCCAGAATCAGGAAGAAGGCCGCGAGGTGGTTTCTGGTGTGGACAATACCGCCGCGTATCTCACCAGTTGGCTCAAGGGTTTACCTGAAAAGGACCAGAAAAAGGAACTCATGGCGGCTATTAGTGAGGCGCAGAAAATCAGCGACTACCTGATCGAGCGCACGCCCGAGATTGAAAAAGGGTTAGATCAGGAACTGGTGCGCTTTGTGCAGGAAATGACGCTGGATGACAAGGATAACCATATAGAGGCGATCCGCGCCGCCGCCAGCCTGGACCCCGAAAAAGCGGAACGCTGGGCGGTAGAACTGCGCGGTAATCCCCATGAATATGCCGAAGCTGCCGGTCCGGATGTGCTGCATGCGGACAATGTGCGGGGCTTGGCAACGCAACTGGAAATCGGCGCTTTGGAAAAGGAAAAGACGTTGGAACAACCCGCCGTAGATTTGCCTTTATCCGTGAACCTGGCCGCCGGTGAACGGTATCCGTTCCACAGCGACGCCGGTCATGGCTGGCTAGAAGTGGCGAAGTCAGACCTCAAAGCACTAGGTATCGAGAGCGAAATCACGCCCTATTCCTACCAGCGCGGCGGCAAGGCTTTTCTGGAAGAGGACTTGGACGCACAAACTTTTCGCATGGCACTGGAACGGCAGATGGGACGGGAAATGCGCTGGGAATCGGTCAGCAAGGATATTTGGGATGGGGATGAATCCCGCATCCGTAATTACGCCCATTATGAGGCACCCATAAAGGAAAAAGTAATGGATAAAATTTTGGAACAGGAACCCGAAAAACAGGTTTACCATAAAGTCATTTTAACACCCCGTAGGGACTTAACGGCGCGTGTCTTGCGGGAACCTATCGACCCGAATAAGCCCATTTTGGAAATCGTCAATCACCCCCGCCAGGAAGTATCCGGCACGCTGAAAGACTTTTCCAATAGCGAGATTATTTTGGACACCCCGGAATATGGCACTGTACGGGTGGAAACCAATAAAAAGATGTTCGTGGGCCGGGAAGAAGAATTGCGCGATGCAAAGGGCAAGCCGGTGGATGTGTCCATCGACGATACGGGTAAAGACCTGTCCTTGGCCGTCCATCAGGGCAATGGCGTCAGCATCCTGCAGGATCACTTTGAAACACCCCTGCGCCCTGTAGGCCTGCTGCCCATGGTTCAGATGAGCCGTCCGGACGCCCAGCCTATCTCTGGCAAATTGACCTACGTCCACGACAGCAACCTGATCGAGCTCAAGGACCCCAAGGGCCGGTCGGCACTGGTGCGTGCGGATAATCCCGGAAAGGAAAATTTGCGCGCGATCCAAGAGAGGCTTGGTAAGCAGGTGCGGGTTCTGCCCGGCGAAAAGCTGCTGGTGGCCTCTCTGGAATGGGATAGGTCTTCTTCAAAGGGGATTGCCTGAACCACTGAGAGGGTATACCAGCAACGCCGGCCTATACCCTCTCATGAAGTACCCAGGGCACCGCACTTCCGCAGTGCCCATCATTTACAAGGAAGCAAGGAAATGGAAAAGAAGAAGAAGAAGATTGACCCGAAGTTGATTACCCGCCACGCCGTAACGCTGACGCATCGGGAAGATTTGCAGCTTTTCACCCGTCTGGAACAGACGCAAGAAAAGAATGCCGAGGGAAAATCCACATACATACGGCACCACGGCGCGCGTCAAATGTCCGGCAAGTTGGTGGATGCCGCCCCGCAGTACGGCACCCTGGTGTTGGATCACGAGCAGCTCGGTGCGGTGAAGGTGTCCGTTGGTTACCATACTTTCAGCAAGTCAGAGTGCGCAATGTTGGAAGATGCTGCAGAAGAAAAGCGGCATGTGGACCTGGCGCTGGATAAAACCGGAACGAAGCTGACCGTAAATCTGGATAATGGACTTGCGATTCTCAAAGAATTTCCGGCGCCCTTGCCAGCCTATAATTTGTCCGATCGGGAAAAAGTCTCACCGGAAAATACGATACAGGGCAAGCTGATGACGGTCAATGCCGAAAACACCGTAGAACTGCGCACGGAAAAAGGGCCGACGATTGTCTACGCCAGCGAAGGCGCGTCTTCGGTTACCACCCTCAAAAAGCTGGTCGGAAAGCAGGTAGAAGTCGGTGCGAACCGTGACGGCAAGCTGCAGGTAAAGGGTCTGGAACTGGACAAGTCCAGAGGGCGTTAAGTCAACACCAAGGGCACCGCACTTTCGCAGTGCCCACCTATTTTATAAGGAAAACACGCTATGGAACCACAACGCGAGTTTATTTTGACCCACCGGCACGATCTGGCTGAACGGGAAGCCCAGGGCATAAGGCACATCCCGGTACAGAGCATGACCGGCACGCTGGTAGGCATCGACCACGAAAGAGGGGGTGTATTCCTGACCACGACAGGCGGTGAAAAAGTCCACATCAGCACCGGAAGGAATGTGGATACCAAGACTTTCTACGAAGCTTCAAAAGTGCTGCGGGACCGCGCCGTTACGGTAGGCGTCTATAACGAGGGAAAACGGATTGAGATAGGTGGGCATGATGTGAAAGGGAAAAAGCATCACTTCCAGCAGGAACATCCGAGAGCGGCTATTCCCAGAGACTTGATGGACTACGTGGAAGTCAGCCCAGACCAAAAAGGACAAAAAGTGTCCGGTGTTTTGAAGACGGTCTATTCCGACAGATGGCTGGAACTGGCGGGTGAAGAAGGTACGCCAAATAAGCTGGTCCACCTGGAACGCAATGAGCGCTATTCCGAAACGTCACTGAAAAAGATGATCGGAAAAAACGTGGACATTAGCTTCAATGGCTTTGGTGCGCTGTCCGTTTCTAAAGGGACTTTGCAGCGTTAATTCACCTATTTTATAAGGAACCGCCGCCATGGAAAACCGCTTATTGCAGCATCACACCATTACCGACGCTTTTTTGCTCGTCAACGATGAAGTTACAGAAAAATCCTTGTCACAAGCTAAGATGGACATTGGTGAATCCGATTGGAAAAAGGGCTACTCGCAAGCATCCCGCGATAAAACCCGCGCCATTCTGAAAGAACACGGCGTAATACCGGAAACGGAAATATCCGGTAAGCTATCCAACATTGCATATGCCGAAACCCAGCATGGCAAGCAGACTTTCAAGAAATTGCGGGTCACCCTGGAAACGGATAGTGGCAAGACCATTCTATCCGCCGATCTGGACAAGGAATTCACCCAACGCCTGCTCGCCAAGCTGGAAACCGCCGAAAAGGATCAGCAAGTCACCATCGGCAGTTTTGCGAAGGTCAAAGAGCGGGACGGCCGCACGTTTGTGGATCATGTGGCAACCCTGAAAGACGCCGAAGGCCAGGACATTCCCGCCGTCACGGGCCGTTTCCGCGAAGCGCAGGACATTGCCAATGCGGCGATGGCACCCCTGAAAGCGGCGGGGATTGACAGCCAAGAGGTGTTCACGAAAACCGCTTCGGCAGCCCGGGAAAAGTATTTTGAGGGTGTCCTGAAAAGCCTGGTCGCCGAGAAGTACCCGGAAGTCGCTGTAGGAAAAGCGCCGAGGCAGGACTACCCGCGTCTGGACGCTCACCTGAAAGAACCGGATGGCACCTGGCGCTCTGTGGGCTTCTTTGTAGATAAGGAAAACCAGCCGCGCGGCGTGGTCGCTATTGAGAACAAGGAAACCGGACTGAAAGAACGGCTGCCCATCCAGTTTGACGAAAGGCCTTATGAGCACCGCGCCGGGACGTACCTCATGGGCAAGGTCGAGCGTGCAGACGGGTCCCTGCTCTTTGTGGGCCTCATGCCCCGTGAAGTGGGACGCGAACAGTGGATCAACACGACCTTTTCGGAAAAACGCGGTCAGGAATGGGCTGCCATTGATGGCAAAGGCGGCACATTGAAGCCGAACGCCGCCATGAAAGCCCTGACCCCCGAAGCTGCGGAACAGGACAGCACCTTGCGGTACGTCAAAGACAAGCTGGGGGTGGATGTGCTGCGGGTGCAGGAACCTGCCAAAAGCAAGGGAATAGGCTTATGACGACGATCACCGAGACACGCAAGGCCATACAGGAACAGGAAGCCCGCTGGCAGTCGAAAGTGGACGACCGTGGGCAGGCCCATGTTTACCGGAAGATCCCCGCCGCTGATCTGAAAGTCGGGGACCATCTTCTGGAACACATTGTGGGTTACAAAAGGCAGGTCGCAACCCCCATTCTGGGGATCCGGCAAGTCTCTGAGGGCGTCATCCTCACCATTCCAGACCGACATGGCGATAACTCGCCGGTCGACGAGCTATACAGGCGAGACGACCCGGTTTTTGTCAGTAAGACGCCGCATTTAGAACAGTACGACTCGAAGGAAAACTTTTTGGAAAAGCTGAATACAGCAAGGGATACCCCCATGGAACAGAAACATCAGCAAGCCGTAAACACTGCGTCAAGAGGTGTGGATGTGGCGTGGATAAACATTGATGCAGCCGTCCAGGAAATGATGAAAACGGCGGATGCGGCTATTGCCGATAATTTGTCGAAAGACGTTCAAACAAACGCGGTGGAACTGTCGAACTGCATTATTTTGGGGTCCGACGCGGTGGCGGAATCGCTGCAAAAAGACGCTTTTGATTTTGCGCGTTGGAATCATAAGGTGACGGAAAGTATCCAGTTTACCAAAGGCCATTCTGCACAACTGCAGGACTTTGGGGACGAGGTGGCGGATCCGTCTATCCGGCTATCTGCGGCGTATGCCCGTGGCTCGCTGGACACCACAACCGCCGTGGCCCTGGAACAGCGTCAACGATGCGTATTGCTGTCCATGAGTGGGCCACTCAGCGAGTATGCGCTGGAAGATGCCCGCGCGCTTGGCCTCGTCCATCAGCCGCAGCCGGATGAGAGGGGTGCAGTCGTTGCGAAGATTCCCCCAGAAGCGGTATTGGCACGGGAAGATGGCACGCTGGTGGCCCTGCCGATGCTCACCCCGGACCTGCGGCGCATGGGCGTTGGTGATCCGGTGCATCTGGTGGCAGATGAGAACGGCGTTTACATCCGCGCCCCGGAACAGCAGCAGGTCAAGGATATTGAAAACACAGTAACTCAGGAAACAGCGAGGATAAAACCCATGGAACAGCAAGCAGAAACACCCCGTAAACCCGAATACCCCCGGATGGAAAGCCACTTGAAAGACCAGGAAGGCACCTGGCACAGTGTATCCCTGTACGTGGACAAGGAAAACCAGCCGCGCGGCATGATTTCCATCGAAAACAAGGCGCAGGGCATCGCTGAGAAGTACCCGGTCGAGTTTGCCGAGCGGGTCTCACAAAAGACCAGCGAACGCTTTTTGACCGCGAAGGTGGACCGTGCAGCAGACAGTAAGCCTCTGCATGTCAACCTGATGCCCTTTACGGGGCGGGATGAAGTGCGAGGGATGCGAGCCACCTTTGCCGAGCGGGACGTATCCCTGCCGAAGAGCCAGCAGTTCACCCCGGTTGGGGACGGATCAGCGCTGATGAAGCCGAATGCGGCGCTTCTGCAACAAGCGGAAAAGGACCGCACGGCGGCCTTTCTGCGGGACAAGCTGAACGTGGACCCAGTGGTGGCCCAACAGCGGTTCTATGACCTGATCAAGACCGGCCCCAGTCAGGTGAACGCGGACCTGCTTGCCACTTTGAAGCAGCCTGCGGGTAAGGGAAGCCAGGGGGTGCAGCGATGAGCGCCGTCGAGGAAGTGCGCGGCTGGCTGACCGATGAACTGTCCCATGCCAGCCCCCGGCGCAAGGCGCAACTGGCGAAACTGGCAGGACACGTCCAGCGGGCCGAGCAGCACATGCACGCGTCCGCCCTGCCTGTAGGGTCGTTCCAGCGGCAGCTTGCACAGCGGCATGAGCGCAAAATGCTGTCCGAAGCCATGGGGCTGGGCTTTCACCCGCAAGACGAGGAAATCAAGGAACTGGCCCTGCACCTGGCCGGTCAGTCTTTAGGATTGTCCCTGTAGCCTTGTAGAAGCCCGCCTATACCCCGTTATCTGATCCGGTAACGGGGTTTTTTCATGCCAAAAGCAACCACACTTCGACGCATACTTCTGAACACCGCAGGCATAGGCTTGGCCACCACCATCTTTGCCACAGTAGCCCTGATGGGGACGGCGAAAATGGAACACTGGTCGTTCAACATGACCACCTGCATGCCCATCGGCTTTTACCAGCGCGGACCGATTCCGAAGGCCCTCAAAGATGGCAACAGGGTGTTCTTCTGCCCGCCCGTGGGCAGTCCCGCCATGCAACAGGCCATGTCCGGCCTGTGGCTGGAATATGCCCCGCATGGACAGTGGGACTGCCAAGACCACCTCATGCCCTTCATGAAAGAAGTGGTAGCCCTGCCCGGGCAGAGGGTCGCCATTACAAAGCAGGGCGTGATCGCCAATGGGAAGCGCCTGCCCAACAGCCGCGTCGTGACGTCTATTGAGTCCGGCAAAATTCCGGTGATCCACCTGCCCTATGGCACGTACACGGTCCCTAAAGGGCAGTTCTGGGACTATGCGCCGGGGAACTTTGCGTACACCAGCACGTACTACGGGCCGGTGCCCCTGAAAAACATCAAGGGTTCCATCCACCCCGTGCCCTTTCTGACGATTCCCGGATCGCAATACTGGATGAAGAAATAGCTGGAAATGAAAACGCATCGCGCCCTGCGCCAGATATGAACGGCGGGAACGGGTCCCCCAGAAAGTGAGGTGAAGTATCGTGGAAGATTTGATTTACTGGATTGAGGACGGTCTCGGACCATTGATTATGGTGGGGTTGGTACTGGGCGTGGGTGGATACTTCGTTTTTATACTCGCCCCAGACGTAGCCATCACGATTGCGCTTTTCGTCATTATAGCTATCGTCATCGGTGTGTCCCTGGTCATCGGGTCGTGGCTTTTCGAGTGGCTGGGGTAGCATGCTGCCGGTAGCCCAACTCGCCGCCCAGTGTGCCCCTTTCGTGGCCCCAAAGACCATGGCCGCCATCGTGCGGGTGGAATCGGGCGGGCGTGCTCTGGTCATCCTCGACAATGCCACGGGGCGCGACTATAACCCGTCCAGCGTTTCGCAAGGGGTCGCCATCATCGACCGCCTGTTGGCGGAAGGACACCGGCAACTGGACGTAGGCATCGCGCAAGTCGATACGGAAAACTTCGCGTCGTATGGACTGACCCCGGCAACGGCCCTGAATGCCTGCACCAATATCCGCGTCGGTGCAAAGATTCTGGAAGCTGCATACAAACAGTCCGCCGCCACGTACGGCCCAGGACAGGCGGCCCTGTTCCATGCCTTTGAGGCGTACAATTCCGGTCGACTCATTGGTGACCCAGGATATGCCAACAAAATTCTAGCCGCCGCTGGCATCCCGGTAGAGGTGCAAGGGGGTAGTGGTGGTGGTGGCGCTTTAGTGTACCACCACGTGGAAAACTATCGGCCTTTTGTCCTACACTGGCATTTCCCCAAGGGTGAAGCGGCGGCGCAGGTGGATACCCATTTCCAGCCGCCCAGCGTGGTGGGAAGCGTGACTTGGCGGTAGTCACCCCCAGGGTAAAAAGGC
>JAEHJW020004324.1_pt1 | contig 34389 bp, 38 predicted proteins | sample 9271431 | NCBI WGS metagenome assembly JAEHJW02 | reverse complement strand
CGATCCGGCGTGACGAGGAGCGGGGTCATAATCGATCTCCTCTTCATTAAAGGGTTGCTTATCGCCGACAATCCGCGTGACATGTGAAACACTGGGCGATGATTCTGATGTATCATCGACGGGCACGTATACAGACGGTATAGGCTCATCTCGGACTGCATTATTACGCAACTCGGCGTGCTCCTCCTTGGTGACTTGCTTGCCATGCCAATACCATTCCTGCGTACCATTTGCGCGAACCACAGCAGGGCCATCGTCGCGGTGCCACTCGCCATGTTGATACCAGAATTGACCACCCATAGGCGTGATTATGGCAGGACCATCGTCCCGATGTATCTCGCCATGCTGCCACCACTCTTGCATACCATCTGGCCAAATGAGCGCCGGTCCATTATCACGGTGTCGCTCGCCATGCTGATACCAGATTTGCGTACCATCCGCATAAATTAAGGCAGGGCCATCATCACGATGATAATGGCCATCCTCATCCATATGCTCTATGCCATGCTGTAGACAATTCGGCGGATTCTCTCCTTCCGGCTTATACGGCATCTGGTAGGTCTGATCATTGTGGATTAGACAATAAATACTGTCTGGATCGCCCGCCCAGACATGCAATTCGCCACCTTTCTCGTATACAGTCGGATTCTGCCCGAGCTGGCTCGCCGACAAGTTGGTCGAGTGCCGCCCGCAGTTTGGTTTGTCATCGGCCACCGGTTGCGTACAGCGTTTGGTCTCAGTTATTGGGAAATTACAAATCCTTGTCATCAGTCTATGCTCCTTTTTGTCTCTTGTGTTGATGGTTCATTGCGTTCCATGGTCTTCTATATGGCGGTACGAGCCAAATCGTTATAATGCTTGCCGACACTTCGGGAGACGGGATGATCAAGCATTAATCAGTTGGCCTTGTAGTTCGGCGTGTTCTTGCTCAGAAACTCGCCTATCATGCCACCACCAACACTGAATGCCGCTTGCTCTTATTATGGCTGGCCCATCCTCACGGTGTAGCTCGCCATGCCGGTACCAAATTTGTGAACCGTCCGCTCTCATAACCGCCGGACCATCTTCGCGGTGCAACTTACCATCCACATACCAAACCAACGAACCATCAGGCCAAACCTCAGCTGGCCCGTCATCTCTGTGCCGCTCGCCATATCGATACCACTCTTGTTTACCATCGGGCCAAATCACAGCTGGGCCATCATCTCGATGCAACTCTCCATGCCTATACCAGCGCTGTTCACCATTCGGCCAGATCATTGCCGGGCCGTCGTCGCGGTGCAATTCGCCGTATCCGTCTCGCCGTACAGCCACATCGCGCAAGCAGTACAACGGCTTACCGCTACCCGATTGGTTCATCAACTGATAGGTCGGGTCACTATGAATCAAACAATATAAGCTATCCGGCTCGCCGGCCCAGACGTGCAACGTGCCGTCTTTCTCGTATGCGGTTGGCTGTTGTCCAAGCTGATCCGCGGACAATTCGGTCGAGTGCCGCCCGCAATTCGGTCTATCGTCGGCCATCGGTTGTGTACAGCGCTTGTCCCCTTCTATCGGGAAATTGCAAATCCTTGTCATTCTGGGCCTCCTTCTCTCGTCTACTTGTTATTTTAATGTTCCATGTGATTGCCCTATAACGGTGCAACATAGCGCCATATCGAACAGAGCGACATTATGGACTGGGTGGCGGAGTTGCCGATGCCCCTCGCTCATGGACGCGAACTGGTTTGTCTTTCACCTTGATGGCAAACGACTTCTTGCCATTGGGACCTCTAGCACTTATGTCATCTGCATGAAACAGAGAAGATTCGGGGTGTCGGGCGGCTATGTCTATAAGCCGTTCGTTGGTTCCCGCACCCCTGTTCACGGAAGGTCTTACATTGAACTTATGGACCACCTGTCCATTCATGTCCACTGCCACTACGCGCGCTGACGTGGGCATTCCACTCTTGTTGCGTTCAACCTGTACGGCGAGCCTATGTCCCATACCCGTCCACTTCTGCTGTTTCCGTTCTGCCTGGAACTGCTTGAGTTGCATCTCATCCATAGGGCCGCCATTTGCGTTGCCAGCTATAGGAATCCAAGCCTGGCCGTTGGCTTTTCTGTTTTCCCACTCGCTAAAGCCCTTCCTATTGAGCAATTTGTTCCGGCGATCCGCAGACTTGGCGCGTCCTGCTAGCCCGTACGCATAAGACCGGTTCTTGCGCGATTGGTGACGCTGTCTATACGAAAGCTTACTCGGGTTCCTGTGTAACAAGCCTTTTCTACCGATCGTCTCACCCGATTCAATACTATCGTCATATTTGTTTCTGGTTGTCTTGAATGGGTGACGTATTCTGCCCCTTGCTCTCATGGCACTATCACTAAGTCTTCGGCCTGCCATCTTGTTCCACAACGGCGTTTCGTCCGACGTGTCGCGACGATGCTTGCCTATTTGTTTGGCGTATGGATCTTTGCGACCACCGAGTATGTTAGTACCTGCCAGAGCCAGAGGAGCCGTGAGTGAGCTCTTCATCCCGGTTATTGGTCCCAAACCTACGTGCTTGGGGATCCTCTTCAATAGGAACATAACCAAAAGAGGCACTAAAGCATATCTGAAGGGGGCCATCCAATAAGTACCCGAGAAGGGGAGAATGGACACAAATTTCTGTGTTAAATCGAGCATCAACATGCCCACTGCCAACATGGCACTGAACAGGCTGCCCATCAGCGTTGCCGATATCATAACCCTAAAATATGTCCTAAGTACTTTAGGCTGCTCTCCGCTGCCCGCCTCTGCGAACATGGCCCACAAAAGGACCAATGGCAATAATATAATACCGCCCGCGAGGATAAGCGCTGATACAAAGGCCGCTGTTAACCATGGAGACAACATGATTAATAAAGCCCAGGCAAAAAACATTTGCGAGCCAGATAACATCCACCCCATAGCACTGACCTCCCCATTTGCGTGCGTCAGGAAGTTCTCCAGGTCTGCATTGTGTACATATCGATGTATATTGCCCACTGCGGCATTATCTCCTGTTGGATTCGTTACGACAGCAAGAGTGCCAGGACTGGGGCTGAAATAGAACGGGTCAGGGCCGCCGCCTTGACCGAAGCCATATCGCTTTCCACTTTGGCTCGGGAGCCTTTCGATTGCCGGAACTATATTACCTGACGGAGCGGGCACCCAGATAACACCGTAGGTATGGCTGCTACCGTTGTTGTGCGCTGTACCACCGCCACCCACGCCTAAACCTCCATTCCAGAACCTACGACAGACGTTGTTTCCTTGCGCTCGTATTGCAGAGCTAATCCCATTGGGTGGGCGGGACGTAGGCAAGGGACATTCTCCCCAAGCATCCATTACCGCATTTCTCTGGGCATCTGCAAAAACCGGCGATACCGCTAGCCAACTGCCATATTGTTTAGGGTTATTTAATATGCTTTGAGCGTACCCCACACCGTATGGCTTCTTCTGACCATTGTTCAGCACGTATATCACATATGGGTCCGGTGGCACATTGGTAGTACCATGAATGAGAGTCTGCAATAATGATGGGCCATGGCCATTAAAAGGATTGAGATTGCTTGATGATGCGGTGCCACTACTGCTGATTTGAAAATCAACAACTGATGGTATTTGTACCGTCTTGTTATTAGTCATCGCTTGGGCGGCCTGTGCAGTCAATATAGCGGAGTCTTCTGGATTGGCATTGCTTAGATAATCGAACCAATGACACCATGCATTGTTTGCATAGGAGGTATTCCCGAAATCAACGCGCGCCGTGGCAAGCCCTGTCGTGCTAAACCACAAATCAGAAAGAGCCAATGTGCTCCCGTATTTTCCTGCGGCCGCTGCTTGGTCTAATTCAGTCATGTATTCCTCGCACATATTGGGTTTAGACGAGCCAGATTGTTGGCTCGCTGAGCTTTGGGCTATGGCATTAGACCAGTTTCCAATCAAACCACCAAATATTTTTTCTCCATCAAGCACCAGCAGGATTGGTGCTGCACACTCAGAAGTGTGTCCAGCCGAACAAGACGGACTTGCCTTAATGGGCACTATATGCCCATTCTGGAAGCCCTTGGACATTTTGCTATACGACGGATTGTTGTACATAATGAGCGCTGCAAATACGCCGGCTAGTAGCGCGAACTTTATCAGGTGGCGGCCCGCGTCTGGTTTACCGCGCAGCGCGTAAATCATTATTCTGATTAGTCCGATAAATAAAATCAATATGAGCATAGACCCCATAATTTCTGACCCCAGCAAGAAGTAAATTGAATTGGTGAGACCAGCAAGAGACTCGAATATGTTACCACTGAGAGCTGTAGCTGTCGTCCAACTCATTATGCTCCAGGCAAAACCGGCCAGATCAAGGAACATACTGTCAAACCAACTAAACATGGTTTCCATAATGGGTGCCCCGCCAGGGGAGGGTGGTGGAGTGTTAGATGAACCGCCCCAGCGAAACAATAGCACGCAGCTATTTCCACCAGTTCCGCTGCACGGAGTAATGCCCCCGGGCAGATTGTTAGTGTATACAATCGGCGGGGTTATAGATGGGGGTGTCGATGATGTTGTCTTTGCTGGTGTTGGTGTCGCAGCAGGTGCTGTTTTTGCCGGCGTGATCGGCACGTTCGTATCGTTCGTCGCGCTCAATATCTTTTTGCAAAATGAACTGATGCACGACTTGGTAGGTAATGGCTTCGAGGGTACAGTGGGTTGGCATGTCATGTTAATAGTGTCAATCACACAAGGCTTCAGCGAATTTGTGGTCGCTGCTGCCGCTGGTGGTGCGCTCCCCAATGCCATAATCCACCAGATGCCGATCGGTAATATAAATAGTGCCAAGATCCCGTGACTAATGGCTGTACGACATCTAGTTTTATACATGAGTCATTATAATTTGGGCGCACTACAATGACCCATAATGACAAAGCAAAAGGAAGAGGTACCCCAGGACGGCAAGAAGTCGCGATCCCGCGCCAATCTCAGGCGGCGTCTTAATGCTACGAGTCCGACTGATGATTCGGGTACTAGCCAAAGACTCATAGACCTCGATAAAAAACAGACTGCCCAATTCCGCAAGCAATCCGCGTCACGCTCGTCACGTTCCCAGCTTGCACGGCGCAACGGCACACCGACACGCAACGGCATGCCGACTGGCAACGACATGCCGACTAGCAACAACTCTGCGCATGTTGATACGCGCCTATTGCCCAAGAATAAACACAATGACTCCAAGGAAGCGACAAGCACAGAGGAACAAGGCGACGGCAAGCGTGTTGACGGCAAGCACAGCGAACACAACAAAGATATACAAAAGAAGACAAAGCGCAGCGACTCAATTATTCATCCAATCAGAAACGCATCACGCCGTGCAACTGCGCCAATCAGAGACGCAATGCGGAAAGTATCCCAATCGGCTGAGGGGGTTTCTGAAACAGCTGCACACCCGATTACAAACACCAAAAAGGCCCTAAATCAGGCAGCCAACAGGAGAACAGGCGGAAGAACATCATCGGTATTATCAACACTCGGACGTATGACCGGTAAACTCGTGATCGGGGGCATCCTCGCATCTCTAATCATATTCATGGTGATAGTGTTGGCTATTTTGGGGGTGGTTACTACTGTGATGGGTGGCTCACTCCCAACTCCTCCCCCGCCACCCGCTGTACTAACCTGCGTTCCCGTCGCGTTAGTTGGCTCCTCCACCACATCATCAACACAGGCCGCTCAACAAGTATCCGCCGAACAGCAAGCAAACGCGCGTACTATCATAGGCATATCAAAGTCGGAGGGGTTGCCAAAACAAGCGGCCATAGATGGAATAGCCGCGGGCCTTGATGAATCTTCTCTGCTGTCTCTGGCAAATACCTCGTTGCCACAGTCGCTGACCATGCCGGGGCAACAAGGATCAGGCAGCAATGGGCTTTCGATTGGTGTTTTTCAGCAGCAGGTGGGCGATAATTGGTCAACGCAAATCCCCGTAAACGCCCAAATTGCACAGTTGCTTAATCCAGCATACGCGGCACAGGCATTCTTCGGTACTCCTCACGGCTGGGTCATACCGCCAGTGCCATCGCCAAGCGCACTGACAAAGGGCCTGTCAGATGTTGCCGGGTGGGAGACGATGGCACCAGGCCCAGCAATACAGGCTGTACAAGCTTCCGGTACTCCGAGCGGATCAAACTATACGGCGCAGATACCACAGGCAACTGCTCTGGTCAACCAATTGTACGCATCCAGCCCACCCGTGCCGCTGCCCATAGCCGTACACCCGCCAAGCGGCACGAGCACAGCGAACACTACGAGCACAGCGAGCACTACGCTATGTCCCTCATCGATCGGAGAGAGCATAGTGCACTACGCCGAAGCGGAGATAGGCAAACCATACGTCTGGGGGGGCGGTACAGCCAGCGGACCTTCTGGAGCGGCCACGGCTCCCCCCAATCAAGTAGGACAGCCCGGATTTGATTGCTCTGGCTTGGTGCTGTACGCGCTGGCCGCAGTGGGCATCACGGGCGTAGTGCACCTCGCCGCAGCGCAATACCACACCATAGAGAGTGCAGGGTTGTTGATACCCAACCCAACGCCACAGAACCTACAACCTGGTGACCTTGTATTTTATATAGGAGTGGGCGATGGCGGGACAGCCACCAACCCGGGGCACGTGGCTATATACGCGGGCAACGGTCAAATAATACAAGCCCCGCAGACCGGTCAAGATGTCTCCATGGCACCATTTCAGACGACTGGCCTAGTGGGTGCTGGCCCCTGGCCAGGCACATGATAGCCATAAACAGACCAGGCCACCACAACTGACTGCGGCAATACGGTTTCGGATAGCACGGGATTTGGTACTATGTACATTTGTAGCGGGGATGATGTCCGCTGAAGAATTGAAGCGAAGACCGGCTTGCTGGGCCTCGCTTCACCAGCGAATCGCAAATAGTATTTATCACCGCGCTGGTCATATAGGCGCACGGACAATGGGCACGTATAAGCGGAGTCGTGCCTAACTGGATGAGCTACCATGAAAGACACTATGCTGACTGATTGATTGGGTATTGCGATCTGTTTGGCTGATTCTATAGTGTATATGCCAGAACCCGCCGATATGTTGCGCTCATTCTCGTATGTGGCCATCCAGTCAGATGACTTATTGACCCAGTTGCTCGGTTGTATGATCACGCGGTACACCCAGAATGCGCCAGCGACCCCCAGTAAAATAATGCCAGCTAATACGGCTATACCAGTCCAACCACCCACCGCCGAGATAACCACGACTATCAAAACCAAAACTGCGATCGGTGGCACCAGACGTATTGCTATCCTGCGCCGCCTGATAGAGCGTATTTGCTCTCGTGATTGCCTAATCTTTATGGTCGATGCCATGTTGTGCTCTAATCGCCAAAGAGCGCCCTGTATATGCGCCGTTGTATCTTCGCACTATCGGCTTGCAAGTCTTCGCCGGGCAACAAAAAGGCACGCTGTATTTGCTCTTCTATGTCTTTCACATTAACGCGTCGGCGCTGTCGTTTGCGGATGCTACTTATGGATTCGGCTTGATCAAGACCGAGTAGGGCGTTGTGGCATATCCACGCTTCGGCGTCTTGTTCGCTCAGACCCACGGACTTGACGAGGCGCAGCGTCACGTCATCGATTTCCATTTGTTCCAGGTATGAGCTGGCGGCCATTTGGTTTTCTGCTTTATCTGCAATATCTGGAAATCGATCAGTAGACGCATGTAATCTTGTAGAGGTTAAACATTCCCGCACGATATTTGGCGGTATATAGTCGGGTAAACCCTGGGCATAGGCTTCTTGAACAGATGATACGGGCCCATTGTTATATAGCCACGCCCTGCACGTACTCTCCAGTATGCTCTCTCCTGTGGCATGGCTCACCGCCCTGGGTAGATCGCGACGGAGGCGGTCTGCTAATAACCTCAAGAATGAGCAATTTGGGCGCTGGGGATCTATAAAGTCGTATATGGTCTTAACGGCAATCTCTTGGGCTACCGCATTCATGTCTATGCTATCAAAGACCTCTCGGGTAGAGGATACACGCCCAAGTAGCGCAGAGCAGGACGCACGCATCGTCGGACGTGCTTGCATTAATACCTCTTGTATGGCCCAGTGCACCTTATTGGCGGAGCGCTTTAAGTCTGCCCGTAAGCGGTCCGCCGTAACGGCCTCTCCGATCAATACGCCGGGCAGTTGGGATTTCAGCCAGTCTGGAAGTGGTTCGTGCTGGTTGATCAGCGTCCAGGCGCCCAGATCATTGCGCACACAGCCATCCGCAGCCAGTTCTTGCATTATTTTGCGAATTGTGCTAGGACGCGCATCCAGTTGCTTGGCCAGGTCTGCGTCTTGCATAGCTTGATCGTCCTCGGCAAGTTGCTTAATGCACAGTAGCTTTAGTGCCCCTGTACCCCTGGCCTTGGTTTGCTTATTTGGGGGGATCACAATCACCCGAAAGAACCCATCCCACTCCTTGCCATATAGCAGTATACTAAATGGAACAATGTGCAGCCCAGGCGTGTATATACGACCGCCAACCGCCTCTGTGCGCACCGCGGCCGTAACGGGCGTCACGTTATCAGGTCCCACTCCCATGACCCAGGCAGGAGCCTTTATGCGCTGTCCAGCTGGAGGCAATGGCTGGGTATCCAGTATGTCCTGCGCTATTTGCCCCTCTCGCACCAAATCCAGCATCTGCTCAATTTGCTTAAGGCGATGTACGTTGACAGGACTTTTAGCCATCGATCGGCGCGCCTCAGGCGCTTCTTCCTTTGGGGTCAGATGATTGAGATTGCATCAATTGTACCAACATGCGCATCGGCAATACGCAAAGAGCCTCACCAATCGATGCGCCGGATCGCTTGCAGATCAACACATAGTTCTCTGCGCCGCCTCGCTCAGCTTGCTGTGCCGTCTCCTCGATCCATGTGTTTATGCGCCAAGTCTTCTGATCTTTACATTGTATCGCCCATCCATCTACACCCCCTATATCACCTATGTCTTGTGGTGAAGCGGCGTTACGTCGTGCAGCGCGCATGCCGGCGCTTTGCAAATAGCGCACAACGGCAGTTTCAAACCTGGTGCCCTTACGCTTTGATGGGGATGAGGTCATGCGAGTTTCCTTGCCCCGCCAGCTCCTCCGGTAGAGCCGAATCCACGCCCACCCCTCTGCGATCTGGCCAGCTGATCGGGCGAGTCTGCCCACTTGATTTGGAAATTGCACGATTCCAGGCGCATTGGTATGGCTTGGGCGATGGACTCGCCGGCTTCGATGCCTACGTCATGGTCATTGGGATTATAGATTATTGCACCCAACTCCCCGCGATACCCCCAATCAATAATAGAGGTATTGGTAATTAGTCTCCGTTTCCAGAAGCTAGATGAGCGCCCTACAATCATAAGCCAATAATCTTTAGGCATGGCTACGCATATGTTTGAGCCAACTATAGCAAAGCTGTGTGCCTCTATGATTTGATCTTGTGCTGCGGCCAAGTCAAAGGCTGCGTCTTCGCCAGGATGTGCCCAAGATGGATGAAATACAGGACGATTTTGATCATAATGAGCTATAATAATTTCTTGCATATAGACATTATACTATGCAGGTGTTATTAAATATTTAGAGATAATACGGCTCGCCGACTCTTCGAACAGGATCGCCACGTGACGCCGTGACGCCGCGATATGCTAGCTGATCTTTTCTTTAAGTTTGCCAAGCAATTTGCCGCCACGCTTGCCATGATTCTGTGATTCTACATCCAAGAGTGGATGCAAAGGCATGGTTCCCGAAGTATCTGACCATTTGGCCAGCGCTGGATCGTGGGTTACCTGATACCACGCAAACCCCAACACATTCTTCATACCCACTTTATCCGACGGGTCTGACGCAAACTTGGGGGGCATCTTATGCTCACCGGCTTGGCTCCAGTCGCTGTTCTCGGGTATATACCCAATAACAGCATACCCATGGCTACTTATCATTTCGTGGTACTTGACGGTTTGGTCTAACTCACTATCCTTGATCCTATTAAACATTACCATGATCTGATTCTTTGGGATTCCCTTGCCACCAGAGGATACAGGCAGCGTTAACATGTTCAAGTAGTCTATTGTGTTATCTACGTCTATACTGCCGGGATGAATGGCAACTAGCATAATATCGGCATCAAGTATATAACCATCAAAATAATCGTGCCAGAGCTCGGCGACTGGTGTATCAACGATTACATAATCATATTCCTGACACAGTATTTTGGTGACTGTCTTGTAAAATGACGGGGGCAAGTGCTCCGGATTGGCCGATCGCTTGTCTGGTGGTCCAAACAGTATTTCCATTCCATTCCATTGCTGAGGTTTGCTTATACCGCTATTGACATTGGCGACTGTAGTATTGTTTTGCGGTATAGACAAAATGCTGAGGCCAGATTGCTGCTGGTTTGTATATTTTATAATATCTGCTTGCTGCAGATTGGCATCGACCAATACCACCCTCTTGTTAGCCGCGCGCATTTCCTGAGACAAGAAATAAGAGGCATATAGAGAAGTAGAGCTCTTGCCGGTACCACCCTTGGGGGCCATGATCGCGATCATAATGCCGCGCCGCGCTGCGTCCCACGGGCTGTCTATTTGAGGTTGTACTATACCCGGTGCACTCGTGGCAGTGGGCATCGGGGCACCATCTGAGGCGGGCAACGCACTTTCCCATATGGATGGCTGCTCACTCCATGGCGGCTGGGGTAGGTCTTGTATGGCCGATGCTGGCTCCACTGGAGGCGGCATTTGTGTATTTGGTGGCGTTGACGGGGGAGGATAAGCGGCCGGCGCTGGCTCTGTGCTAGGTGGTGCGTCATCAACCGCTGACGGCGTGGGCCAATCTGTCACAGCGACCTCATCGGGAAGCGCCCAAGGTGGCGCCGCGAGCGTGTCAGCGCTGTGCGTATCGGTTGCGACTTGCTCAGCGGGAACTTCCTTATCTTGCGGTGCACTGGTACTCTCTGGCATGTCGGCATTACGCCAGAAAGGCAACCCGACGTCCTGTACTATTTCCAGATCCCTTATTTCCTCGGGTATTAAAGAATTGGTCTGTGCTGCCGGAGCTGGTTCAGGTGCAGGCGGTGCTGGTGTTGGCTCCAGTATAGGCACTATCGGTTCCGGTTCCGGTACTACTGGAATCGGCTCGGGTGCGGGTGGTTCAGTGAATACTGGGTGATCAGGATCATAGCCACGCGGCACAGAACGCAATGCGGGGGCAGTACCAAGGATTTCCGAGAAATCGTCATGCGTCGGCTCCTCGCTCACATGGGCGGCCTGGCTTAGCGCCGCTTCGATGGGATCAAATGGTTTTGCGTTCTCTGGCTCTGGCTCTTGGGGTACTTGTGCTGATTCTGCTGCTGGCTCTGGGGTATCGACCTTATGCGCGGGCTTCGTCTTAACCTCTGGCTCTGGCTTTGAGGGTGCCTGCGCCGATTCTGCTACTGGCTCTGGGGTATCGACTTTATGCGCGGGCGCTGGCTTCGTCTTAACCTCTGGTTCTGGCTCTTGGGATGCCTGCGCCTCATCGGGCGTTACGTCGATCAGCCAATCTGTGTATGCTATCAGCTCATTAATCATCATATCGCTGATCGTCTCGTAGTCCTTTATGTGCACAGCGACATCAAGCACAGAGTCGATACGTTCCGTTATCTGGGCCAGCGTACAAGTACTTGGGTCTAGTCCGCTCTGTGCATCTATGGTTACGGTAGGGTATCCGCGAGATTGCATGTTTTGAGTCAGGCCGCAAGTTCCAAGTGTCAAGAAGAGCACTTGATCAGCAGACACATCTTTGACCGGCCGCAGCGCCTTTATCAGATCAGCCGCAGTTAGGCTCTGCGCATCGGAGTTAACATGAATCAAGCGTAGTTGGTCGGCGTATGCCAGTTGCAAGAAACTCCACAGCTCATCTGTGCCTGCGTATATAATTGCTTTATATGTTTTCATAAGTTACCTCGCTTCGATTATACTATGTGTATACAATGTATCAATTTGCCAAACCAGGGGCAGTACCGGCTCCCTGTTGTAGATTACCGAACGGACTCCCCCAGCCAAGTATAGATGGCCAGGTAGCCTGCGTATTTCCCAGTAGCAACCTCAAGTAATCCGTGAAACTGACTTGCGTGCCCGTTTCCTTCAACACAACCTCCACCATGAGCTGAGCTGTATTATCTGGCAATATGCGTTCTGATAGCGGTTGCCAGCTCGTCACCTGAAATCCACCCAAGCCATTAAAGTGTATAGACAGATTTTGTCCGGAGTATTGATACATGTCAGCTTGGTCATTTGCTGCCCATGCGGATATCCATTGCCCTATGTGCGCCTTGGCCGTAGCGCTCAGAGACGGCGCGACGCCTGGGGTCTGTAGCGGTATGCGCGGAGTCGGCCCAGGTAATGGTTCCAAGAATGGCCACGCGCTTATCTCCGGCGTTTGTCCGTTTAGCAATGTCATCTGCAGCTGAACCTCAAACCATCTGGCACCAGTGGCTACACCCATCTCGACCGCGTATTTTTCAGTCACTCGCTCCAGACTCTTGCCGTTAACAGAATCGATCGTGTCAGAGCCGCCCAAATACTGCCAGTCTAATATCTGGGTGGGCGTCGATGTTGACCCTCCCAAATGCGTACCCAATCCTTGCGCCAATGGTACTTGTACATCCTGCGCTGATGCCCATTGCACTATAGCCTGCATGCCCAGGATAGACAATGCAGCCGGCTTGACTGCTTGCGAAGCTGCTTGTGCTTTGGCCTGTGCCGTCTTGGCGATCTGCGCCGAGCTTATGCGCGGAGCGGATAGCGCGTCGCCGGACAATAACAGCGCTAATATAGACAGTACTAGACTTACCTGCAACATACGCCACGCCGTATCGGCACGACGCTTGGCGTTGGATTTCAAGTCAACAACCACATCATGAGCAGAAGTCCAGGGTCCCGGCATTACGCCACCACCTTACGCGTAGCGCCGACACGCGCCAGTGTGTTCATGGCGCACGTTCGGGCGGACGGATGTTCATCGTCCTCTACACTCGTACTATTTGCGAGCTGTGTCAGGGCGGACACCGGACATTTGTCATTTAGAGCCAGCGACACGACGACACGCCAATCTTTATCGGCAGCCAATTGCATAGCTGAAGACTCATCGAGATCTACACGCCGAGCTATGGCATCTCTGACCTCCCAGGCTGCATGATTAACCAAGGGTTGAAGAACTTCCCAGGGGACCTCTGGCACACGCGCCAACTCTCTTTGCATCTGAGGGGCTGAATCGGAGATGCAAACACGCGCCAGGGCACCGATGGCCTCTAAATCGCGCTTTCTTTGCAAATACTGCATAAGCCCGCGCACTGCCATCTGGCGGATCATAGCGTGCGGATCGCCAACCAGGCGATACAGCAGCTCCAAAACCTCTGGGTGTGTGTCTATCGTCTTCATGGCAGGGAGCACACCAGCGGCACGCACCAACGCATTATCGTCGGACAGAGCGCTACGCACGGTGGCAAAGTCAGCGGCCGGTGACAATATGGCCCACTGGCGAACCTGCGGAGAGTCAGTACTTGTCATATACCAATTAACTATATCCGGTGGGCACGATTTGGCGTTCATAAACTCTCTTATACTCAAGAGTCTCTTCACGGCTTGCTTGAGCACCGGTTGCAGCTGTTGCATGGGCTCTGGCAAAGACTGCGGCGACCATATGGCCGATTCTACCGTGTGTATCCATAAGGGCCATGCTGCCGGGCAACTGGACTTAGACGGGCGCGCGTGACTTGCACAGCGTAGCCCTATACAAGCGGGCGGCATTCCGTCTCTGCGCTCGTTATGCGTGGCATCGACTATGCTTACATCGCACTGGCTATCATTCGGCATTACAGTTTATTATATCATGAGCATGTAGCCAGGACGATTGTTATCTATATGAGTGCGCTCAGCGTTGCGTCTTCGCGCAGCTTGTCTATCGCCATAACGTAGCACTCCATAGCTGCGGCCTCGCTGATTCCCAATTGTGTAGCGCAGACGGCCAATGTCTGTGGTTCGGGTGCAATATGCCGCAGTTCAATCAATGTGCGCTCTTGCTCGGTTAGATTGGCCAGGGCGGTTTGCATGATATCATGTATTTCGGCTCCCAATGCCAGCTCTTCTGGAGATCCATCCTCAGCAACCAGCCGTTCCCCCTGTGTGGTGGCAGTATTGTCTGGGGAAGATGACACGGGAGCATCCAAGCTCGCCACCTTCATTGCTTTGGCTCGCATGGCGCTCGCGACCTGCTCCTGACTCAAGCCTGCTTCGGTTGCCGACATCTTTAGGTTTTGCTGGTCTTCTTCCAGCCTGCTCATTAAGAAGATTTTGTCTTGCATATGTGCAGGCAGCCTGATCAATCTAGAGTTTGCCTGCACCTCTCTGGAAATCCGTTGCTTGATCCACCAAACCGCCATGGTCGAGAACTTGGTGGGGCGATCTGGGTTAAACTTCCTGACCGCGTGAAACAATCCCTCCATGGCCGCAGACATCAACTCCTCCACCGATAGCGGGGATTTGGCGGCCATCCTATTTGCGCACTTGTAGCATAGGCCGATATTGCTCTCGACCATGACTTGCTCGGCCTGCTTGCCGCGCTCCACCATTGTCCATAACTGCGCTCGACGAGTGGCAGACAATTTGTCTGTGTTATTGATCTCGTCCTGAGCGCGCAACCCCTCTTGTATGACCGCACCGAGAGATCTTTCTGTCTCCCCGTCCAGCCCTCCTTTGCGTGTCATCCACCTCATATCTGCGTCTGTGTTCGTGTTTTTCATTGCTTTCTCCTTTTTTCTCATCTCGGCCTTTCATCCGAGAACCTATCCTACTTACCATTTTAGCACATTTGCAAATACTTTGTCAAGTCATATTTACAAAATATCCTATTCACAATTATAGCACACCTGAAAATACTTTGTCAAGTCATATCCGCGCACAGTATTTTCACAACATTGTATAAAACATCAAGAACAGGATGGTTGGTACTATTTCCATGGCTCACATCGGGATACATCGTCATATTAATCTCGGTATGCGATTGGTGCGAATGGTGCGAATAGAAAACATATATCCGAAGCGACCATATTAGAAGTTCACTACTAATGGGTTATCTTCGTTGTGGCTACTGCCCGAGTCCTGACCAAGCATGAACAGCGAGTGTGCCCGGTCAGCCCACAAATAGCCAACGTCCATTATAACATCATCTGTATGCGCATCGGTGCCCTGGTTGTTATCTATTGTGTATAGCGCATTACCATCGGCATCAAGGACCCGCTGAACCTCAAATGCATAGTCCCAATCGCGTGCAGAATAAATATCGCGTTGCCAGGGCACCAGTTCTATCTTGGCGGCCTGCGGATATACCTCGTGCACCATGTCTTTTGCTTTATCACTGTACGCCTGCAGCTTCTCTTCGCACGCATCTATAAACTGCTCATTATTGAGGAGCTCACTTTCGTCGTAGTCTTTGAACTCTAGGCGTGTCTCTCCAGAGTGAAACGCGGATGCGTGTACGCGCTGTCTCCACATTCCCGACATATAATCCGCTGATAGCATACCGAGATCAGAAGCGGGTATGGGCACACCATCTGCTCCCGTGATTTCTATGATCACCCAGTTGTGCTCGTGGCCATCTGCATCTCGTCCTATGTCCGCAACCTCTATGGCAGTGGCTTCTGGAAACAAGCCTTGCACAACCTGACGGATGTGATCGTCTATTGTGTGTATCAGTTGTTCTTCTTTACCGGTAACTACTGGTTCCGTCAAAGTCTCCGCTATTATATATGGTTCACCACCATCACTATAATCCTCGATTTCTTCTTCCTCCTCGCTATCGTTAATCTCGATCTCCTCTTCGTCCTCCCCATCGTACTCGTCGTCGATCTCTACCTCGATTGCTCTGAGATCCTCGTCATACTCGTCCCCAATCTCATCATCATTATAAGAAAAATCAAGGAAATCTGGGTCCTCCATCATACTTCTAAGGTATGGGTCCATAAGGTCCAGGTCTATATTGGGTGCGCTCGCTCGAATCTTTGCGTGCCCCTTAATACCGAATTGATTTGTGCCGGGGCCTCCACCAGTTTTGTTTTTACTGCTCATGATTAATCTCCTTGCTATTCTTTGTATTGCCGACCGATTATTTTAGGGTGTTCCATGGTCAATCGACAAATAGTGACAAAACCTAGGATGATGAATTAATGGTGTTGCGATATGGCTCTATGGGCACCGAGTACTTTATGTTAATGGGGTTGTTTGTATTTACTATGCTGTTACCATCGGGGAACAGGTTTGTGACGAAGCTATTGGGAACACATTGCAGAGACAATATCCAGAATTGACCAGCGGTCAAAATGCCGCGCTGAAATGCACCCGGTGCCGAAAGCTCACCGCGACATCCAAGAGCTTCCAGCTGGTTCGCCTGGGGTAAGCCTTTGTATGTCAAGCCTTGATATGATTGTTGCACCAGAGAAGTCTGATTTCCGAGATCTGCGTAACTAATGCCACCTGCCCCCCCGGGTGGAACGCCGGTTTCTTGTATAACCGATCCCAATGACTGTGCTGCGTTATATGCGTTGGTTTGTGATGCCACTAAGGCCATTGCCCACATACCAAAAGAAATGACTATGATCATGGCAAACATCAGCACCACTAGTTCTGGGGCGGCGGCCTGCCCCTCTTCTGATACGGTCACGCGGTGGCCTATCTTACCAATGATTTTGTTACAAATTAACATGTTGCTCGATGTTATTATATGCCTCTCTAAATACGTTGTAAATCTCTTCCAAATCACTCACCGAGTGGTTCTCCGTCCACTGCAAGTATTTTTGCCAACTCACAGTCTCCAAGCGCGCTATGGCATCACGCACACCATCCGCGGCGTCGTCTCGCAACAGCCCGGAGCGCTGCAACATGGATAACAGGTCATCGGACATGCGTGCCCATAATTGCTCCATACGCTGTTTGACTGTATCGTTGCTTATTTCGTTCTTCATCATCTCGGTAAGCGTATCGGACAAGGGCGACCCGATCCACTGCTGGTAAGTATCACGCAGGTCTTTGGTGGACTGCACCATGCCGACCGACTCTTGGTCCTGCTGATCCATGTCAAGTACTCCCATAAGCAGGTCTTGCATTATTTCATCAACTTTATTGTCAAACGAGATCATCTCTGCTTTAGACAGCTCCGAGGAAATATAGAAGCGCTGTAATTGCACGTCCTCTCCCCCTTTCATATAGCGCTGTACCCTCTCCCAGTCATCGTCTCTCTTTATAATATCTATGCCCAGCTCGGCGTACAACGGATCAACAAAAGCGTCGTGCTGCCAGTCATAGTAACCAACGTAATCTAACAACACCGCCGTGCGCAGCACCCAGTGGTCCACCGTTTCGTCGGGACGGGCCAACCTCTGTTGATCTAACCATAGATTGGGCAAGAACGCTCCCGCCGGGGTTAGCTCGGGGGGTATACGTCCTTTTCCATCTGGTGTGCCGGGCAATGGCTTCACCATGGGAGGTATACCGAATCTGGTCATCAACACTCTATCCGGAGACACACCAAAGATCCCCGCATATTCATCGATTGCATCTTGCACTTCTGCCGGGGTCGATATAGCTGCAAACATAATTACATTTTATCACATTACCGTATGTGGCGCACATCAACGGGAAATCAATGAAAATACCCATTCCCAGGAGCACGAAATGGGTTGTTCTAACCATTATTATGAAAGAAGCGCCATAAAGACAAAATCAGACGCTATGAGATTGTTCCAGTAACTCGGCGTGCTCCTCCTCGGTGACCTGCTCGCCGTGCCACCACCATTCTTGCGTACCATCCGCCTCGATTACGGCGGGACCATCATCGCGATGCAATACACCTTCTTGACACCACCACTGTTCTCCGTCTGGCAAAGTCCGGGCTGGCCCGTCATCTCGGTGTAACTCGTCCCATTGATACCATTCTTGTTCACCATCTGCATCAATTATAGCTGGACCATCATCCCTGTGATACTCGCCATTCTGCCACCACTCTCGTGTACCGTCTGCGTCAACTATGGCCGGTCCATCTTCGCGGTGTAGCTTACCATGCTGATACCAGCGCTGCGTGCCGTCCGCCTTGATTACAGCCGGACCATCTTCTCGATGCAGCTTACCATGCTGATACCAGCGCTGCGTGCCGTCCGCCTTGATTGCAGCCGGTCCGTCTTCTCGATGCAGCCTGCCGTGATAGTCTCTCCAGGTGACGCCTTTCCTTAAGCAACATGGTACCTTTTCTCCAGCTACCTGATATGGTGCCTGGTAGGCTGGATCGCTATGAATCAAACAATAAACGCTATCCGGTTCCCCCGCCCAGACGTGCAACTCGCCCGCTCTTTCGTACACTGTTGGGTTCTGCCCAAGCTGATTGGCCGACAGATCAATATTGTGTCGCCCGCAGTTCGGCTTATCATCAGCTACCAGTTGCTTGCAGCGCTTGCTTTTAGATATCGGAAAATCACAAATCCTTGTTATTTCCTTTTGCTTCTTCTGGTCCTCTTTTTGGCGAGCAACTCGGCGTGCTCCTCCTCGGTGACCTGCTCGCCATACCACCACCATTCTTGCGTACCATCCGCCTCGATTACGGCGGGACCATCGTCCCGATGCAGCTTACCTTCTTGACACCACCATTGTGTTCCGTCTGGCAAAATCCGGGCTGGCCCATCATCCCGGTGCTGCTTGTTCCAGTAATACCATTCTTGTTCACCATCCGCATGGACTATGGCCGGCCCATCCTCTCGATGCAGGTTACCGCCCAGATACCAATACTGTGTGCCATCCTCGTCAATTTCAGATGGTCCACCATCTTCCCGGTATTTCTCGTCATGCTGCCACCACTCTTGCCTGCCATCCGCCGTGACCCAGGATGGCCCATCTTCTCGATGCCACTCGCCATGCCAACACCATTCTTGGGATCCATCTGGCCAAATCTTAGCGGGTCCATCCTCTCGGTGCAGCTCACCATCCTCATCTGTCCACTCCACCGGATCTTTTAGGCAGCATGGCACCTTTTCTCCGGCCAATTGACACAGGACTTGATAAGCTGGGTCATTGTGAACTAGACAATAGACGTTATCTGGCTCCCCCGCCCAAACGTGCAATTCGCCATTCTTCTGGTATACAACCGGATTTTGCCCGAGTTGATCTGCCGACAAGTTGGTTTTATGTCTCCCGCAGTTTGATTTATTGTCGGCTATCGGCTGTGTACAGCGCTTCTTCTTGGATATCGGGAAATTGCAAATCCTCGTCATAATTTCTTGCTCCTTTTGGTCATGCTTTCGTCTACTTGTTATTTCTTGTGTTCCATGGCTGCTTATATAATAATGCCACACAACGGGAGATCAACGAAAATACCCATTCCCAGGAACACGAAATAGGTTATCATGGCTTCTACAACCATTGTGGTGTCCCCAGAGATGCTTAAACAAGTCCTAAACGGTATTCTCGTGCCCTCTCTGTGGCCTCTCGCATCCTTTTCCTTGACCTTTGCAACATTTTGGCTATCTCGATACCCCCCGCAGCGGCAGAAAGGCACCGAGACGGCCTTTGTGTCGTTATGCAGAGCGAGGTCGGGCATTCGTGGATTGTTCCCGCAGCCTGGCGTGCTCCTCCTCAGTAACTTTCTCGTCGTGCCAGTACCAAATTCGTGAACCGTCCGCTCTCATAACCGCTGGACCATCTTCGCGGTGTAACTCGCCATCCACATACCAAACCAGTGTGCCACCTGGGTAGACCTCAGCTGGCCCGTCATCTCTGTGCCGCTCGCCATTCAGGTACCACTTCTGTGTGCCATCTAGCTTAATAATAGCCGGCCCATCGTTGCGGTGCAGCCAGCCGTGCCAGTACCATTGTTGTGTCCCATCAAGATCAATCCGGGCCGGTCCGTCTTCGCGGTGTAGCTTGTTATGGTCGTCTTTCCAGGCGATGCCATCTCGCAGACAACATCGTGGCGTCTCCCCGGCCACCTGACACAGCGCCTGGTAAGCTGGGTCACTATGAACCAAGCAATATACGCTGTCTGGTTTATCCGCCCAGATATGCAGTTCGCCGTCTTTTTTATATACGGTCGGGTTCTGTCCCAACTGCTGCGTTGATATCTCACAATAATGTCTGCCGCAGTTTGGCCTGCCATCGGCTACCGGCTGCTTACAGCGCTTAGTCTCGGATATTGGAAAATTGCAAATCCTTGTCATCGTCTTTTATGTTCCATGGTTATTTCTATGATAGCGCAAACCATGGAGGCGCTGGCAGGTAGCCTAGTTCATATATCTTTTAGGAAGCGGCCCATGGAGAAACTGGGTAGTTGTCTGTTGCCTTCACGAGCCAATACACCTTTCTTCTTTGGATGCTTTTGCAATTCGGCGTGCTCCTCCTCGGTGACCCTATAACCGCGCCACCACCATTCTTGTTCACCATTCTCGCCAATCACGGCTGGGCCGTCGCCGCGGTGTCGTTCTCCATGCTGATACCAGACTTGTGCGCCATTCAGTTTAACTATGGCCGGTCCACCGTCGCGATGCAGCTTACCGCGCTGATACCAAGTTTGCGTGCCATCCGTCTCAACCACAGCTGGCCCACCCTCTCTGTGCAGATAACCGCGCTGGTACCATCCCTGCGTGCCGTCTAGCTTAACCACAACCGGGCCATCGTCGCGGTGTAACTCGCCATGTCGTTGCCATTCCCGCGTACCATCAACGTTAATCAAGGCGGGACCATCCTCGCGATGCAGTCTGCCGCGTTTGTCCTCCGTTCCTCGAAGTATCAGCAAGCATAGCTGACCTTAGGATCACACGTCCATGACCCATACCGAGCGGCCAATACTCCGGCCGTGCAACGAGAGAAGAAGATATATTCATGCGCACATATCCTCAGGTCTCGCTGCTTCCCGATTAAAGGACAATGCCTCTTCACCCCGCAAACCAGGACAAGTGTCTAAATCTACGGAACGAGTGGCTTCTTTGTCCCCTCCTTTGGTCTTATGACCTCCGGCTCGGGCACACTCCCGCGAACTGCGGGTGTTTTTGTCCGGTTCCCAACCAAAGGGTCTAACGGGAACCTTGGACCAATCAACCAGCGTCCCAGTTGATATCTGTGCAAGTATGCACGTACAAGCAAGCTCTGCCAGAGCCTGTAGATTCTTTGCAGCATTCAAATCACGGTCTATCTCAAGACCACAACTATCGCACTTGAATACTCTTGCTGAACGAGAAAGTCTTGGTCTCTTCACCTTGCAGTTGGAACAAGTCTTGGATGATGCGTACCACCAGGCAGCAAGCCAAAGCTGTGACCCGTACCAAGAGTGCTTGTATGCGAGCTGGCGCCGAAACTCTGCCATAGTTGCATCATGTTGGGCGCGGTTAAAAGCCCGTTTCCCATGACCCTTTCTTCCCATCTGTTCAACTTTTAAGTCCTCCACGATATTAACGGCATTGGTCGTTGCCGCGTGATAACTAGCCTTATGAATAGTGTCTTTCCGAATACGGGCAGCATGAGCATAAGTTTTCCGTAGCCTTGCCTGGTTCTCCTTTGCCCTATTAGAGCGATCTTTCCAATGGCAAGTCCCACTTATGTGCGTACCGTCCGAATTAAAGCACTTGGGGCTGGCTGCACGATGTTGACGATCCATGCGTCTTTGATAGCAAGATATCTTCTTTTTGACTTGCTCCTCAGCGTGCGGATTCTCAGCCGCAGAACCATCCGAACCGGTGATGAGCTTGGTAATTCCCACGTCATGGCCTTGAACTTGACAAGAGAAATCGGTGATTTTGGGAGTCTTCGCCTCTCGTTTGACCAACACCCCGAAACTAACATAAGCCTTGCCACCCCCATCGACAAGAGTAGCCCTGAATATCCGGGCGTCTCCTGCCGCTATTTTCAGTCTCAGCTTGTCGGTGGATTCCTTTGTCCGACATGCCCCAATAACCGGCAATCGAACGTGGTGGCGATCCAGCACGGCGACACCATTACTACCGGTCATGAGACTGACAGATTGACGACCGCTGCGTCTCTTGTATTTGGGCCATCCAACTGGTGCTCCCTTGCGTTTCCCGCTCTTAGAATCAAAGTAATCCTTGAGTGCTTGTGCTAATCCCTCGAATGCAGATGAGTAACACTCCTTTGAGTTCTCATTCCACCAGGGAGCCACCTCGTCTTTAACACGGTTCCATGTGTAGCGCATTGCCTCCATCGACCATGGGCACCACTCGGATACTGGCTGATATTTACTGGGTTTTCTGCTCCCCGCTGCGATCTTGGCTTCATGTTCTTTCTTGCGTTTCTCGTTCAGCTCTACGAGATAAGGGATGGCACATGTTTCTTCGGCGAGAGCAATGGCCTCATCGTAACTTACTCCACAAAGCATTGCGATGACACACAATTGGTCTCTCGCCCGGAGTTGTTCATTTATGAGATTCAGCATGTAATTCCAGGCGAAACGCTTAGCACCCATATGCGACGATATAGCCGGATCATTGCTTGGTTTATCTAGCTCGTACCGATATGCCTGAGCCATCCAGCCCTCTGCTATTTGGAACTTAGCCACAATTACATTTTATCACATCGAGCAATATTATGCTGTAAATAGAGCGTTTACTGAACACTTCACTCACGATTGTCTTTTTTACTATGCATCCAATGAGCCTTGCCATCCACATGTCCAAGTCTTTCCTCATAAAATAAGCACTGTAAAAATGAAATCAGGCCATTCGCCTCGTAGTTGACTTGGTTGACTGATGCAGCGTGAATTGTGTGTGCCGGCGCACTCCCCACTGCTTAAACGCGCCCGCTTCGGCTTCCAGTACGTAGCGGGCGCGCAGTCGTGGTACACCGAGTCGCCACGGCGGCATGCGCACTATGTCCAGGACGACTAAGTGCTTGTCGAGAAATGCCACGTCTATAGGAAACTTCATAAAGATAGTATGTATTGCATTGGCATTTGAGAATAGCATGCCGCGGTCTGCATAACCGTCTTTGCCAATGAGTCCTCGCCAGCGCTTCAAGGTGGAGTTCGGTATCTCTACGGGGACCGAGACGCGCCCCGCCCATAGCGTCGCCTCGTCGTAGCCGCTTCTGTGCCGCCTACGCCGCATCGTTCGGCACGTCGTCTTGCTGTTGCGGAGCGGCCTTGACCAGGTGCAACTCTAGACCTGGCCGATCAGAGTGTTCTGAGTGCACCAAAACTCGCGCGCTACGCACGTTCCAGTCGGCTGCCTTTATCTGGGAGGCTACTTCTTTGGGTATATAACCAAGGGCAATGTCCTCGGGCCCCTGACACACCAAGATGGCGTTGGGGTCGTGCTCGTTGTCTGGCTCTTGGACAAGGCGAACGGCCGGTACCGAGTTATCTCCCTCTGTGACGTGTACAAGCAGTTGATCGGGGTAATTCGGTCGCATAGCCACGCCGGCAACCCTAAGAAGCAGGTCGGTAGTTTCTTGCTTAATTTGTGTGTCTATAATCATACCCTCATTATACCATATCTAAGCAATACGGCCAGACCGATCAGTCATCATCGTCGTCGTTATTTACCAGTCGTTTGTATTGGTCTACTAGTGATAGCTGCTTTTTGCTAAACGTCGGAATCTTCGGCAGCGCCTCAACCAGATTAATCGAAGTTGGTGGTGCATTTCCACGACGAACAGACGCAATCGCCTTTACCATGGCATATATAAATGGGGCGGTAACAATGGGTGTCCACCAGAAGCCCTGCGGAATGAGCGCCACGCATAGCGTCACGAAGAGAGCAACAAGGGAGCTAACCTGCACCGTGTACAACTTGGCCCAACGAGCTGCACCCCCTGGCTCGGGTGGGGGCGCCCAACTAAGCAGCCCATTGGCCTTTGGGTGTAATAGTTGTTTGCTGAAGCCACTGCTAAATTGGGCGATCTGAAACAGAGGCTGTTTGGGCTCTCCAGTCATGGTCAAATAAGCATTTTCCGGGAAGAAGCACCCGCCCAACAGACAGCCCACCAGATAAAGGATGGGACCTGTGGGCATAGACCGACTCCACGCCACCACGACCGCCACGACCATGACGGCCACTATGGGGCGTCGCGAATATGGGCCCGATTGCCCGGCCCTAGCTCTAGCTGCCATGACGCAATTGTACTATGGGAGCAATTTCGATGATGATTGTTGCAAGTCGGCGTACTCTTGCTCGGTAATGTGCTTGCCGTGCCAATACCAATGCCGTGTGCCATCTGGTTCGACCATGGCTGGGCCATCGTCGCAGTGTAGGTCACCATGCTGATACCAATACTGTGTACCACCTGGGTAGACCTCGGCTGGACCACCATCCCGGTGCAGCTCACCATGCTGATACCAAAATTGTTGTCCTTGACCAGGACAGTCTATAGCAGGACCGTCATCACGATGAAGCTCGCCGTGTTGATACCAGGCTTGGTTGCCATTCGGCCAGATCGCCGCTGGGCCATCATCGCGGTGTAGCTGACCGTGCCTGTCTCGCCACTCAATGCTCTCTTGCAGGCAACATGGCAGTGTCTCCCCCGCCAGCTGACATAGCACCTGATAGGCTGGGTCGTTATGAATCAGACAATACAAACCATCTGGCTTGCCTGACCAAACATGGAGTTCATCGTCTTTCTCATATATAGTCGGGCGCCGCCCGAGTTGCCGTGCCGACACCTCGCAACGATGTCTACCGCAGTTTGGCCTATCATCGACTATTGGTTGTTTGCAGCGTTTGTCTCCGTCTATTGGAAAATTGCAAATCCTTCTCATCTTCTGTTATGTTCCGCGGCTGCTTCTATAGCAATGCCACACAACGGGAGATCAACAGAAATACACATTTTCAGGAACACAGAAGATGTTACTCTAGCTATTGCTATGACAGAAACATCGTAAAGACGAGATCAAACGTCCAGAGATTGCTTGCGTAGTTCTGCGTGCTCCTCTTCGGTGACCTCCTCGCCATGCCACCACCATTCTTTAGCGCCATCAGCCCTAATTATAGCGGGCCCATCGTCACGGTGCCACCGGCCATGCTGATACCAGGCTTGCGTGCCATCTGCCTCAATCACAGCTGGGCCATCATCTCGGTGCAACTTGTCGTGCTGATGCCACCTTTGTCTCCCACTTGCCTCAATTCGGGCTGGGCCATCATCTCGGTGCAATGCGCCATCTTTATCCCTCCACTCTACTATCCCATTTAAGCAGCATGGCGGTTTCTCTCCGGCCACCTGACACAGTGCCTGGTAGGCTGGATCACTGTGGATCAAGCAATATACGCCATCCGGTTTCCCGGCCCAGACATGCAATTCGTCGTCTTTCTCATATACGGTCGGGCTCTGACTCAACTGATCTGCTGATATCTCACATATGTGTCTTCCACAGTTTGGCCTACCATCGGCCACAGGTTGGCTACAGCGCTTAGCCTCGGATATTGGAAAATTACAGATTCTTGTCATAGTTTCTTGTGTTCCACGGCTGTTTTTATAATAGCACTGCGCAACGGGAAATCAACAAAAACAACCATTCTCAGGGGCACGGGATAGGTTATTCTGGACCGTTATTGTAAGAAAAACACCACAAAGATGAAGTCAGATATCCTCGGATTGTGCGCGCCGCCTGGCGTGCCCTTGTTCGGTAACCTGCTCGCCATGCCACCACCACTCGACCGATCCGTCTGAGTGGATTACAGCCGGACCATCATCCCGGTGAAACCTATCCTGTTGGCACCACCACTGTTGCTTACTATTTAGCCAGACTACAGCTGGTCCGTCCTCTCGATGGCGCTTGCCATATTGCCACCAGCATTGTGTGCCATCTGGCCAAATTTGGGCTGGGCCGTCATCTCGATGCAACAGGTCATACCAATACCACTTTTGTGTATTATCTGGCTCAATGTATGCTGGTCCGTCATCTCGATGCCACTGACCATGCCGACACCATTCTTGTTTACCATCTGGCCAGATTACAGCAGGACCGTCATCACGGTGTGGCCGACCGCGCCTGTCTCGCCACACGATCTGTTCCCTTAGGCAACTCGACGGTGTTTCTCCGGCCAACTGGCACAGTACTTGGTAAGACGAGTCATTATGGATTAGGCAATATAGACCATCTGGTTTACCCTCCCAGACATGAAGTTCGCCGTCTTTCTCGTATACAGTCGGGCGCCGCCCAAGTTGATCCGCAGCCAGATCGGTTGAGTGCCTGCCGCAGTTCGGTTTATCATCGGCTATAGGCTGTGTACAGCGCTTTTTCTTGGTTATCGGGAAATTGCAGATCCTTGTCACCAGTTCACATTCCTTTTGGCTGTGCTTTCATTCACTCGTTATTTTATGTGTTCCATAGTTGCTTCTATGGTAGTGCCGCACAACAGGAGATCAACGGAAATACCCATTTGGGGGAACACAGAATAGGTTATTTTATCCATCGATGCGGAAGAGGCGCCGCAAAGACGGAATCAGACCGCCCTGAGATTGCTCGCGTACCCTCTCGTAATCCTGCTTGGTGAAATGCCTATCATGCCACCACCATTCTTGGGAGCCATTGGCCCAAATTGCGGCGGGCCCATCATCTCGGTGCCACTCACCATGTTTATACCAGAACTGCGAGCCGTTTGCATAGATCTCAGCTGGACCATCATCGCGATGTCGCTTGCCATGTTGATACCACTCTGTGTGTCCATTTGGCCGCATCAGAGCCGGCCCATCGTCTCGGTGCAGCTCGCCATGCTCATCTGTGTACCTCACCTCATCCTTTATGCAATATGGCGGCTTCTCTCCAACCAATTGATATAACACGTGATAGGACGGATCGCTGTGAATCAAGCAATAGAAGCCATCTGGTTCTCCTGCCCAAACATGCAATTCGCCGTTCTTCCTGTATGCGGTTGGATGCTGTCCGAGTTGATCCGCCGATAAATTGTGCCTATGTCTGCCACAGTTTGGCTTATCATCGGCTACCGGTTGCTTGCAACGCTTATTGTTAGATATTGGGAAATTGCAAATCTTTGTCATTGTTCTCTGTGTTCCGCGGTTATTTCTATAATAGTGCCACACAACAGGAGATCAACGAAAATAACCATTTTCGAGAGACACGGAAAATATTATTTGGGCCGTTGCTATAAAAGAAACATTGTGAAGATGAAATCAAGTGCCCCGAGATTGTTCGCGCAACTCGGCGTATTCTTCTTTGGTGACCTGTTTGTCATGCCAGTACCACTTCTGCGTACCGTCTGGATGAACCTCGGCTGGACCGTCATCCCGATGCAACTTGCCATTCTGATACCACCATTGTCTGCCATCTAGTCGGATTCGGGCTGGCCCATCGTCACGATGCAACTGGTCATGTTGACACCACCACTGTTCTCCGTCCGGCCAAGTCACGGCCGGCCCATCATCTCGATGCAGCTCGCCGTGTTGATACCAGGCCCACCTGCCGTTTGATTCAATCACAGCAGGACCATCGTCACGATGCAACTTGCCGTGCTGGCGCCATGACATGCTGCCGCCGGTCCATATCTCGGCTGGCCCGTCCTCCCTGTGTCGTTTGCCATGCTGATACCAGAACAGCCCACCGATAGGCGTGATCATAGCTGGTCCGTCATCTCGGTGGGGTTGACCATCCTCGTCTCTCCAATAGACCGATTTGTCCAGGCAACATGGCGGTGTCTCTCCTGACACTTGATATAAAACTTGATAAGCTGGGTCGTTGTGAATCAGACAATACAAGCCATCCGGATCACCCGGCCAAACGTGCAATTCATTGTCTTTCTCGTATATGATCGGGCTTTGTCCAAGCTGCTGCGCCGATACCTCACAATGATGTCTGCCGCAGTTCGGCCTGCCATCGGCTATCGGCTGCTTGCAACGCCTGGTTTCAGATATCGGGAAATTACAAATCCTGCCTATGATCTTCCGTGTAGCCAACACCGAGTTTGTAGCGGGTCTGTTTTGTTCTTGCAACGCCGTTGTGCCCCCGCATCGCCTATGAGCGCAGTGCACTGACCGACTGACATCTGCAGGTCGCGCCAGTCTGCTCCAGATTGTACCAACAGTGCTGCTGTTTCCATCGGTTGCAATAATGGGTCCATGTCCGTCACGGTCGCTGCGCGCATAGTGTTTACGTTTTGGGCCGCGGCTATTTGGATAACCTCTGACCAGCCATTAGAAGTAAAGGGGGGCGTAGGACTTCCGTGTATTGTGCGTTCCCAAGCGCGCTGCCAATCATCACAGCGTATGTGTACGGAGCCATATAGCTGGCGGAGAACTTGCCACACGTCACTTGTGTGTGTGGCACAATATGCACGATCTCCCATGATGTGCAGTTCGTGCTCCTCGTCGTCGAGCACTTTATGTCGCTCCGTCAATAGTGCCACCACCTCCTGCCGATCTGGGTGGGGAGGGATGGTAATCTTTGTGATCCGCAGGACCGATGCCATCAGTCGTCCAATTGTGCAATAAAGTTGTGGAAAATGTTCTGGCGTGCCTTAGCCAATTGTCCAGATACTTCTGAACGCGATCTCAAGGAAGCATTACTGCTGTGCGCATAGTTGCCAACCGATTGTATGCAGGTGGCCAAGAAAATCCCCCAAGCGGTATCACGTGCTTCCTGTGGTATCATTGCATGGGTCTTAAGTATCGCTATGGTCTCTTCTGCTCCATCTGGGTCATCCCGAAACACGTGCCGGGTGAGCCACTCCTCAGGGTCTTGCACTGTGTGTCTCTGCATGCGTTGTGCCACCTCTGTGAAGTCTCCATAGGCTTTGTGTATGAGGCCAGCAAGTTGCAAAGCCTTGGTTGTCCGCTCGGTGCCGCTCTTCGTGTGCCTGATCAGTTGTTTGGAGATCCTGGTGGAGTCTATATTGGTGCTGACCCCTATGATAAGCGGGTAACCAGTTAAACGGGCTGTCATGTACACGGCCAACCCATGACGACCATCGAAGCCATTCACGATTGTCGTGCGCGCATCAATCGATTGTCCGGCTACTGTCTCTTGCAGATTGGGCATAACGACATCCATCATAGCCATCTGCCCGTGCCCAAAGACTTGCACGGATTCCAACTTGCCCCTCAGTTTCTCTTCCTCTATCTGCTCCCAGTCTTCGAGGGCATCCAGGATTAATTTGTTGTCTATGGGAGTCCAGACCGCTCCTACGTCTCCGAGAACCTCCAAAGTGTCGGCACGCATCACGCTTTGGCGCCCCTCTATAACCTGTCTGTCATCTTCTCCTGGTGCCCATACAGGCCCCGTAACGACATCAAACAGTACGTTCGCTCTGCCCATGAGCTGCTGCGCCGTTTCGTCGTCCGTGTTGTTGTAGGTCTCATATACCGCATTGTTAGGCTGCGCACTTTCCGTGTATTCGGTGGGATCAAATAATAACCCCTGTCCACTCTGCTCCGACTGTAAGTGCCCAGCGGCGCAGCGCAGAGTGCCGCCACGCACCACGAGACGACACCGCTCTGTGGACCCGTTCGGCTTTACTATAATATGTTCACATTGATGCGTTGTATTTGTGTATGTGTATAAGTCATCCATCATATACGTTACGTTCCATATTGTCGAGGCGCATCGAACAGCACAAGAAGGCAAAATGCTTGCAAAAGTGTTCTCCGTGTGCTAAAATAGTGTTTATAAGTGCTAAAATAGTAACGGTTGGCATCGAGTTTGTCAACTACCCCGTTCCTGAGGGACGGGGCTTGCGGGAAGGTCCTGCAAGCCCAGGTTGACCAGACCGAGATATTAGAAAGAAGGTGGGACAAAATATCTACGTTGCATACGAGCGAGAAGACCAACCCTGGGATGCCTCCTCAGTCCCAGGCTCTTGAATCCGCGTCAGCAGACAACCGTAAGGGCAAGGACGAAACGGGATGCGGACGTCGTGGAAACACGACAACTGGTATGCAACATGGTCGAGAGGATCGTTTCTTGGAGCTTACCTCCCCAAGAAACAGTCACACTGCAACTCCGGAGCAATCCGAAAGAGCAGAAGCAAGGGGTGTTATAGCCCCACCTAGCAGTACCGCATCGCGGGTGTTCGTACTCGACAAACACGGAAACCCTCTGATGCCCTGTCATCCAGCCAGGGCACGGAAATTGCTTAAGTCCGGGCGAGCCAGGGTCCACCGACTGGCACCGTTCGTGATCCGCATAGTGGACAGAGAAATAGAGCAGTGTGAGGTTCCTGGGGTTGTCGTAAAAATCGACCCAGGCTCCAAGCACACCGGTATCGCCTGTGCTCGCGTAGACGAAGCCGGTATAACTCACGGGCTGGTGTCGATCCAGCTCGATCACCGTGGGCAGTTTATTCACGAGAAGATGGAACAGCGGGCCAGATATCGCCGACGCAGGCGTTCGGTAAACTTACGTTATCGTGCTCCACGGTGGAGAAATCGCCACCCGCAGGCTTGCCGGGCATGCGGGAAAAATGCAAAGCACAACAAGGGGTATTGCGGCCCGTGCATACAAAAGCGTGATTTCGTGGATAACGGATATCGCCAGTACCGTCTTCCGCCAAGCCTCTTCCATCGAGTCACAACCACCACATCGTGGGTAAATCGCCTGTCCAGGTGGGCTCCGGTTACGAGTCTGTCGATGGAACTGGTACGTTTTGATACCCAGGCAATGCAGAACCCCGAGATTTCAGGAGTTGAATATCAACAGGGTACTTTGGCAGGTTACGAGGTGCGAGAATATCTATTGGAGAAATGGAATAGAAAGTGTGCGTATTGTGAAACCAGCGGTACGCCACTCAATATTGACCATATTGTTGCTCGATCTAGAGGAGGAACTAATCGGATCTCAAATCTTACTCTGTCCTGTAGAGACTGTAATGAATCCAAGGGTTCCGAGGACGTAGAAACCTGGTGTGAACGACACTTTAGAAGGCAGAACGGAAGGAAGATTGCCAACAAGGTCACCGCTCAGGCCAAGGCGCTACTCAAGGATACGGCAGCAGTCAATTCTACTCGTTGGGCATTATGGCGAGAACTTCTAAAAGCAGGACTACCAGTCGAAACCGGTACAGGTGGACGAACTAAGTGGAATAGAAAGCGATTTGGTGTACCAAAGTCCCACACCCTTGACGCTCTCTGCATTGGAAACATCGATAGTATTGGGTCGGTGCCCAATAACATATTGATTGTTGCTTGTATAGGGCGAGGTAAGCACCAAAGGACGACACTAAATAAATATGGTTTTGTCCGTTCAAGGCTACCTCGAACTAAGACTCATCACGGCTTGCGCACCGGGGATTTTGTGCGGGCGGCAGTACCGAACGGTAAATACAAAGGTGTCCACGTTGGCCGTGTAAGTATACGCTCATCTGGAAGAGTTTGTGTTAGCAAGGTGGATGGTATTTCTTATAAGAACTGCTCGGTTTTGCAACGAGCAGATGGTTATGGATATAGTAGAGAGAAGGAAGCGCTTCTTATCCCCGCCCAAGAGGTCGGGGTATCCAAAGCACGGTAGCTGACGAATGGATAATCAGGTCGTCAAGAGCTTGCCGGAGTCGAATCAGTGATCGCGCCAGGCAAAATGCTTGCACGAGTGTTCTCCGTGTGCTAAAATATATATATGAACAGTATTTTAACAGCCACAGCGCAAAGATTAAACTCCAATAGTATCACGTTGTACAACCCGACCGCCACCACTTGCCAGCGCATCTGTGCAGACGGTAGCCGTTGTCCGAGACCAGTTGCTTTTGTCGGTGCTTATTGTGGAGTGCCTCATTCGTCCAGTGTACCCGTACCGCAGGTTTTCGCTAATACTGAGTATGCAATGGATACGGTATACGGCCTCGTTGCACCAGATCGCATTTGGAATACCGATTCGATTACAAACGTGCGTTTTGTTAACTGCACATTGTCTGGTGGTCTCTGGCGCGGTAACGCCTTGCGTGACGTTGTGTTTGAGTATTCAGATCTCTCGGAATGCGTGTTCGAGATAACCGAGATGACCGATGTACGATTCTCGGTGTGTAACCTTTGTGCGTCCAAATTGTCACCGGTCCACATCGAGCGCACCAGCGTTATGTACTGTAACCTGGACCGCGACTCCCGATTATCGCCGGACACAATTAGTTATCTAGCTCTTGCGGACGAATTGTAAAAAAGACCAATGAGACCAAAGAAAGGAGTGCACTAGGGAGGCAACCAATCCATTTTCATATGACACAATCCATCAATTTGAAAGGAATCATTATGCAAATCTTTAATTTTTCGTCATCCAGTAATTCGCGAGACAAGGAATCCGCGTTACTGGACTTACAACTAGAAGCATTAGACCCAGACACCCCAGACGAGCGTCTAACGCAGCTCATGGCACACCCAGTAGCCGCCGTGCGTCGTGCCATAGTGCGTCGCGTACACTTACCGAGCCACTTAGCAAATCGAGCACTCGTTGACCATGATTGGACGGTGCGTCGCGCATATGCTCAGCGCGGCGATGTGTCGGTGAGACATCTCGTGCGTCTGGTGCAAGATGAGCACTCACAGGTTGCACATTGGGCGCTGACGCATCGCTCGTTGCGCGACACGCTAAACCAGTTACCGGATGGTCACGAATATCAGCTAGACTAGGTTAATTGGTATTTCGAGGAACTGCCGAAATCATCTTGCCATAACCACGATGAATACCAGCGAAATTATTATTATCATCCATGCCACCATGGCCTCTCTCGCAGTGCCCGTAGTGCCAGCGAGCGGTACGGTGATACGCGGACCAAATGGCCATGCCCATCGTACGCCGCCCCTGGTCAGCGTGTCGGCTAGCAGATGAGCCGCGTACCCCCAGCAAATGGCTAACAGGAAAACCGTGTGCGAGATGTTGTGCGCATAGAACCAATAACCCAAAGCGGCTCCGGCACCCCAAGATATTAGATGGCGCCACATTTTAGTTAGAAACGAGGATGGTGCTATGGTCCAGATGGCCATACAGAGGATGGCCCCGGTAAAGATTGCTCGACCCATGGGAGAGTACCATAAGAACCACGCCAGCACGGCTATGCCAATCAATGCCCATAGGTTGTGAGTTCCTTTGCGATGACCACCGGCACCAGTCCCGATAGCTTTAGCGCCCAATCGCCCGATCGGTCCGAAGGCACGTGCAGGAGAGGCATCAGGATGATCTAGGTCTGGCATCAAGCCGGCCCCGCCCGCCAATACGGCCACCATGGCTATATGCTCAGGCGAGTGTGCCATGCCAGTCGCCATAGCCAGAGCGGCTCCCGATGTTGCTGAAATTAGTCCGTGGTGTCTGCCCATCATAGTACCAATATTATATCATATGCCAAGCTGTGGTCAACTGGTTCCCAGGTTGTATAGTTGGCAATTGCCGCATGCAAATATGTAGCCAACCATATAATCAATTATGACAAGAATTTGCAATTTCCCGATATCAGAAACCAAGCGTTGCAGGCAGCCGGTAATTGGGAACCAACCAAATTGCGGTAAACACGGTTGCGACTTATCGGCACAGCAGCTCGGGCCAAATCCGACCGTGTACAGGAGAGGCGGCGAATTGCACATTTGGACTGGCAGACCCGTTGGTCTGTATTGCATGATTCACAGAATATCTATATATCAGACAACAGTGCGGTCAATCGCTAAGCCGTATTGCCTCGATGTAACGACGCGCCTTGACCTTCATGTCACGTCGAGGCATCGCGACGATATGCCTACGAGAGTCGGTCCGGGCGGTACGCAATTTTGGTATTCAAACGGTGAACTACACAGAGACAATGGGCCAGCAATGATTTGCCCGGACGGTACTCAGAAGTGGTATCACAGGGACACATTACACCGAGAAGATGGGCCGGCTGTAATCAAATCCAATGGCGCGCAGTATTGGTATCGGCATGGTCGGCTACATCGGGAGGATGGGCCAGCGATGATTATGCCAGATGGGACGTTAACCTGGCATTGGCATGGTGAGCGGGTCACCGAACAAGAGCACGCCGAACTCAGACAGCAGCTTCTGGGTAACTAAACATTCCCCCAGCCACTTGATACAGTGCCTGATAGGCCGGGCCATTGTGAATTGGACAATAAACATCATTGGGCTCCCCTGCCCAGATATGTAGTTCGCCATTCTTTTGATATACGGTTAGGCTCCGCCCCAACTGATCTGCGGATAGGTTGTGCCCATGCCTGCCGCAGCTCGGTTTGTCATTGGCCATTAGATGTTTACAACGCTTTGTTTCGGATATCGGGAAGTTACAAATTATTGTCATTGTTTCTTATGTTCCGCGGTCATTTTTATAATAGTGCCACATAATGGGAGATCAACAAAAATGGATATTCTGAGAAACGGTTTTGTCGGTGATATTG
>JAEHJW020000166.1_pt1 | contig 34389 bp, 29 predicted proteins | sample 9271431 | NCBI WGS metagenome assembly JAEHJW02 | reverse complement strand
TTGTCAGTATGTTCTGTATATAGTTTTAGTAAACTAGTTGCTACCTTATCTACAGCTAAACTAAAGGTTCTTACTAACTCACTAAAAGACATAATATGAGTTACTTTTTGAACTTTTGTTTTTCCCTTAATTACAGGAGTAGATAATCTTTCACCCTCAACTATATCTTTTGTAATATTTACAAATTTATAGTCCTTACGTGGAATTTTTATAGATATTCCAAGTGAGTTAGAGCCTTTTCGTGAGATTACACCAGTAGTTTCAAGATTAGGAAGGGTATCTGCAGATGCTAGTAATTTTTTAGTCTTAGATAGGTTTTGTTTTGCAATTTTGCGTAAATAAGATTCCGCCTCATCACTATCAACAGAAACATCTAATCTTTCGGGTGAGAGTTTCTTACGTAAAAATACACCATCCAAGAAAATATCAAATTTTTCTTTTATAGCTTTCTGCTTGCTTATAACTGTTTCTGTATCTTCACTTTCTATTTCCTCTTTTTCAAGTTCTACTAATGGATTAGCTAGTAATGACCAAGTAAAATCTTTTATGAAGGCACCTAAAAAGTTATTATCTAAATTTGATTTTCCTGTTTTATCAAGTTTTGGTACTGTGCGTGTTACAGTAGATACAGTACCCTTTGCCATGTCAATAGCAGTTGTTGTTGAGAAATTATTCATAAAGCCTGCATATTTCTCACCTAAGCTTTTGAATAATTCTTCATTCTGGTTATGTATTTCTGGATCTGAAGCTTCCCAAAACTTAACGTCAGAGGCTTGTCTTTGAATTGCAAGCTTCCCTTGAACTAAACCAATATAAAAGTTTAGGCCAGTTTTTACAATATCAATTGCTTGTTGTAATGTAGAATCAAATAAAGCTTCGTTTGATGGAGTTAACAGTGTTAACATCTTGTGCAATGCTGCATCAGTATCTTTTAACTTTCCCGTTTCTTGGAAAGAAACACTCTTAAAAGCTTTAAGTAAATCTTCACCATATTCATCTAAAACAGAATCAATTGTATTTTTTGAAATTGGTACATTTCTTGAAGCACCTGAAGCATCCATTACATAAATAGTATATCCAGAATTTTCAGATACTTTTAAGATTAAGTCTAAAGTATCTGAAAATTCTTTCTCTAAGGTTCCATCGTTTCCAAAGTCTTGTTTAAACTCATTTAATACCTTTTCTTCAAACTGGGTATTTACAGTTTTAAAGGTATGCTCTAGTTTTTTACCTAGTGAAGTAGGATCCTCATTTTTAATGTCTATAGTTAAGAAATTACCCTCAAACTGTTTAACAATATCTACTCTACGAATACCTGCTAAGAGCATTTTTAAAATAAAGGCTTTTAGAATTAGTCCTGTTGAACTATGCACTCTAAATAAGTCAGGATAGTAGTTTAGATCGAGGATGCTGCTTAAAATGTTAGTATTTTGTTTATTTAAAGATAAATCAAAAGATTCTATGGATTCAAAATTCTTGATTCCACTCATTATATTTAATAATGATGCACTCTTTATACCCAAACCTGAAATTACTGGTGCAGATATAACTTTCTTTTTATATAGAATTGTTTTGTTTTCTACAGCCTGATTTAATAATTCCATAAACGATGCAAAAGAATCCTGTTTTTGCAGGGCTTCTTTAATTTTGTCGGTAGAAATTTTTTGTTTTGTGAGTAGAGTTGATTTAACAGTCATCTTGGAGGGTAAATCTAAAGTGTTAGAAAGTTCCTCATCTTTTTTACCAGCTAAAACTGCATCTAAAAACATAGAATCTTCTAAATCAACTGCATTAATATCGGTTGATAATTCGGCTTTAAATTTAGCAAGCAGCTTTATTAAGAGATCCATAAAAGGAGTGTCTGCTGGGTTAAATTGTTTCTCTGGTCCAGCTAATTGCTCACGTAAGTCTAAAACCTCTACTGCACTAACAATAGTGTCATAAAAGAATTTAGCATTTTGTTCTAGACTTTTAGCATTTTTTAATAATTGACTATAAATCTTTTCAGGCGTTGCAAGAACTATAGTATGATTTTCATCATCTGATCCTGATTCGCTTAAGCCACTTCCTGGTAATACAGATAAGTTGCTAATTGATTTTAATGACTGTTTTTCTAGGCGCTTTAAGAGTTTTTTAGCTCTTGCAGCAGGCTTTGACTGGGTATTTAAAGTTTTGACATGCTTTCGTAAGTCAGAAATTGTTTTTTGTGCTACAGCAGGATCAAGTGAAATATTAGATAAATATCCAATACTGCTCTCTAACTGAGAGGTAAACATTGCAGAAATTACATTTAGAGCCTTGAGTCTTCCAGCATTCTGTATAATATCTGGTGAATTCATATATTGAGAGAACTTATGTAATTGTTCTTTCGTCTCTAAATTCCCTTCAAATTCTTTGCTAGAGTCACCAGTATCATGTGTATCTATATATTTATATACTGCATCCATTTCACGCGGAGATAGATAACTATAAACATCGGTTGGTAATTCATCAAGAAATTTACGTAATTTAGCTATATTAATATTTTCTAAGCTATTGTTTAAGAAGTTTGTAAGTCTGGCCTTGTGTACTTCAGCAATTCGCTTATAATTTGCATTAGGGCCTTCACTTAGTTTATGTGATGTTTCTAGATTATGAAATAATAATTTGTTTTTTGCATCTTTAATTTCATTGTCTATCTCGTCAAGAGATAGAGTTTTATTTTTAATCTGAACCAGAGTATCTGTAGAAGGATTTTTTATTGCCTTTAGTTTGTTTATCTCTTTTTTAAGAGCTTCTCTATTTTTTACTAAGCTATCTATATTAGCTTCAATGGACTCTTTAGTCTGTTTAGCCTCATTAGTTTTTGTACTATTTGTTTCATAGGTATTTAAACCATTTAATACATCAGTTTGTAACCAGTCTATAATAAATTTTCCGGCCTTCTTAGTAGAACTTATTAGATTTTGAGAAGAATCCTTTTCAGGTAAGGAAGTTGTTCTGGCTATTAAAGTTTTTACTTCAGCTATATCAGAAGCAGTTAATAAATTTAAGTTATCTATGAAGGAATTAAACGCTTCTTTAGAAAGATCTAAGACTCGTTGAGCTGATTCTATTTTAGTAGAAGATGCTGTAGCCCCTTGAGCAGATTTATTGAATTTTACATTAAATCCTTCTTTGTTTTTCTGCCGTATAATGTCAGATTTAAAAACAGTTTCTATTTTCTCAAAGCGATCAATAAAGAATTGTATTAAGTCTTCTTTAGTTGTATCAGATGAATTTGCTAAAATATCCTTTAAGTTTGACAGAATTGTTTCAGAAGTTTCTATTTTAGGATCTGCTGGTAAAGATAGATCTAATGCCATTCCTACAATAGTTTCAACTTCTGATAAAATAGCAGAATCTAAATCTACAGTTTTTGTTTTAAGGTTGGAGTTCATTATAGAATAAACTTTTTTACCATACTCTCTAAAATCTTTCTCATAGGAAGTATTTACATTTCTGCTACCAACACCCCAATCTACTACACGACCAATTGAGGCGGCTGGGCGTTTTAGAACCTCGTGCTCTAATTCTTTAACTTTTCGTTCTAGTTCTACCTTAGCTTCTGGAGTTAAGAAATTAACCTTTCCAGACTTACGCTTGCTTTTAGCAGATCCAGGGTATTTTAATAATAAGATCTTATCTTCTGGTGTACCAAAAGCACTTATAATACTGTAATAGATAGTGTCTGCAATATTTTGAGTTAAAGAGCTTGTAAATCCAGTATATAAAACATCAGGAGAATGAAGAATTACCGATACAGCTTCTTTTAACGTTGCTAAGACATCTTCCCAGTCATCATTTAAATACTCTTTATAAAAGTCAAATGTGATTTTAACATCTGGGTCACTTATTAAATCTTCTATTGAACTACTGTTCTCAAGAGGCATAGTTACATTAGACTTTATAGACTTCTCTAGTTTTTCTAGAGATTTCATAAAATTGGCATTATTTTTTGCTAGGTCATATGTGTCAGTTCCACAGACGTAAATCCAGCATAATTTTATTAAATCAGGATTATTTTCTATACTCATCCGTGTAGGAGAGTCAGATAGTAATGCGAATATTTGTTGTGTTTTGGGACTCTTAAAGGATTTGTTTGTTTTTGATAACTGATGTCTAAATGATGTAAATGTTTGGAATATGACTCTATTAATAGTTTCAATAGCAGAAGAATATTCAATAAAATCTTTGTTATTAAATCCTTCTTTGCCATTAGCTATTTCTAACATTTCATGAAATGTTAGTATGCCTTTTGTTAGATATGCCTTATTGTCAGTAGGCAGAACTGGAACAACGACTGGATTAAGCTTGTCGAAATCTGCCTCAAGCTTTTTTACAGTCTGCCGCTCTTTGCCACTTAAACCAGTATATTTTGACTGCCTGGCTTCAAGCTTCTTTTTAGCAACCTCAAGATCTTCTTTATTATCTTGTTTTTGTAGGCTAAGTTTAGTTCGTAAACTATCAAGTTTTTTAGATTTTAAATCGTGGCGTAAACTCCCAGCCTGCACTTTGGTAATTTCAGTTTCCAGAGCTTTAACTTTCTGGCTTAAAGATGCCTCTATTCTTGCAAGTTCTATAGCAACTTCTTCCTTTGTTAACGGTCCAGTTAGGTATGCTGTTCTTTTGCTAGCTTCTGTTAGTGACTTGTTTAATCCAGACATAATATTAAATGCTTTAAATCTATCTATCATAATTGATATCCATTTTAAAAATTCTACCAAACTTAATTAACAATTATAAACCAACCTTTGCAAACCCATCGGCCCACTTTTGAGCCTCAGTCTTGGGATAAAAATTTAATACCGGTGATTCATTGTCTTTTTTTTCTGCTTGCAGAGATGATCCGCAGTAGTCACATACTTTTTCAACTACATATCTGTTTTTAATTAGTCCAAAGTCATCTCTCTCTAAGACTTCAACATATATTTTAGTATCATCCAGTAACTTTGGATGCTTGTCTTCAAGATAGCATGATTTTATATCTAATGTTGTATTAATTGCAAAAAGCTCATATCCTGCTTTATTACAGCTAGTACATACATAGTTCTTTTTAATAAAAGTAATTGACATGAGTTACTCGGTTGATATATTTATTAATACTGTTCTTATACTATAGAATGCTTTTTCTTCCATTTGTCTAAATAATAATCTTATATCGGATGAAGATGTTATTGGAGGCCCAGTTAATATTTCTAACTCTCTGTTTTTTCTATTTTGAAAGTTAAAATATAAATATGAAGAAAGATACTGTGTGTATTGTGGATTTAGTTTTCCTACTTTTTTTACTGTGTCAAAAAACTCTATTGGGACGGCAAGACTATTCCACAATTCTGCCATTACTGGAATTTTATCAAAAACATCATCGTCCATAATAATAAAATCTTTATCGCTAGCCATATATATGGCTAAACTTACTGGTAAAATATTGTATAGCAATAAGTCATCTAAATTTAATGAATTGGCTATAATACAATATCTTCCAGATCGTGTTTTTATTACATCTCCAGTTTTAGGAATAAATTTTGAGCGTGTAGCCATATAAGTTTAATTGGCTTACACAAAATATTTTTTTTCGTATTGATTAACTGGAAGTGCTAATGAAACCACACTCCGTCTACCAACATGACCACAAGAGTCACACTTATATGAAATTACTGGGACCATTTTATCGAGATGTGGCATATAAATGTCAGATATTAATTCACCTACTATTGGGTTATGACATTTATTACAGGTCGCTTCAACGGGATTGGTTTTTACATTTGAAGTTGTTGGAGTAGATTGTTTTGTTTTTTTATCAGGTCTATTTGTTTTTGCAGTAGCTTTTTTAATTGCTTTATTTTCTTTTACTGGCGTTATGCTTTCTAAATCCTCTAATGTGTCTAAATCTAAAATATCATTTTCATATAAATTAGAATATGTTTTACGCCGTGTCTTTCTACTCACTATAGTTTCTCCAAAATTATAATACTTTCAGTTGAAGTTCCTTTATTTATAATAAAAGAATCTTCTGTAGCATGTTCTATTGTTTCTATAATAATTAGCTCTTCACGTATTGCTTTTCCTATAGTGTAGTTAAAGCAGTATGAAAAATAAACATTATCATTGTTACAATATAACATATCATCATAATAATTATTGTTTACTTTAAATAACCCAGTATGGTTTTTCATATCTAATAAAATTAGATTAATATTACAGTTTAAATTTTTACTGGTAACATTAGTCACTTAATAACTCTACTTTATAGTGAATCAGAAATATAGAGAATATTTGGTATTAATGCCTGTGGTAATGGATTCATTGGATTTGTATTTTGACTTAAACCGGGGAATTGAGTATTCTGTGGTGGCTGTGTACTGTAAGCAGTTTCTAAATTACCTACAACACTTTCTGGAGTTACTCCATATGCACTAGAAACAAAGCTAGAGAAGAGTTCCTGAGAAAATTCATTATATATTATATTTACACACTGTAATACCATATAAGTTCTAAAATCACCATCAGTTATAGAATAATTAGTTACCGAAGCAGACAAATTATTAAATACATTTACTAATCTCTGCTTATTTGCAGGACTTTGCCAATTTATTGCCCCAACATTAGAAACTACTTGAAGTAGTGCTATATATGGATCAAAATATGTGGTTAAACTCCGATATAAATACATTGTTATTTTTGTTTTTACATCATTTAAAAACTGATCTTGGGTTTGCGTAGTTGTCATAGTTTATGCCGAATAAATTGTGTAATAATAGCAAATTGTAAACACATCAAAAACTGATATTGATACTGCAGAAGTTCCAGAAGCATATCCCGGTCCTTCATAGGTTAAACTAGGAGATATTATAAACTCAATTGAAGACTTAGTAGTATCTAAATTTGAGGCTGTTCCAGTTCCAGAACCGACCCCTGTAGCAATAAAGGTTAGTCCAACTGTATTAGTGGCAGCTCCAATTAAGGTAAAATCTGTAGTTCCTATTGAAGTTATTTTGTAATAATTTCCTACAATAAAAGACCCAGCAGTTGTAGAATCATATGTTAAAATGTAGTTATAATAGTATTTAGAGCTTGCTGTATAGGGTGATTGACCACCAAGAATTTCTTGTCCGTTATAATAAACTACTATTGTAGTGGGATCCTCTATTCTAGATGAATATGTTCTGGTTATGTTACCTGCAGTAACATCTGCAGATAACACACTTCCAGAAATTACTTTTAGAAATGAATTTGGGGTTAGAGTCATTATATTTATCCTAAATCTAAAATAGATGAAATAATATTACTAGTGGTATTAGTTATATACAAAGGTATATCGGAATTTTCTAAATATACATCTACCCCAGTTTGATTTTTAATTTTATCTTGTAGCTGTGCGGGCATTTTTCCTACTGTTTTAATCATATCCCATAAAAGTTTATGGTCATTTATAGAGGAAAAGAAGTTCCATATATTTGGGTTATTTGGAATGTTTAGTAATTTTATAAATCCTTGTGAAGGCCCTATTGCTAAATCTCTATTTCTGTAAGCAATTCCGCGTGTTTTTTTATTTAACAAAACTACATAAAATGGATATAAATGGTAATTACTACCACCAGCCTGTTTAGATCTACTATCTTTATAAGCAAGTTCAATATTATGAATACGAGCATATTCAGAACTTAATACCCTTTTAATTATTGCAATAGCATCTTGCTTTGTTTTTGCAACTACATTTAATCCTACTGGAGATGGCTGAGCTTGTGCTGTAGCATTGCCTTGTGCTGTGCCAAATAGTTCTGGGTTAGAATCAATAACAAATCCCTCCACCTCATTAACTAAATCTCTATAATATTTCGAATAAATTGCATACAGATGCTTGCACATGGCCGGAGCCAGCTCTTTTTTACCTGTGCTTTTTGGCAAACTCTGTGGATTTGTATAACCACCAGCATTAAGTTTTTCATAAAAGGTAGTTTTAAAGTCTTGACAATTACACTGAACATAGCATCTAGTTGGAGTTCTTTTAGATAAAGATATACGGGCAGTAATTAAACAGGTATAGGGCCCTCTAGGGCCGCCTTTATCAGAAGCTGGATAAGTTTCACCTAAATCCGGGTCAGTTACATCAGGGTGAGAAACAGTCCATTCCTCAACTAAAACGTTTTTCCCAAAGGCTGTTATAGTTTTAGTACCTCTGTTTGTTACTTTTGATTTAGTTGCAGCAGTTTTATACTGGTATCCAAGACCTTCTCCACGGTCACCTCTAACCATTCTTCGTTTGCCACCGCGTAAAAATGGTTTGTTTACATCAGTATATTGAAATGCTGGATCAACAAAATCTGCTAATTGCTTCAGTAGATATGTAAAATTCTCACTTATAACAGATACATTAGTAGTATCTAATAGAAGCGAGTCCAGGTTTTTGTCTAGCCAAATTGCCATGTGATATATCTCTAATAGTTAATTTAGAAATATATCTATAGCTTTAACCTACTATGTAAAAAACTACTAAATTCACTAGAATTAGATTTAATAAAATTAGTTAATTCCAAGTGTGATAAAGATTTTGATAAATCTCCAAGATCCGTTGTTTGCTCATTTCCCCAAGATAGGATAAAGATTTTTTTATTTGGAAACCAAGAATCTAATTCCTTTGCTAGTTGAGTACTTTCTTTCTCTGTTTTTGGATCTAAACAGATGTAGATGCTTTTCTTCTCTCGTAAAAATGAGAAGAGAGCTTCTTGTTGAGTCTTTACTAAAGTTTTTCCTAAGAGAGCTATCCCTCCAGGAAGTTTGAATGCATCAAAAATGCCCTCACAAATATATGCTGACTCATTATAAAAATGATCTATTGGTGTTATACTTTTAAAAATAAAATCCTTTTGAACATTAGAATTTAAGTATTTTGGTATATTTTGGTCTTTTATACTTCTACCAGCATAAAATATTACTTCGTCATTGTCATTTTGAATAGTAATATACACTCTATTAGCATAAAACGGATTTTCAGAAACTAGAATTGTATAACATGATATAATGTTATCGTCCCAACCTCTTTGTAAAAGATATGAGTATTCTTCATCAGAAGGCTCAATTTCTCTAAAAGGCTTTAGTTGATGTAATAGACCAGAAGTGTCTAATTTAGGTAGCCTGTTTTTTAGTCTATCAAAAACTGCAATACTTTCCACATCCTCTAGATTAGAATATAGACTTGGATATGCCGATCTAAGGTAGTCCAGCTTGCCAGAGAAGTCACAGTGGTAACAATGAAAGACGCCTTTATCTACATTAACATAAAATTTATTGTTGTGGTGATGACATCTTGGACATTGAAGTTTTTGTTCTTTAGTCATATCAATCACCCAAAATAATCTGTAGACTTGCATTTACAATAGGTAGTTTTAAATAACTATCAGAATATTTAGAAATTCCGTCTTTAAACACAGGAATGAATCGCAAAAATCCCACGTTACCAAAATCTAATTCTTGCCTAATATAAAATCCTATATCTAGATAATCGGCAAGTTTCATGAGCTGAAAGTCTTCTTCTTGTGCTATCTCAAGCATCAAATTCTGGAGATAGGTATTCTTTGGAAATAGTTCCTTTACTTTAAAAGTTTCAGCAGCTTTTACATGTGTCCCTATAGTGCCAATATTTTTCACTGGGCTTGGAATATCACACTCTAAAAGACTTTCTGGAAAATCATGAAATAAAGCTAGAGTTGATACATAGTTAGCTTTCTCATAATCAAACGAATAATATTCAAGTGCCATAAAGAATGCAAGTTGAGCAGTTCTACAAGAGTGATCTGCAATTGTCTGTGTCTGGAGAGTGCTTCTCCCATGAAACCGTTTTACGGAACTCATTCCAGTAATTGAAGATACTACCTTTTTCGGGTTATAGTCTGTTTTTGTAATCATAGTAGTTTTATGCAGGCGGGCTGCAACTCCTTAGATAGTATATCGTTCATCCGCTACCGATTAGGCATAAAACATTTTGACAGCCCAGTGATGCTTTCTAAGATAAAGTCAAATTTAGGTGTAGTCTTAAAGATTTCTTTGTATCTAGTAGCCACCTCAGCATAGTTTGGTTTTGGTAAAGTGTCACTACTTAAAAATTTCAATGCTGCATTCTGCACATATGCAGAGGCATAAGCACTACTTAAATCAATAAGTTTATAATTACGAAGTATTATTTTTTCATTACTACTTATAAGATTTAGAAGCTTATTTTCAGAAGGTATTTTAGCTACTGTAGTAATAAAATCAACTGGATTTTTGTCATACAGGTCTAAATAAGAAACGTCACTTGCAAAATAAGCATCTTTTAGTTTGTATAAAGTCTTATATCCAACCCTAGGTATCCCAGGAATGTTATCTCCCTTATCTCCAACTAAAGCCTTAAAAAATAAATATTCGCTTGGGTGAATGCGAATTCCTTTATTTTCCTCAAAATAATCTGTAAATGTAGTATTATTGACAATTTGTTTTTTAGTTGGAATATAGCAAGATATGTATGGATTAGATACAAGCTGTAAAAAATCAGAATCATTGCTAAATATTACAGCCTGCTTTCCTAATGAGGTTAAATGTTCTGCCATTATACCAAGAATATCATCAGCTTCTATACCAGTTTCCATGAATACTGGTAAATTAAAAGCTCTACATAATTCTACAGTCATGTCTCTCAGTTTACCATACATACTAAAAAGATAATCTTTTGTATCAAGAGTTGTATTAGACACTGGAGCTAGGTCTCTATTTCGTTTATACTCAGGAAATAGTTTAGTTTTTCTATATGATCCACCAATGTCAAAAACAATATAGCAGGAAGAGGCATTAAACTGTTTTACTGCAAGCTTTAGCTGGTGAATAAAAATATTTGCAACAGATGTGATCAGCTCAGGCTCAGATAAAAGATTTGAGCCAGACTGTCTGCTGTATAAAAGTCTAATCAGGAGGTTAGATCCATCTATTAATAATGCTGGATTTGCATCCAAAAATTTAAGATCCTTTACCACAAACTCTCCTAAAGAGCACTAATATTAGTTTATCGTACTTAAGGAACAAATACCGCAAGAAAAATAAATTGAAAATAATGTTTCCCATCTACCGAAGTTATACGATATACGGAGTATAGAACAGGTGGACCCATATTAAAAGATAACTATATAATAACTTCGTTATTATATAGTTTTACGCATCAACACTTAGCTACCAAGCCAACGTTCTAATAATATCATTCACAAACAGCTGTGAATCTAATACTTGGCTGGTATTATCATTAGATTTTTCTGTTGGTACAGTTATTTTTTGCCTAACAACATTATTAGTATTTCTTAATTCTGTATAAAGAATAGATTTTTCTACTATTTTGTAATATACTATATTAGCAATAGTATATTTTGTATTAATATACTGTATTTTATTACTGCTATTGTAGTAAGTTGAAAATTTTGATAGTAATAAAATATCAAATTTCTGTATTTTTAATAATCTAGAAAGATTTAAAACAAAATGAGTAGTAGAAGAGAATAAAAAGATATCAATCAAATCTGATTTAGTTAAAAAGTAATAAGAAATCTCTTTATGTGCTTCTGATAATAATTTTAAAGCATTGCCAGAAGCTCCAATATCTTTTGATGTCTCTGGAAATACATAAGATCTCTGAGCTTTTTTAGCGTATTTAAAATTTATATATAGCAATAATAAGTATAAATACTGTAAATTTACATATTTAAGTTTACTCAGCCGTAATTTGTTTATAAGTTTATTCGTCTGTATAAGCTGAGATAAAAACTCTAATCCAAATTTATCTGTATAAAGTTTAATAATATTATTTTTACCTATTATACTATAGATTATCTGTGATTTTTTACTACAGATAGCCCAAAAATTAATATTATCTGATAATATAATGTATTTATCTACAGAATCTATTTCAATTGAATATAGGGTAGAAATTATATCTGTTTTATATGTATAATATTTACTAGCTATACCAGATAGAAATAGTTTAAATAATTCTCTTTCTGTACTGTTAAACGTATTTGTTTCTTTACAGAGAATATAAATATGTTTTAACTTACTAAGTTTATTTAATTTAGTTATTGGCTCAAAAATACTGTTAATTACATTTAAAGCATTAATATTATTTTTTCCAGATATTAAATCTAACCATTTCTGTTTAAATTTACTACCATATTTAAGTTTATTTTCTATAAAATTAGCATAATAGGATAAATCAATAACTAAAATACTATTAGATACATCTATTTCAGATAGTAATCTTTTATTTAAGTATTTATATTTTAATCCTATTAAAGATTTATTTTTTATAGATGTTATCTGTATCATTATAATTTAGTTGTTTCCGTTCCAGCTTATTTCATAATCGAAGAATTTTGGTGGATGTCTACACATTTTTTAGACAAAAAATTTATTTCTTTCTGATCATGAACACACGATATATCCTTTGGGTGAATTAATAATATACCTGACAACTCAGGTCTTTGCTGAGAAACCTCAGCCCTATAAAGGAAAATGCCAAATGGCCAAAACTAATTTTAATCTTTTCCGTGAACTGCTTGAAAAAGCTAACCAAAAATCCTCAAAAGTTGGACCTTACTGGTTTAAGCCAACTGCTGGAACTACCCATACATTACGGTTCCTTCCTCTGAAGTCTCGAAATTACGAACTTCCACTAGAGATTTATAACCATCATGCTATAAATATGCCAGATGGTCGCTTTTTAAGTTTTGCCTGTCCACAGAAGGCTGGTGAAGGTGAGTGTCCATTCTGTAAGTTAGCATCTGCTTCATATAAGAAGTTTACAAATACTGACAATGAGAAGTATAAGGATGCCTTTAAGCAGCTTGTAGTTAAGCAAAACTATCTATTGGTAGGTTATGAACCAAGTAAGATAGATCCTAATGCTATTAAAGAGGAAGATGTAAAGATTGTTCGTGCATCATCTAAGGCAGCTATGGAAATGATCGTTTCTATTATGTCTAAGGAAAAGGACTTTGTAGACTTTGACAGTGGGCGTAATGTTGAACTACTAAAGCCATCTGGAAAGGGACAGGTTATTGCTACAACTTGGGCTTTCCAAGATCCAGAGCCTGCTTTCCAGGGTAAGAATGGTAAGCAAACTTGGGAAAAGCTACTAGAGGTGTCTCCTGATTTAACCAGTCTCATTACTCCACCTTCAAAAGAAAAGATGGCAGAATACTTAGAAAGTTATATGTCCCAGCCAGTAGAATCTGACGTTGTATCGCCTACAAAGGCTGCTTCTGAACTACCACGAAAGTCTACTGAAGTATCTAGTTCAGATGATACCATATCTGATGATAGTATAGACGATGGTGTATTAGCTGCATTACGTAAGTCATTAGAAAATGATTAATTATGTTAGCTAATCTAACTTAAGACAGATTAGAGTGTAGTGGGTTAGATATTAAGAAGAAATTCTAGTATCTAACCCATTGCTTATTTAGAGGGATTTATGGCATTTAAAAATAAAGCTGATGCTATAGCATATGCCAAGAAATATAGGGAAACTCATAGAGAAGCCCTCAGAGAACAGAATAAACTTTATTATTTAGAAAATAAAGAACATTGTTTAGAAAAAGGTAGATTCTATGACAGAGTTAATAAGGATGTCAGGGCTGCTCAGCATAAAGCTAACTATGATAAAAATAAAACTACATTAACCACTTACAATAAATGGAATACTGAGAAAGTATTATTGCTGTTACAAAAATCACATCCAGATAGTATTCTATTAAGTGATTTTAAAAAAGTTTCTGAAAGGTTAGATCTTCAGTGTGAGCATGGTCATGTATTTAAAATGCGCCTCTATGATGTTATAGAAGGCCATTGGTGCCAACGATGTGCAGGAGTAAGCAAACCGACAATAGAGGGAATTACTGATTTTATTTTTACTAAATACAACGGTACATTATTATCTAATGAGTATGTTAATTCTAAAACTATTCTAACCGTGAGCTGTAAATTTGGGCATCAGTTTACTACAAGATGGCAGTATTTACAATCTGGCTATTGGTGCCCTGATTGTGCTGGCACTAAAAAATTAACATTAGATAAAATACAATCTAAATTAATGACTTTACATCCTGGTACAGAGATAGTTAGTACTGAGTATAAAAGTAATAAAGACAAAATATCCTTAATTTGTAATAAGGGCCATCACTTTAAAATAACTTGGAATGACATTACTCACGGATATTGGTGTTCAGAATGTTCTGGTGCTAAATCTGAGCGTTATTGCAGAGATATATTTGAAAAAATATTAAATACTCAGTTTAATAAAACCCGCATTTATTACGATAATAATAACAGGAAAAAATATTATGAAATAGATGGTTTTTGCAAAGATCTTAAATTAGGTTTTGAATATCAGGGCAGACAGCATTACGAGTATGTAGCAAAATTTCATAAAGATAATAAATTAGCACATCTTAAACAACAACAATTTGATAAAGAAAAATTACAATATTTAGCAAAGTTAGGATATTACATTATTGAAATACCCTACACTATTAAACAAACAAAACTTATACCATTTATAGAAGAGGAAATAAAAACATGGTTACATACCACAAGAAAAGCTTAACTGGGTTAACAAAGAGTGAGGAGAATTTGACTGGAATGTCTGAGTTAGGTGATTTAGACAAATTCAGGGCAGATTTAAGAAAAGAATTCGGTGCTGGCTCTGCACTAACAGATGACGAAAACATTACAGGCTATATTAAATCTGGATTGGACAGTCTTGATTATTTATTAGGTGGTGGTATTCCTGTCGGCAAGATAAGCGAAATTATTGGCCGGGAAGGCTGCGGAAAGTCTTCGTTTGGCTTAAGTCTTCTTGCTAATATTCAAAAACAGGGTGGCTTAGGTGTTATTATTGACACAGAAAATGGCGGTCTGGGAGATGCTAAACGACTTCAGCATTTTGGTATTGATACCAATAAATGTATTGTCTCCGTTGAAGATGTTGCAGAAAAGGTGTTTTCCCAGGTAGAGCGTGTTGCAAATTATGTGGCAAAAAGTAATATTAAAGTTCCATCAATAGTCATTGTTGATTCTGTTGCTGGTCTTATTGCAAAGTCTGAGCTAGAGGCTGATATGGAAACTAACTCTTTTGCAGCAACAGCCAGAGTGATTTCAAAGGGTATTAAACGTACTAAGGCAATTTGTCACGAAACTAATTTAACTTGCTTATTTGTTAATCAGGTTCGTGTTAAGATTGGTGGTCAGATAAATAGTTGGACAGGACCGGAGCTAACATCTCCAGGAGGCGACCTATTAAAATTCATGGCTATAACAAGACTATTGTTTGAACGTGGTGCTACCTTAGGTGAGACAAAAGCATCTGAAGGCCACATTGTTAAAGCCAAGGTTATCAAATGTAAAACTGCTGGTTCAATGAATAGAGTTCTACCAATTAGATTTTATTATGATGGCCGTAATTATAGTAATGCTGGAACTGTTTTTGATATATTAAATGCAGCAAAGATGTTTCCTGGTTCCGGTGCATGGAAGACAGTGACATTACCAGATGGTACCGAGAAGAAGTTCAATACTGATCAAGCATTTATTGACATTTTTAATTCTAGTGAGGAAAACAGACAGTATTTTGTCAATATGATGAAATCCTGTTTTGCAAATCTTGCTTTAAATGACACAAGTGATACTACAGAAATTACTGATGAATTTCCTCCACAAAGTCTAATGGATTAAATACTTAGACATGGCTAATTTTATTGACTTAACGGGGTTAGTCTTTTCTAGACTAACCGTGTTATGTAAAGATAACAATGTAGCCTTTAATGGTGGAATTAAATGGCTGTGTAAGTGTATTTGCGGTAATCTTGTTTCTGTTAGATCTGATGGATTGCGTTCAGGACATAGCAAATCTTGTGGCTGTTTAAATAGGGAAATCTCATCTGCCAAAGTTAAACTCAATTTAACAGGAAAGATATTTGGAAGGTTAGTTGTTTTAAAGGAAGATAGTAAAACAAGTGCTGGAGAAATTAAATGGTTATGCCAGTGTTCTTGTGGTAATGTAAAGTCAATACTTGCTGGTTCTTTGCTAAAGGGGCTTACATTATCTTGTGGGTGTTATAAGAAAGAAATTAATAGGAAACAAGCTATAATTCTAAATAGAAAATTAAGAGTTAAAAATGGCTTAAATCCTGATGTAACATTACAATCTGCTATTGAAAAACATCGGTCTAAATTTAAAAAGATACGAAAAACAATATTAAATCGTGATGAGCATAAGTGTATTTTATGCTCAGAGACAGGCTGTTTACATGTACACCACATAGTGCCTTTATTTAAAAATGCAAGTACTAATTTAGATATTAATAATTTAATAACATTGTGTGAGACTTGTCATTTTTCATATGCACACATAAATGGAAATACCCAAACTGTTGATGCATTTTATCAACATTTGTTTAAAGAATATTTAAAATATTAAACAAATACACAATTACTAAGGCTTACCTAAAATATCTGGTGGGTCTTTTTAATTAGTATTGCTATAATTTTTATAATATTGTTAAAATAATTTTAGGTATTTTATAATAACCTTCGATTTATTGTATATGATAATATACTTTAGGATACCATGAATGTTATATAATGATGATAGTCACGATGGCACAGAGACAGATATTAATTATTCAGACGATATTTTAACCAACTTTAGTTTTGAAGATACCAGAACTGATGTAGAACGTAAAAAAGACAAAAAGTATGAGTATCGTGAAATTACTTACAATAAGCAAGAAGTTTCTGAAGTAGAAAAAAAAGCTATGGAAGAAATGCTTTTATTACAACCAGATCTAAATAAATATTCTGAGGTCTTTATAACAAGAGCAACAGCATATCATCCTGAATTATTAGAACAGTTTGAAATAAAAAAGAAACGTGGCAAGAAATCCAACATTTATTTTATTGAGGCTATAGGAAGATATTTATGGGAAAAGTGGAATAATGATAAAACCCCAGAAAATCAGAATGATTTTGTCACATATTTATATACTATCATAGATGGTGTTATTTTTAAATATGGGAGACATAAACATGGTGTGTCATATGGTGAGATTTTCCAAGGGGCAGTAATAAAACTAATACAGGCAATGGATAAATTTGATCCAAAACGCATTGTTGGACAGGATGAAAAAGGCAGGCCAATATATGCAAGAGTCTATACATACTTTACGATGATTTTGAATTACGGTATAACAACTATAACTATGGCACATGGTTATGAGAAAATACATAATTTATCATATGATGCAATGTCTAGAACTGTTGATGGATCTCAACAGTTAATAACTGATGCATCCCTGATTTTCCAGGAATTTTTAATGTTTTTGCATGATTATATTGAGACAAATGTAGATTTGACACAGGTAGATCTACTAATTTTAAATAAATTATACACATTATTAGTCACTGGCCAAAATTTATCTGGAATTTCCAACAATTTAATATATACTTTACAAACAGAATGTAATGTAAAAGCCAAAGAAATTTCATTTACCTTAGAAAAAATGAGAAAAGACTTTGGGCCACTAAACATATTCTCTTCAAAAATGTTACTGACACAGAAAGATTTCGAACAAGACTCATATGATAAATGATCTATCAGGTAGAATTTTTACACAGCTGACAGTAATATCATTTGCCTATAAAAAGAACACAGTAAAGTATTGGCTATGTAGATGTTCCTGTGGGGTAGAAAAACCTGTACATCAGCAGCTATTAACTGATGGAAGAGCCAAATCTTGTGGATGCTTGAGAAAGCAATTAGCCTCTGATAGACGTAAAGCAGTATTAACAGGTAAACGATTTGGCTATTTAGTAGCAGTAAGAAATACTGGAATGAAGGATTCTCGTGGAGCATATTTATGGGAATGTCTGTGTGATTGTGGAAATAGTATTAATATTAGAGTTGATGCCTTAATAAGTGGAAACAATAAGTCTTGTGGCTGTAAACATGTAAAGAAGAATTTAAGTGGCAAGATTTTTAATAGACTAACAGTATTAGATAAATATGATAATGGAAAATGGTTATGCAAATGCTCTTGTGGTAATCTCTGCTGGGTATTAACAGGAAGTTTGGTATCTAATTCATGTAGCTCGTGTGGATGCCTAAAAAAGGAACTTATTAATAATATTAATCAACTATATCGGTCTTCTAAGGGTAAAGACCCATTAAAACCAATGGGCCGTAGGTTTGTTAAAGAGAGATCACAATTTAGAAAAGTCACACCAATAATACGGGCTAGAGATAATTATACCTGTGTTTTGTGTAAAAAATCTGAAGAGGCTCTTGGAAAAACTTTGCATGTTCATCATATATTTCCACTAGCAAAGTATCCTTTATTAAGGTTTAAACTGAGTAATTTAGTATCTCTATGTGAAACATGCCATCTTACAAAGGCCCACAATAATAACTTTACTACTCCTCTAAATAATGAAATCCAACATGCTTTACAACAGTATACTGATAAATTATATAATTAAGTATGCATCAAGTCTTGTAGTGATTGTGATGTTATTATTAAAAAAACGTAGATTTTTCAATCTATTTTTAAATTAATACATGTATGCGATAGAGGGCTTTATAGCCCTTTATTGTATTATATAGAAATAAGTATATAATTGTGATGGTGTTATGTATCCAGTAAACAAAAAAGATAATTCAAGTCAAATAGTACAACGAATAGATAACCTTGTAATGGCAGAATCTGAAAAATTATTAACAGCCTTAAATGATAAATCTGAGGATTTAGCTGGAATCATTGATATTTTAAAAGACAGAACCCTTCAATCACAGGAGCCTGGATTTCCAATTGCCTTAGCAAAAGTTGCAGAACTGCAATTACAGGCATTAAAGCAAAAAAATGATGTTTTAAAAAACTTAACCGCCTACAAGACAACAGAATTATCTGGAATGAGGCGCGGTCCTGGTGAATTAAGCATATCAGATTTACTAAACTCTGCAGCACTTGGAGCAGGAATAGGTAGTAAGCTTAATATGTCTGGAGCTATTCAGCCAAAACTAGTAGATAGTTCTGGAAATACTACTGATTCAATTGAGATTGAAATTACACCTGTAGAGCAACAATCACCAGAACAGATTGCTGACACATTAATGAAAGACTTTAAATAATGAAACATATGTCTATTGAAACATTGCAACAGCATGCTATGTCTAAGGGTGGTAAATTACTATCAGATAATTACTGTGGTAGTTTAGCTAAACATTGCTGGCAATGTAGCAAAGGACATATTTGGGATGCATCCTGGTCCACTATCCATAAAGGATGTTGGTGCCCAGTTTGTGGAAGTTTAAATCAAGCTGAGAAATGTAAAACACCTTTAAGAATACTACAACAACATGCTACAGATAAGGGCGGAAAATTATTATCTATTGAATATAAAAAATCTAGCATAAAGTTAATGTGGCAATGTAGCAAAGGACATACTTGGGATGCATTGTGGGGTGATGTACATCGTGGATCTTGGTGTCCTAACTGTGCAAAGAATGCCCTTTTTAGTAAACGAAAAATTGATATTTCTATATTACACAAAGCTGCAAGTAGTCATGGTGGATTATTGTTATCTGAAAGCTATATTGATGCAGGAAAAACAAAACTGACATGGCAATGTAATAAAGGACACCAATGGAATGCCCTATGGGGTGAAATAAAACGAGGACATTGGTGTCCAGACTGTGCTTCTTTTAAAACAGAGACTCAAGTTAGAATTTTATTAGAAAATGAATTAAAAATACCAGTTGTTAAAACAACTTTTATGTATAATAATAATAGATATCAATTTGATGGTTATAATGAAGAGCACAAAATAGCTTTTGAATACCATGGAATACAACATTACAAATATCCTAATTATTGGCATAAGACAGAAGAATTATTTAAACAAGCACAACAAAGAGACAAAATTAAAGAACAATATTGTATTATAAATGGCATAAAATTATTAGTTATTCCATATACAGAAACTAAAAATTTAAATTTATATATTAATAATTTGGTACACAGTATGTTAGAAGTATAAAATGGCAAAAATTAAAGCTCTACAGGCTAAAAAACTAGTAAACAAGCCCTCAGATTTAACTCATAAATACTATGAGCCAGAACGCCTTGTTGCAAAAATGCAGAAAGAGGGAAAAACAACAGATGAAATTAGGGCTGCCTTAATTGATTATGTGACAAAGGAAAGACAAAAGTGTTTTGATGATCCATTATACTTCGCTAACAATTACGGATTTATAATCGGCCATGGTGCAACAGGTATTATTCCGTTTAAATCTGCACCATATCAGGATCAAATATTATCTGGTGTTAGACATGATAAATATTCAATTGCAGTAAAATCCCGCCAGCTTGGTGTATCTACAATTGTAATGTTTTACTGTTTATGGTATTCAATTTTTTCACAAGGTAAGAAAACACTGGTTGTAGCCCATAAACGTGAATCAGCAGAAGAGTTTATTGCAAAGCTTAAAACCGCCTATGAGTTCTTACCTGAATGGTTAAAACCAGCCTGTACATTATATAGTAAGAGCACAGTAGAATTTGATACTAAGTCTAGCATAAAGGCCATGACATCTAATCCTAATGCTGCTAGAGCATTCTCTGCTACATTGTTTGTACTTGATGAGGCTGCATTCATTGCAGATTGTGATGAAGTAGTTAAGGCAATTTTACCTACTGTTGCTGCTGCTGATGGTAAACTAATAGCAATCTCATCACCAAACGGTAATTCAGATCTAAACTGGTTCTATAAAACTTATACCTATGCTGAAGCAAACCTTAATACATGGGTTGCCTATAATTTACCATATACAGTTTCACCAGTATTTATGAAAGATCCTAATTTCAAAGAAAACCAGATTAGGATTGACAATGGAAACGTTGATAAATTTAACCAGGAATACATGTGTTCCTTCTCTGTTAATCTATCCTCATTGTTTAGTCCAGAGGTTTTAAGACAATTTAAGTCAAGTGACAAAATTCTGAATAAGCGGCTTGGTGGAATAACATATGAAGATACATTATTTATATGGAAATTAGCAGAACCTGGTATTAAATATAAGATAGGAGTTGACTGCTCCTCTAATAAAGTTTCTGCAAAAGATTTCACAGCATTTCAAGTTATAGATGAAGAAACACAAGAACAGATGGCTGAGTATGTTGGAAAATTACCTACTGAACTCTTTGTTGAAATACTAATAAAAACAGCAAAGCATTATAATAATGCTGAGCTTATTGTAGAAGAAAACTCATATTCACAGCTAGTTTTATATTTATTAGAACAAAAGAATTATAAAAACTTGTGGTATGCTGATAATAAAACTACTCCTGGTTTCAATACAAACAGAACTAGTAGAGTATTATTATTAGAAAAGCTTTTATTATTTTATAATAATTCTATAGGTATCTCAAGACTAAAAAGTGCAAGATTAAAAGTTCAGCTAGAAAACTTTTCAGCTGGTCAAGCTTATGCAGATGGATCTAAGAAATTTGAAGCCTCTAGAGGAAATGATGATGCTATTTTTGCTTTAGCATTGTCTGTTGTCTCATTAATTCCAAAGGAATACCACCACCATAGGCCTTCTGTATATGAAAACAGTTCTTTGGTGTTAAGTGCTGAAACCATGTCATCAGCTGGAGAATACTCTGATGATTACTTAGAACATTATTCAGATGCTATGGGTATTTCTAAAAGCTCTTTAGAGTCTAGATTAAAATTATATCATGATATCAAATCAGGTAAGTATTATGGAACTGAATTAGACGATATATCATTTATACATCCAGTTGAAGATTGGGAAAGAACACAAGCAGCAGCTGACTTTTTAGGCATGAAGAACACACAAATATTATCTGATTCCGAATTTACATCCTTTAAACAAACTACATTACCCTTCGGAGAAGAATATGATATAACAGACATTTTTTCTACTGATTTGGTTGATATTCAACAAGCACATAGAAATTTTCTCTTAGGCGGAAATGTTAAATCAAGGAAGTCATTCTTTTAATAACAAATAAGTATTAGGATATTATAATGGCAGAAGAAAAACAACGCAAGAATATATTTACTGCAATAGCTTCATTATTTACTAAATCACGACCAGATGAGTTTTCAACCCGTATAGGCATAGAGCAGGCACTACAGGCAACTAATAATAAAAATGCCACAACTCCTGCAATAGAGCCCACTGTAATTGCCAAAAAGGGTATGGGTGTTGGTGTTTATGTAGATAGAACTGACGGACCAGTATTTCATAGATATCTAGACAGAGAAAATTTAAGACATGCTAGGTATTCTATATATGACAGAATGGACACCGATTTAGTAGCGTCTGCTTTAGATGTTTATGCAAATGAGGCTACCCAAAAAGGAAATGCTCCTAATGTAATAACAGTATCAAGTTCATCTAAATATATACAAGATGAACTAATGGACATGTTAGAAACCACAGGGCTAAACAACTGGAAAACATGGTCAGTTATAAGAGACATGTGTAAATATGGTGATAGATTTGAATCTGTTAGACTAGATTCAAAAAAGGGTGTAACTGGCCTCTTACAATTAGATCCAAGAGGTGTATATAGACTTGATGTTGATGGTGAACTACAAGGCTATGTACAGGATATGGAAATTGTACGCCAGAACTCATTGGATGCCAGTTCTCAATATTCAACACAAAGCCCCTTTATTGATTTAACAACCTTGTCATTACCATATATGACCCGTAAGATGAAAACATCAACGGAAACTGACAAAGACAATTTAATACCATTCATGAAATATGAGATGCTACACTTCAAACGTAGAGGCAATGGTGTGTTTGAACCTTATGGATGTAGTGTTTTAGAGGCAGCAGTTGATGTATGGAAGAAAGTAGATCTATTATTAGATAGTATCATTATATATAGACTAAACCGTGGCCCTGCTAGATTAATTTTCTATGTAGATGTGGGAAATAACCAGGGTGCTGATATTGAGAACCTAGTTAAACGTCAAATAAACTCAATTAACAAAAGAGATTATTATGACCCAACTGGTAAATTAAACGAACGTTATCAACTTCTCGATATGAACGCAAATATCTTTATCCCAGTGTCTAAGACTGCACAAAATTCTAAAGTTGATATGCTTCAGCCAGCTTGCCTAGCATTAGATACGGTAATACCATTATTAGATGGTAGAGAGTTAACTTTACAAGATATTATTACTGAATATGCTAATGGAAAGGAAAATTGGGTATATTCCATTAATCCGGTAACGAAAGAAATAGTTCCTGGCCCAATATCATGGGCTGGTATTACAAAACAAGATGCTGAAACTATTACCTTAACTTTAGATAATGGTAAGGAAATTACTTGTACTCCTGACCATAAATTCCCAATAGTTGGTAAAGGTATGATAGAAGCACAACATATAACTATTTCTGATTCCTTCTTACCATTTACTACTAGATTAAGTGTAGGATCAAATAGATTGCATACATTAGATGGCTATCAACAAATATTTGACCAGTCAGTACAAAAGTGGATTTATACCCATAGAATGGTAGCTAGATACTTTAAAACTATAAACAAACATACAGAGTATACATATAAACTACAGGAAGAAAAGAAGACGATTATACATCATTTAGATGTTAATAAGAGAAACAATAGTCCTGAAAATCTAGTTTTTATGGGATATAAAGACCATTTACAATATCACCAGGATACAAATTTCTGGAATATTGCCCCAGAAGACCGAAAAAATGAAGTTAGACAGAAGCATAGAGTCATTAGTAAGCAGTTGTGGGAAAATAAGTCTTTAGCAGAACGAGAGCAATTTGAAAAATTACGAGCTGCTGGTTATGACAGATATGTAAATTCTCTTACACCAGAAGAGAAACTAGCTAGAATAGACTTGATAAAGAAGGCTCTTACTGGAAGATCTAGGTCTGATGAGAGCTTAAAGACTTGGAAGGACAATATATCTTTAGGAATGACTAAGTATCTCAAGTCATTATCTGCAGAAGAGAAAGAACAAAGAAGACTAAAAAACAAACAGTCTAATATTGATAAGTTTAAGGCTTGTACAGATGAAGAAAAACAAATAATTACGGCCAGAATGAGGGTTGCTGCTAAGAGTTCTTTATTAAAACGACTACAGAATCCTGAATATTCAAAGGATATCTATAGTAAATCCTCACTAGCTTGCAAACAAACAATGGCATCAGAAGCATACAAACAATCTAGAGTAGGCTTAATAGAGGACCAAAAGATAAAATCAAATGCTTTATTATTGAAATATATGATAGATACATTTAAAAAGTCTAATAGTTTAAATGAAACAATTACAAAATTAAATTGTGACAAAAGCTTTTTAACTTTATTTTCTACTCTAAATCCACATATAAAAAACAATGACAGAATGACTTATAATCGTTTTGTTAAAATATATAAACAACATAAAATAAATAGTTTATCTGAGTTTGAAAATGCAGTAGAGTTATATAACCATAAAATAGTAAAAGTGACAAAAGCAAAGAACCAGACTGTTGGAACAATTACTGTTGATGGAAAAGAAAAATATCATAGCTATCATACTTTTGCTCTGTCAGTTGGAGTATTTACAAAAAATAGTAATGTTGGAGATATAGAAGATTTAAACTATCTAAACAACAGGCTATTCAGTGCCCTAAAAGTGCCGAAAGCGTTTCTTGGATTTGAAGGTGATGTTAATAGTAAGGGAACATTGTCACAACAAAATGTCACATTTGGTAAGTCTCTTCAAAATATTCAAGAGGATTTCCTAGAAACTATTAAGACTTTGTGTATTGTTCATCTAGCTGTTAAGAGTATTACTGATGAAGCTGATTTGAAGTCTTTTACCTTAAATATGACAAGACCATCTTATATTGAAGAGAAGGCTAGGATAGAACTTGAAACAGCAGCTGTTGCCTTAGCTCAGTCATATTTTTCACAAGGAATTAACAAAAATTGGGTATTAAAGCATGTCTTAAAGAAGGATGATGCTGATATAAAAGAGATGCTCAAACTAGATCCACAGGCTGCACAAGGGGCAGCTGGTCTTGGAGGTATGCCACCAGCAGGTGGTTTGGATCTAAGTGGTCTAGGTGGTGCAGGAATGGAACCAGCACCTACTGAAACTACAGAACCACCAGTATTAAATCCAGCTAATATACCACCAGAACAACCTGCAGAGGGTGCCACACCAGCTCAAGAGCCATTAGTTCAGCATTCCTTATACTCTGGTGATACCTTATTAGAGGGTGAGTATGTTAAAACTCTTATGAAAGTAACTGTTCCAACACAAGTAATACTAGAATATCGCAATAACTTTTTAGAGTCTTTAAAGCAGGATAAGGAAACCTTGTCTGATTAAATAAATTATGTTGATTTATTGGAATAATTAATAAAGAACTACAATTAAATTATTGAATAGAGTTTGTAAACACACTTTTAGGGTTAAATAAACATGAAACTAAACAATTTTATTGACATACTTCGTAGTGGAAACATAGCATTAGGTAGTAAACTATCTAACTTGCTAACAGAAGATTGCACAATCATAGAATATACTAGTGACTCTGTGCTATTTTCAAAGGGAGATAAACTGGTTTTAGCCAAGTTTAAAAACCCACTAACAGAATCTAGAATGACTTCATCTCATATATTAGATAATGAGATTATAGAAATTTCTAGTAGAGAACTGACAAAATCTCTTAAGAAAACTCTAAATTCTGTTATAGAGGGTGTAATTTCTGATAATCTTGTAGATGCAAAAGAACATCTAGAAGAGTTTTGTCAGACTTTTTATCAGATGTCCCTTCTAAAAAATAGATTCCCAGAGCTACTTAAAGAGGCTTTAGTAAAGAAGTCTTCTGGTAGAGCTATAAGAATGGAAGCTAGAGCACTAATTCCTGAGTTTAAGGCCGAAATCTTTAATACTACTATTTTATCTGAATCAGCTTCAGATGAACTTGACACTGATAGTTTAATGGCTTTAGTTGAGTCTAAACTAGGTAAGGTTTTATATCTAGGCAAGGAAAGGGTTAAGGAAATTGTAGCAGATGCCCTATTAGGAAATACTGTATTAGCAGAATCTGTTACTGAAAATCTATATAATATCGTTGAATGGAGCATGGAAAATGGCTCACATAGAGAAGAGCGATATGATATGGGCGCTGGGAAGTTTAAGGATGAAGATCAAGACGATATAGAGCATGAGGAAAGTGAAATCCCATCTGTACCAACAGAGGAAGATAGTCTATCTGATGTTGGTGATGAAGATGAAAATGGTGAATCAAAAGAATTTATGCCATTTAATCCAGCAATGTTTTCTGAAGATGACATTAGACAGCTACATAAAACTACATTAAAGTCTATTTTATTAGCTATGGAAGAGTTTGTACATGATAAGGCTTCTGATTCTGCTGATGAACAGATTGATCCTGATTTATCAGATCAGATTAATGCTGATTTACAGGCATTAGATGAGCCAGACTTAGCTGATGATAGACTTTCTGAGATTGAAGCTCGTTGGAATCCAGTAATTTCTTATTTCTTAGACAGTGATTATCATACACCAGCAGAAGAGTTATCTGAATTAGATGACCAGCCTGTGGAAGATCAGTTACCTCCAGAAAATCCTGAAGATACTACTCCAATAGAAGATGTAAATGCTGGTGTATCACAACCACCTCCTCCAGCATCGTCACCAATGCAGGCACCTGGACAGGCACCTACAGCAGTTCCGCCACAAATTTCTAACCCACAACAGTAAGGTAAGCTATAATGGACTATTTTAATGATTTAACAAATACTACCCATGGATTTGAGGTTTTAGAAGAGGCCATTAGTCCTAATTCAACCTGGAAAAACTTAAAAATTCGTGGGGTTTTTCAAAGGGCAGATGCTAAAAATCATAATGGAAGAGTATATCCATATGATGTTTTAGTAAGAGCTTTAGGAGAAGCAACTGAAAGTCTCTCTGAGAGACGTATGTTCGGAGAATTAGACCATCCTCAAAATAATGATACAACTGTGTTACTTAAAAATGTTAGCCATGTTGTAACTGCATTAAACTTTTCTGGCAAAGATTTGCTTGGGGAGGCTATTATTTTTGATGATCCGGGCCCAGCTGGAACACCTTCAGGAAGAGTTTTAGGTGCTTTGGTTAGAAATAATTGTACAGTTGGTATTTCTAGTCGAGGATTAGGTGCTTTATCAAAAGGATATAGTACTGGGGATGTTGTAAATGAGTTTAAATTAATTACATTTGACTGTGTAGCAGACCCAAGCACACAGCAAGCTTATATTCATGCTGTTACTGAGTCGAAAAGGTATGAAAAGTCAATTCAACAGGCAATAGAAGAACAACGATTTGTAGAACAATTTAAAGAAAATATTAGATTAATCCTATCAAGAAGTAAATAAGTACAAATTAATTTTAGGTGATAAAATGAAAATCAAAGAACTAAATGAATTATTAGAATCTCCAGAAGTAAAAGAGATAGTAGAATCTGCTATTCAGGAGCAGTGCAAGGAGCGTCAGGATTTACTTGATGCTAAGATAAAGGAACTTGAAGAGAGCAAGAAAGCTACTGAAAAGGAATTCTTTATTAAGAAGCAGATGCTATTAAGTAAGGCTAATCTCTATGAAGGCAAGCTAAAAGAAGTTTACGAAAGTAAATTTAAGGAGCTATCCAAAAAGGTTTCTGCTGATGTATTTAGCTTTATTAATGAAAGTATTAATGGTCTTACAAAGGCTGTCGTTGAAGAGACTTCTCCAAACAAAGCTGAAAAGATGCAAGAAGCTTTTTCAAATGCTGTTCGTGTTATGTCTCCCTTCCTCAATATTAATGAGCTAGTAGAATCAAATACTGAGACTATTGAAAAGTATAAGCAGAAGCTCAATGCTGCTGAATTAGAAAATCATAGACTTCGTAGTAAGGTGCTATCAGATGAATTTGAAGCTTTAGTTGTTAAGGAGTGTGCAGGTTATCCATTAGACAAGAAAACCATTATTGTAAACACACTAAAAGAGTTAAAGCCAAAAACCTTAACTGAGGCAAAGAATGCTATTGAGGACATTAAGAAGACCATTAGAGAAAAGGTTGATACTTCTGTAACTGAAAGCAAGAAGCCAGTTGCTTCTACTCCATCTGTGAAGCAGGTTAAATCTTCATTAATTACTCTAGCTGAAAACATTAAGGCACATGAGAACAAAAAGAAAACCTCTACTGCCGCAGCCGGTACAATTGAACCCCTAGATATTTTTTAATTAATGCAATAAATGACGTAATAAAAACTATAATTAAGTATTAACGTAATAAACATTTATACCAAAACAAAACAATTCAATGGAGAAAGACTTAAATGTTAAATCAAGAACCCCTTTTAGAAGATAAAGTACGTTCCGTTCTCAAGCGAGATGAGGAAGTAGCCAAGAGCCGTGGTCGGTCACCTTACTGGGCCGGAATTATGGAACAGTTACAGACTATTAAAGACCCTGATGTTCGTAATACCGTCTTTATGCACACTGTTCAGTCCATGAAGTATGCTCTAAGCTTATCAGAAGCCACTACCACTGCTGCTACTACTCCAGGTGGTTACAACAAGGCTATGTTACCTACTATTATTCGTCGTGTGCTACCTCAGGTAGTTGCTACTAAGTTTGTAGCTACCCGTCAGCTAGATGTTCCTACTCAGATCATTCAGACCTTCCGTCTAAACCGTAAGAATGCTAAGGATGGTGTTCAGGCTGGTGCAGAGTGGGCTGATCCTAGCCAGCTACAGCAGTACACTCCTACTACTACCCCAACCGGTATTAATACTTGGCAAGGTAACAAGTTTGCATTAGACCCCAACTATTCTGCCCAGTCTGTTGCTGGTGAGACTGTTGCTGCAAGTGACGGTACTTCTCTAGCCTATGGTCCATTACTTCCAGGTTCTGCTCAGATTTTACTAGTTCCTAACAACGATCCACGTAGTGGTGTTGTAGTAGCTTATGACAATGGTGCTGGTCTATTTATTAATCAGTCTACTGGTTTAGTATATACTGGTGTTAGCATTGCCAACTATGGTCTATTAAATGGTACTGCTCCTATTGTCAACCTTGCTTCATTAACTGCAGCTGGTGTTGGTAATCACTATGAAATGAACTATTCCTTCTCTCTTGAGCGGAATAAGACTGGCCTAAGTGAAGTTAGTTTTGCTATGGATACCATCCAGGTAAGTGCTAAAGCTCGTAAGAACTTTGCCCAGATTTCTGCTGAAGCTTTCCAGGATCTAGAAGCTTATACTGATGGTAAGCTAGATGCACTAAAAGAATTAGTAACTGCTATGACTGAGACCATGGCCCTTGAAATTGACCAGGAATTAACTCTAGCCATGATGCAGACTGCTGCTAAGACTGCTGTATGGGATGCTCTCTATCCTGCTGGTCAGTTCCGTGGTACCCAGATGGAATACAACCAGACATTAGTTCACAAGATGAACTTTATCAGTAATGATATGTCTGTTGATTATCTCCGAGGCGATGACTTCTTTGCTATTTGTCACCCACATGTTTTCAACATCCTACAGAACACTAATAACTTCAAGATGACTGATCTAAACCATCTTCACCAGGGAGATTTCAGTGTAGCTGCTGAGAAGGTTGGTACTATTGACAGTTACACCATTGCCAAGAATGCCTATCATCCACAGTCTGACAAGATGCTAATGGGTTATACCTCCAAGGATCTAGCTAAGGCACCTTATGCCTATTTCCCCTATGTGACGTATTTAACACCACCACAGGCTGACGTTCTAAGTGGTGATATGTTTAGTACAATTGTCGGACTTCAGCAAAGGTACGACCACAAGGCATTGCTCGATGGGCGCTATGGCTTAGCTAACTTACAGATACAAAACTTATATCAGAGCTAATAACTGATATCTACTAATATGGGGCTTTAATTAGCCCCATTTTTTTGGGTTACATCATCATATATTAGTTGATATACATATAGCATGAAAAATGGAGCATAAATGCCACGAATGGATATAACAGGAAAACGATTTGGAAAGTTAGTAGCAGTATCGGATGTTACAGATGATATCAAACCAAAAAGCAATATAGGTTCTAGATATTGGTTATGCAAGTGTGACTGTGGTGGAAGTATAATAAGACGAGTATCCTCCCTTATGGCAGGTTGCACAACACAATGTAGACTTTGTCATGCACAAACTATGCAAACTGCATTAAAGAAAATAAAGGATTTAACTGGCCAAACAATTGGTAATTTAACTGCCTTATATCGCATAGAAAACTCTACAAAATATAAATGGAAATGTAACTTATGTGGATCTGAAACATTGGAACAAGAAGGAACATATATTAAAAATGGCAATACCAAATCTTGTGGCTGTTTAAAAATTAATCTACTTAAAGAAACTGCAGAAAAACGGCGTATTGACTTAGTAGGAAAAACTTTTTCTTACTTAACTGTTATGAGATATTTAGGTACTACCTATAAGGAAAACTATTATTACAATAGTTATGAGTGTAAATGTGTTTGTGGAAATATTAAGGAAGTTAGAACAACTTATTTAACTACTGGAGAAGTTACTTCTTGTGGATGCAAAACTTCATATGTAGCATCTAAAGCTGGTGGTGGAACTGGAATACCTTATGAACATATCTCAGTTTCTGACATTATTAGAAAGCATACTCCAGAATATAAAGAATGGCATAAATCTTGTATGAAGAGAGATAATTATACTTGTTTTGTATCAGGTGTTAGAGGCGGAAATCTTGTTGTTCATCATTTAACATCATTAAACACTATTATAGACCAATATAATATAACTAAGGAAAATTATAAACAGCATTTAGATAAATTATTTGATTTAAACAATGGTATAACACTATCTGAAGAAGCACATTTAGAATTTCATACTATATTTGGCAATGGGAATAATGATAAGAAACAATTTACAACTTTCTTAGAAAATAAAAATATTGTGAAAACAATTTAAATTTACACATTAGAACTAAAAGTGGGCCTAATAAATTGTGGCCATTTTTTATGTCAATTTCTGGGTCGGTTTTTGTCACAATGTTCGATATATAGATGGAGTGACAAATGGTCATTCTCAATATGGCAACCAGACTACACTATTAATGCTAAACGAATATAAGGAACTATATAATGAGGCAACTAGCTAATCAGGTTTTTGGCAAACTTACTGTAATTAAGGATAGTGGGCAACGTCATCATAGGAAAATCATGTGGGAATGCCTATGTTCTTGTGGAAATACAAAGATAGTTAGGGCTGACTCATTAGTATCTGGATTAACAACTAGTTGTGGCTGTAATGTAGGGCTTAATCACTATAAAACTAAAATAGCTTCAGTAGGTAATACTTGCCCACCAGTGCCTCCAAGAGTAATTGATAATTATAATTACTATAATGATATTAAAACTAAATTACTACAGGTTGATAGTACCTTAGACTTTAGATATGATGTTACCTGTAAAAATACTGATGTATTAATTTGTGATAGCAAAAAGGTTGTTATTAACTTTATTGATGTAGCAACTAAAAATCAGGAATTTTTAATGAAAACTTTTAATTTAACACAGGTTCAGGCTAAAAAATTTATATATGATATAATGGTAGACTACAGTAATAAGGGATATAGGGTAATAACTATATTTGAGAATGAGTGGCTGGATAAACAATATAAAATGTTTAACTTTTTAAAATCTGTTATGGGCTGTAATAATATAACGGTATATGCTAGAAAATGTTCAGTTAAGGAAATTGATAAAACTACGGGGAGAGATTTTTTAAAGCAGGAACATATTCAGGGATGTGCCAATCTCTCTACTAAATACTTTGGATTATATAGTAATGATACTAATGATCTGCTTGCTGTTATTTCTTTTGGGCACCATCATAGAGAACAGTCTATCTTTAGCAATAATAATACCACAGTTCTAGATAGATTTGCAGTTAAATCTGGATATAATATTCCTGGGTGTGGTTCTAAATTATTAAAATATGCAATAGATAAATTAAAACAGGAAAATAAAACTCAGATTGTATCCTGGTCTGATAAACGAATTAGTGCTGGAAATCTTTATAGAGTATTGGGCTTTACTCTTCACCAGGATTTAAATCCTGATTATTCTTATTGGAATAGCTCACTTCTTGGTTGTGTTGTTGAAGGAAAACAAAAGAATAAAAAGTGTAATTTAAAGCTTAATGGAGTTCCAGTACTTCAGACTAACTATACTGAATATGAGGCAACCTTAATGTTAAAAAAGTATAGAATATGGGATACTGGCAAAAGTGTGTGGGTATTGTCAATTTAATAAAAATAATTTACTTTATACTATTAGAGGGCTTTTAGGCCCTCTTTTTATTTGTCCACACTTACCACAAGAATTAGATAGCCCACGAACTAGGCTTTCTGCTGCTATTACTTTTATTAAGCTGCAAGAACATTGGCATAGATATTGTGCTTTATGTGTAATGTTAGAAATACTATCTAGCTTTAATACTGTTAAATGCCCATATGTATTTCCAGTTAAATCCTTTTTTACCTTTGGACATTTACCACAGGTTACTACAAAACTCCATGAATTCCGTTTTAGTGTGCTTAATGGGTATTCTTTTATGTTGCCACAAGAGCATAGACACAGATAGGCTCTTCTGCCACGATAATCCCTTACTTCGTTTAATAGGGTTAATTTACCTACAGTTTTATCTTTAAACTCATTAAGAACCAGTTCCCGTTTCTTAGTTAGTGGCCTATCTACTAATGGTAGATATTTATTCTTATCTGTAACAAACATATTCCACATTTCTTCTGTAGTAATTTGCCCAAACTGTGAATGAAATATCTTATGCTCTTCTTTAGTTAGTACTATACCATTATGTATATCATATAAAATATTAAAATGGTTAGTATAATTTTTAGTAGTTATATTATAGTGCTTTATTAAATAGGAAAGCGAGTTTTTATGGTGTACTTCATATTTTCCAGATAATCCAGATAACTCTGAAACATACTGTGCCCTCTTTAAACATGTTAATAACCATGTTTTATATTCACTGCTTGTTCTTATGCGTTTTTGTAATACTAATGTCTCACCAGGAATACCCGTTCCACCATTACTTAGGCTATTTAGTTTTCTACTTAAGCATCCACATGATTTTGTCTCACCTCGTTTTAATCTATTATAATAAACATTAATAATATTACCACAGGTGCATGAACATTTATACTTATAGCCTTCTGTAGATTTTTCGTCAAGCCTATTAATAACTGTCAAATATCCAAATTTAGTCCCAGCAGGTATAATTTTTGATAGCCTATCTTTTATGAGTTTTGACTTTAGGCAGCCACAAGACTGGTTTGCTTTTCTATTATAATCATTTGGTGTTACATAGCATATATTACCACAAACACATAAACATTTATGATATGTTATATTTCTTTTTCCGTTATATTGTTTCTCTGTGCCAATTATTTTTAAATACTGAGTTTTTTCGTGTAGCTGAAGTCCCATATGTCTCTCATATATTTAATTGTTTATATCTTAGACTATATTCGTCATGCAATAAATTTGTAATTAAATAATAGAGAAATTGCTATTAACTATTTATATTCAATACTCACATATAAGACATTGAAAGGAAATGTACTATGTCCGAAAAATTAATGGGTTGGACGAACAATTTAGCCGAGCCAAAGCGTACTAACCGATTTGAATTACTTTTAACTGATGAACTAAGACTCACTTGTCACACAGTTGACATCCCTGAAATTAAGGTTGATAAAGCTTCTATTGACAGAATGCATGAAGTGTACTATGTTGCAGGGTCAAAGGTAACTTATTCAAATCCTGTTAAGCTAGCATTTTATGACTTTGTTGACAATGCTGCATCAAAAGCTTTACAGACCTGGTATGCTACAATTTATGACCAGGGAACTTCATTAATGGGTTATCCTGCTGACTATAAACAAGATTTAACACTATTAGTATATGGCCCAGATCACTCTGTAGTTGAGTCTTGGCTATTTGTTGGAGCTTGGCCAATGGATCTTTCCTATGGAAGTATGGATTGGAAAGATGGCACTGGTGTAAGAAATATTACAGTTAATTTAAGTATTGACCAAGCTAAATTAACATTAAGCTAAGAATATTTTTAAGGATTAATTACAATGACACAATTTATTTCACCAGGAACGTATGTCCAAGAAAGCCATCTCCCTCAGTAT
>JAEHJW020000076.1_pt1 | contig 34395 bp, 44 predicted proteins | sample 9271431 | NCBI WGS metagenome assembly JAEHJW02 | reverse complement strand
GCGCTAGTGTGCTACCGTTACACCAACCGTTACGAATAACTACAGTGCGCGGGTATTGGCATTGCGCAACATAAACTTACAAATCATTTTTAGTAGCCCGATCCTCGGCCACGGCGATAAGTTCGTAGAGCGATAAATCGTCTAGAATAGCCTGGAGCCGCGCTTCCTTACTGACCCCTTCTGGGGTGTCTTTGATGTGCTCCCAGATAACCTCAGAAAGTGCGCCATCGGTCATTAGCGCAGTCAGCCAAATGAATCTAGCCACCTTCAAATCATTCATGGCGATGTCGCGCAGTAGGTCCTTATAGGAGTTCTCTAAGAGCGCGCGGACATGGGGTTCCATAAGCTTGCTCTTGTAGACCTTCACGTACTTGGCTAGGTATTCCTCTAGCTCGCTGATAGTTGCCATGAGTTGGTCGGGCGTCGTCACACCTAAGTATGTTCCGCCCTTCTAAAAAAGCACTTGCTTTTGGTGTCGCCTCGCGCACTGTATCAATCGACCAGGTAAGGAGCCTGGCATTAGGAGACAACAATGCTAAGCACACTCACCGCGAAACTCATAGCCCTAGTAGTGACTGCGACGCTGGTTGGCTTCACCGCCGACCAGTTAAGCGCGTTACCAGGCCAAGGCGAACAAATCGTGGCCCTCAACTCGATACAGAACGTCGCCAACACTGCACAGGACAACTACCTACTCAACCCTGGCACAGACTGGACCACAACCCTCGACCTAGCCGCTAGCCAAGCGCAGTCCCAGGGCTCTACCAGCGCCGTGGGTGATCTAGTGACCTGGACCGACACGTCGTCTTGCTACTCGGCCACCATCGCCTACGCTGGTGCGGACGTCACTGTCAACCCTTGCTAGCAGCAAGGGTAAGACCCATGGAGGCCGTCAAAATCACCGTGCTAGCGAATGAAGCATGGATAGTCGAGCCTCCATGTGAAGTCTGCGGCAGTGACATGGTTGCTGGTCTCGCTGGTGTCTCAACCGACACGCACATAATCGAATTAACCCGTTCCGCTACTTGTACTGGTTGCGGATCCATCTACGCCAACCTCGACATCGTGGAGGATTACCGCAGCAAGGGTTAGAGACTACTACCAACTACCACAGGGCTTTATGGCAAAGAGACTAACCCCAGCAGAAATAGACAGACTCGTCACCCTGCGATTACGCGGGGTACCAGTTCGTGAGGTCGCTAAACTCATCGGCGTACAGACTAAGACGGTCGTTGCCCAGTACAAAAAGTATCTAGATGAGTCACGAGCCGAGCGCGCCGCCGAGTTAGATGTAGTGCGCGAGGAACAAATCCAGCAGCTCGAAAGAAACGCAAAAGACGCGCGAGACGCTATGGAACGCGCGCTAAATGACGATAAAGAAGCATTAGTCGCCACATTTCTCACGGTTGAGCAACGCGCGTTAGCCCAGATTGCGAAACTGACTGGTTCCGACGCCCCGGTCAAGGCTGAGATAACCGGCGAGGTCAAGTTCCCCGAGGTGTTGCGCATAGTCGAAGAAGTGATACCCGGCGCACTATGAGCGAGGTAGAACTCCGATTTAAAGTCCAAGAGCACCAGGTGATACCGGCAGGCTCTTGGCGTATCGCCATTCTCTACGGCGGTCGTGGTCTAGGCAAGACTTGGAACGAGACGCGATGGCTAATAACCAAGGCACTTAGTTACCCGAATACAAACTGGATCGCGGTTACTCAAACATGGACTGATGTACAAGACATACTCATTGACGGGCCCGGCGGGTTCATGTGGCACATCATGGGAGACCCAGATAACAACCAGGGGCTAGGTACTAGGCCATCGTTTGAGTGGGTGCTGCTGGGTGGCAAGGCCGACTCGCACAGTGTGCCAGCTTCTAAGGGTAGCCAAAAGATCCGTTTTGCCAATGGCTCGATAATCCACTTCGCTAGCGCCGCAAACCCCGACTCGCTCCGTGGACCGAACTTAAACGGCGGCATTTGTGACGAGGTGGCGTTCTGGGACGAAAAGTCTTTCAACACACTTTTTATGGGTATACGAGCACCACTACCAGACGGGTCGCCGCCCCAGATGGTGCTAGCGACTACGCCCAATGGACAAAACTGGTTTGCCGACCGTTTCATCTCGATAGACGAACCACAACATGGCGTCGTTTATGTAGGTAGCCACGATCCACTAATGCCGCCTAATCCACCACCCTCTACCTACACGAACCGCTTTATCGACGAGACATTTAGAAGCGGTCTAGAGCAGATGTTCGCCGGAACCGACATGTACCTACAAGAGGTTATGGGTAGCGTCTTATCTTTGAAGGGTCAAATCTACAAGGGCCTATCGCCACTACTACACACACGCGCCGGGCGAACTGACCCTAAGAGTGAGCACCTTGTAACCTGGCCAACGCCGGAGACGTCGGACCAAATCATCGCCGGGCAAGACCTAGGGACAGAACACCCCAGCGCGCTAATAATCCTCGCCCGTTTGGGAGCGACGTGGTTTGCGGTGGAGGAAGTCGTGCGACCAGCAGCCACCGAGGACGACTGGTACACCATGATTGCCCCGACGCTTGCCAAGTGGAACCCCGAGGTCATTTACTCCGACGTCAACTTCCCACAGACAACCAACGCACAGCGCCGCCGCGGGTTACGGGTTAAAGACGCCGAAAAGGGCACGGGTTCTGTAATGGACGGGATCCGCGAAGTACAAAGCTTGCTAAGTTCCCGCAACCTAATCGTTGATACTGACGCGTGCCCGATGTTGTGGCGCGAGTTCGCACAGTATCGATGGGCGCTAGACGCCAAAGGTGACCCGTTGGAGAAGCCGGTTAAGAAGTTTGACGACGCCCTCGACGCCTTGCGCTACCCGCTTTACATGATACGAAGCCACCCGAAGCGCCGGGCGCGTTTCGCTGGCCGTGCTGCGCTAGAAGCGTCACTCGCTGGCGAGGACCAGCTGATACAGGGCAAACCGCCGACGCTAACGGTGGGTGTCGTCTAATCGCAGCAAGGGTAAGAGACATGCGCGGTTTCAACACGACCCTCGACGACTGCTAGGAGCACGATGGCTTTATTCGGACGTAAGTCCAGCACACCAGCACCTACGCGGCGCTTAAAGTACATAGTCACCCCAACGGGTGACATCGACACGCCCGATGGTCAAAAGCGGGACCTCACGGGTGGCGGATCAGCGGCAATCTTTCAAGACCTCGGCTTCGGCCAGGAGATAGCCGGTAACCAGGGCCACGGCCAGGAGACGTTACTCGCCTCTATCGTCAATGCGGTAGCCGCCGACTGTGCCAATATATCGAACTGGAAAATGCACGCACGGCAACTTGGCACAGGCAAAGATATAACCGACACCGACCCGTATTGTCACGCTTTCAACGTTGCCGCGAACCAGCAGCTTCACTCGGTGGCGTTCAGGTCTTACATTTCTCTACAGCTCGATTTTATCGGTGAGGTCTACCTACAAGAAATGCCCGCACCCGGCGGAGGCATAACCCTTAGCCCGATGTACGACCGGCGTATCTCGCCAGTGCGTGCCAAGCCGGGCCAACTTAACCGCGATGGTTCGCGGGCAATAATCGCTGGGTACGTCGAGCGCGATCACTACGGAATAGAGATAGGCCGATACAACGAGAACGGCGTGGCGATTGCCGGCGAGGCACAAGGCCAGATACACAGGATCCACTACGGCTACCCTGGTGACCCGTACAAGGCGCAGCCGTTTGTAGCCAACGCGGCTATCCCCATCTCAACAGTTCACTACGCGAACCTGACTATCCGATCGCTCATGGCTAACTCGGGTATTCCTGGTGGGATTGTTAGCGTCAATGACGAGGATATGCCAGACGAGGAACTAGAACTCTACGAGCGTCAGATTAACAACCGCCTAACCGACCCGACCAAGAAGGGCAGTATTCTGGTGTTTGGTAGTGACACTACATACCACCAGCTATCCGAGGGCGCGCCTGGTGCCGGTTGGGAGAAGCTAGCCGAGTTACCACGCCAGGACGTGATGAGCACTTGGTACATGCCACCCTCGAGACTAGGTGTTGGTGGATCACGAACCTACGAAAATCAGCGCGTCGAACTAGCCGCCTACTTCAAAAATATGATCTACACGCGGCTAACGCTTATCGCTTCATCGCTAAGTGTGACCACGCGCCTTAAGGGATACGAGTTATATTTCACCCTTAAAGATGTGCCCGAACTTGCCGAGGACACGGCGTACAAGTTGGACACCGCAGTCAAGTTGTGGACCGCCAAGCTTATGACCCTTGACGAGGCGCGTGAGACCGTTAATCTGCCTCCCATTGGTGGAACAGCTGGCGCAGCGTTAAACACCAACCCTCTACCAATCGCGCCTACCGTTCCTGGCACAATGCCCGGCCACTCGGTAGGTGATGTGGCCACGCGTTCCGGGGAGAGTGATGTACCCCCTTTAGTTCCAGCGGCAAGAAGCCGCACGCACTCGCCCCTCACCTAGACGCGGTAATAGATCGGCAGATTGAGCTACTAGGCCTTATGGCGCAGAAGCACAACACCCGCGTTTACAAGCGCGTTGCCGGTGCGATAAAAAACCACACAAACACCACCGGAGAGAAGGTGCTAGACGCGCCAATGCCAAGTGTGAGTGTGCCAGATGTATTCCCACAAGCACAGTTTGATAACGAGTTGCGAAGTGACCTTAAAACCGCCCTACACTCGGCGGCCATAATCGCGCTACCGGTTCTAGCCCACTACTTTGCCAGTGCCGAAACACTAACCTCACCTATCGCCCACACGGTTGCCACGGACGCCGCCGAGCGTTTGATTAGTGGATCAACTAGTGGCCTAGGTTGGAACCAGGCAATCGGACGTGACCTTCAAACAGCCCTCGAAAGTGCCAAGGCGGATAACCTAACCGTCGGCGCAACTTTAAACCGCGTTGCGGATACTTTGGGCGTTCAGGTCAGCACTGGCATGGACCCGCTAGCAACGCAAACGATGGGTGGACGCGCTTTGTTGATAGCCAACAATGCCGCTCACCAGATGACTAACTGCATGACCACCGACATCATGAAGACCAGGGGCGTTCAAACCAAGATGTGGCAATCAATGGGCGACGACCGCGTGCGGCCAGACCATGAGGACGCCGATGGTCAAGAGGTGGCGATAGACGACACCTTCACAGTTGGCGGTGAGGACTTGGCCTACCCTGGCGACCCGAGCGCTAGCGCGGCACAAACTTATAACTGCCGCTGCGTCGTGGTGCCAGGGTCAGGCGATAGCACTTCCTCGAGCTAGGACACCCGTGCGCACGCGCCTGGTGTGATTAAAGCGTGTTGAGGGCATTAGTGATACCCTCAATAACCACATCGGAGAAGGTACCTAGGTCCTTGGAGTAGATAGTGCCCTCGCACAGCCACACCTTCGCTCTGGCAAGCGAAATTAAAATCTTGCTGGCGTAGTTGTTGCTGATCTTTTCGCCATTTAATGTGGCGTGATTTATGTTACCGGTACCGTAACGCTGCACCTCGAGGCCAAGGTACTGCTCGAGGTCGTTGAAGTAGTAGCGTACCGGCCCGCTATTAGGGCTCCAAGGCTTGGCTCCTAGAGCTACTGCCTTCTCTTCGATGGTTGTTGCCATTTTAATCTCTCCTTTGTAGAGGCTCCTTACCTCCACGATTAATACAGTGCGGGCACCCCGTGCCAAAGCAAGAGGGTTTTATAAAATCACCCGAACGGGTGACACCGTTAAAAAGAGTTGCCTAAGGTAACGCCCCGCGCACGGTAACGTGCATGACAAATCCCCGCGGACTTTTTAGAGGCAACAACATTTTTATTCTTAAATCGCTACCCGATAACTGCATAGACTCAATCGTGACCGACCCGCCCTACGAGCTCGGCTTCATGGGCAAGTCCTGGGACAACTCGGGCATCGCCTACAACGTCGAGCTCTGGCGTGAGTGTCTGCGCGTTCTAAAGCCGGGCGGTCACCTGCTCGCCTTCGGGGGTTCGCGCACCTATCACCGCCTTGCGTGCGCCGTCGAGGACGCCGGCTTCGAGGTCCGCGACCAGATCATGTGGCTCTATGGCTCGGGGTTTCCCAAGTCGCTGGACGTGACTAAGGCGATTGACAAGGCGGCGGGGGCCGAGCGCGAAGTGGTGGGAACCAGCGACAACGGCATCGCCGGTGGTACGGGTGAACACGCAGGGGAGGGTGGCAAGTACAGGTTCAGGGGCGAGTTCGACATTACCGCCCCCGCAACCGACGCCGCGAAGCAGTGGTCCGGCTGGGGCACCGCCCTCAAGCCCGCCCACGAGCCCATCGTCGTCGCACGCAAGCCGCTCGTCGGCACCGTGGCAAACAACGTCCTGACCTACGGCACTGGGGCGCTAAACATTGACGGGTGCCGGATCGGCACCGACGGGGGCACGTCAGATCAGCCGACCGGCGTGGGGCAGAGATCGAACAACGTATTTGGTGTCTATGGTGCCTGCGAAACGACGACCGTTGATGGCCTCGGACGCTGGCCGGCCAACTTCATCCACGACGGCAGCGACGAGGTGTTGGCGGGGTTCCCGACAACGAAATCCGGACTCATGAGGGCCGGACAGAAAACACGGGGCTATGACGGACCCAGCATGGGTGCGTGGGGGCCCGGCGTGGTGCGCAGTGACACCTATGCTGACGAAGGTTCCGCCGCCCGGTTCTTCTACTGCGCGAAGGCGAGCCGGGCCGAGAGGAACGCGGGGCTGGAGGGGTTGGATGCCGTTGTCCGAAATGACGGAAGGGCAGAGGATTTGGCAAGCGGGAACATGCCTCACAATCGAAGCAATAACCCAAAGCAGAACCACCACCCAACCGTCAAGCCCCTCGCGCTGATGCGCCACTTGGTGCGCCTCGTCACGCCACCCGGCGGCGTCGTGCTCGACCCATTCCTGGGCTCGGGCACCACGGCGGTCGCGGCGGTACAGGAAGGCTTCGAGTGGATCGGGTGCGAACTCACACCCGAGTACTGGCCCATCATCGAGGCACGCACCAAGTGGGCCGAGCAAGAGAAGGCCAAGCCAACACCCGCGCCAAAGGCCAAGAGGTCCGCGCCTAAAAAGAAGACGAGCGGCGGCCAACAAACACTATTCGCGGAGTAGTAATGGGCTACCCTTTCAGTTTGTTAGGGTCTATGGTACACGCCTGCTCGTAAGTAATGCCATTTCGCATTAGGTAAGTGCTACTCAAACCACCAAAGAACCCAGACATAACTGTGTGAGTGTACGGTATCTCTAAGCACTTTAAACGCACCGGGCACGAGGCACACACCGCACGGACCTCGGCGGCAAGCTTCATACCCCGGCCAATAAAAAAGTCATCGACACTTAAACCAACACACGCGGCCTGGGCTAGCCAGGACCGGTCTTCGAGCACAAACCATTCCTCGGGGTCGACGTCATAGTCCTCCGCGTCATCTTTGATTAAGTCAGCCACGAGACACCTGCCTAGCGGTCTGGCGCGCGAGGTCATCACAGAAACTAAGGCCCGGTGGTGTTAGGTATCCGTGGCCGGGCGCCCAGGTTGTTTCAATAGCGCGCGCGTCTACTAGGTCGCGAAAGATTGCCACCTCGGGGAACTGACGGGCCTTCCTTACCCATCTGTCAGCCGTTCTAGGAAGCGTGGCAATGTCAACAACAAACATTGAGTCAGTCACGAGTTCCACGGCTTCGTCGCACTTGGTAACGGCTAGCAGCGCGGCCAGGAGCTCGCCGTGATTGGAGTTAGTGGCAAGCATGGTCTCGACGCCAAAGTTCAAGGGACCTATGAACCACGCGACGCTAGCCAGCTTGCCGGTAAAAGAGGCGTCGGAATACACACAAGATAGATCGCTCATTACCTATACAGTGCCCGGCTAATGCCGTTACGCAACAACAATGCCGCCCAGTTCGGGCGGCATTGTTTAGTTATTGGTCTTCCTGTAATAAGCGAGCCACTGGTCTAGGGTCATGTCTAACCAAAAGTGCCTACGCTCTTTTTTAGGCACCCATTGGGCGTCTATGTATCCGTAGTTCCATTTGTAGTTGTAAGCAACTCCCTCGATGGCGGCAATCGCGTCACGGTATTTAAGCTTTTTTAGCAGGCTCTCTACAATGTGTATCCATTGCCGGTAAGACTCTTCGAGTAGTGGGTACACAAGCTCGCGACCGTGCTTAGACGACTCCACTTTCAGATACTTGGCAGCCGCGTCGGTCAGGTTACCCGCTACTTCAATAACTACAAACTCTAACTCGTCGGGTTCGTCTATCATTAGTGCTCCTTTTGGTTCAGCGTGTGCTGATAACTATGACAGTTAGCGCCACCCCATGCCACACAAGACAACTAGCAAAAAATCACCCGATCGGGTTACACGCGTCACGCAAATGTCACGGCGTGAGTCACGGCGTGAGTCACGGCGTGAGTCACGCAAATGTCACACAGTAGATAAGAGAAGATACAGATAAGACGTTCTTGGCGTTGCCAGCAAGGGTTTGAAGCATGGAACTATGCTACCCGCCCCCAGGTGACGTCTGGTCCACAAACGCCGACCGGACAATGCACTGGGCCAAGCGGTCGAAACTTGTTAAAGCGTGGCGGCAATGTAGTTACGTCGAATGCTTACGTGCCAATGTAGGACCACTGGGGCCGTCGATTGTGACGGTAACGCTACCTTTTAAGACGAATACCCGGCGCGACCCAATGAACTACGTGGGCACTTGTGTTAAAGCAATAGTCGATGGCCTTGTAGACGCTGGGTGTTGGCCCGATGATACAGCCGAGTTCGTGACCATCACCCAGCCAATACTTAGCAGGGCAACCACCGATGTCGTTGTTACCATTACACAGCAAGGGTAATAGCCATGACCCAATCACGCCTAATACCCTGGACCCAAACGCACTCAATCCGATGGTATGGCCCTGGTGAGCACTGTGAGGACCCAGTGCCAGGTGATCTATTCCTAGTGGCAACACCCGGCACCACGGCCCGCGCTATTCAAGCGGGCCAATGGTTAGTCGCTCACATCTCCGAGCCCGAACTTAAGCCCTACACCTGGTGTAACCACGCGGCGATTATTCGCGACGCTAGATCGACAGACGTCATGGGCAACGGCTCGCTAACCGTGGCTGGTATGCCAATCGTTAGCCAGATGAGCCCGAAACTTTGGAAGGCCGGTCACGAGTATGCGCCACTGTGGGATTACGTCCATACCCTTTACGGCGTCATTCACTTCGACATGGACGACAACGACCGCCAGTATCTACTCGACGCCGACGACTCCTGCGCCTTCATTCAATACGGTTACGCCCAATATCCAGGGCTAGTTATTGCCGGTCTAACCGGCATGCACGTCGGCTTCTCGATTGGCAACGCAATGATTTGCTCGGTTCACACCACACACTGCGCCTCGAACCTTAGCCTACGCCCCGATAGGCCCGAGAGCGGCGTAATGCCCGCACATATTGCCATGTGGGTAGACGCTAAGCCTCCGCAGCAAGGGTAAGAGACATGGCTACTATTACCCAAACCTCACCGCTTACATTTACCTCGCCTGCTAACCAGACCTCAACAACCCAGATAACCACAGCGGGCAACACTGGCACTGTTACATTCACCACCACATCTACCGCTATATCTGGTATCACTTGTAGTTCATCGGGTTTGGTTTCAGTCATGGCACCGTTTCCAGCCGTTGGCTCATACACGATTAGTGGAACGATGACCGATGGAACCAACACCGGCACATGGACGTTAAGTATCTCGGTAATCGTCATGGTTTCTGTAACCATCTCCTACCACGGAACCACTAGCGGCACACTTGCCGACCATGTAACAGTTGGGTCTGGCTTCGCTCGGGTTCGTGTGCTAAACCGATCCACCCAAGAGCTCTATTTCGCTATCAATGCCGTACCAGGACCACAAGCGCCTAACTCGTACGTCGTACCCGGTGTCATTGGTGCCTATACAGACCTGCCCAACTTCGACATACCCGCTGGTTCGACTATTCAGATAATCAGCGCTAGCCCCGGTGCCTACAGCATTATGGCGTTCGTTGTCTAATCCGCAGCAAGGGTAGAGAGTATGACCAAAATACCCACCCACACTTCTAAGTTGGCAACGTTCAAAGCAGCCGTATGGCGCATGCTACGAGTGTTCGCCTTCTCATTTGCCCCGTCCTTCTCAACCGTTGGTATGACCAAGGCCGCTTATCTGTCAGCCGCGGTTGCCGCGCTCGAGACTGCGTTTCGCACTGTCGTGCCTAGCGTCGGTGTATTCGCTACGAGGATTACCAACCTAGTAGCCAAGTATGTACCCCAGGCAAGTTCTGCTGTGGCTACCTTGGACCCATCTCTAGCCCCAGCAGTACAAGAGGTGGCCAAGGTAAACACAGAAGTCGCCGATGTGGCTAAGACATTGACGCCAGCGCCCACCGTTGTAGTAACAGGGCCGACGACAGTTACCACACCTGCCCCAACCCCAACCACTCCGCCAAGGGTTCTCTAATGTGCGACTGCCCTACCTGCCGCGCTCTTGCCACGCCCTCTACGCCTGTGGCTGACCTTGTAGAGATCGTCACCGCACGCCAAGACAATACCAAGACCGCCGAGGGGCCAACACTTCTAACAGCCGACGCCACACCTGATACCCGCACTCTCTAGGAGCAATCATGAACGAAAAAGTACGAGGCATAGGCGAGCTACAGACTCGTACATTCCTAATCCCTACCGCTTCGCAGATTAGAAGCGTCGAGACTGACGACGATGGCAACCGTATCTACACGGCTACCGCCTACGGGTATGACGACGGCACACCTAATACGGTTGACACCTACGGCACCACGATTGCCCGTGGTGCCTTCGCGCACGTCACACCTGACGACTTCCGCATGCTCGAGTACCACAACGCGAACACCGACCCAATCGGCAAACCGATCAGCATTACCGAGGACCCGGTTGGTCCACAAGTGAAGTTTATTCTAGCTCCTACCTCCAGGGCTCAAAACGAGATTAAGCCACTGCTTGACGGCGGATTTCTACGCGCCGTGTCCGTTGGTTTCATGCCACTAGAAGGCTATGTGCGCAAGGCGACCGTATCCGGCGGCCAAGACGTCGTCGTCTTTACCAAGTGCGACCTACACGAGTTATCACTAGTAAACGCGCCTAGTTCAAAACAAGCATTGATCGACCTATCCCGTGAACTGGGGACTGACGAGCGGGCGATGGCCGAACTTTATAAGGACGTAATCCGTGAGGCTACCCCTGGTGAGAAGTTGCGCGACATGGCACTAGCCATCAAGACCCGTGACGCCGCCTCTGGCCTACCGACAAGCCAAGATGTGATTAACGATGTCCTACAGCTAGCGCTAATCGCCGACACCGCCCTAGACCTAATCACCGACATGCTCTCTGACTTGCTCGGTGTGGTCAATCCTGACGTCTCTCAAGATGAGGCCTTAGAGGACGGTGCCCCGGCTGACGCTACCGATGGTGTGACCGACAGCGCGAATAGTAGCGACGTCGACCTGGCAAATAACGCGACAATCCATTTAGCAGCAAGGGTAGAGGTTATGCCTGTAAAGGTGTCGGCGCGTTCAGCGCTCCGGCGCTTGCGTAGGTAAGCGTCGAGTCCCTTTTGAGGGTCTGGGTCTTGTGAGAGCCAGCGACACGTTGTACCGCTTTGAACCGTCCTGTATTACTAACCCTTCTCACAAGGAGAAAACACCATGACCCGCGAACAGCTATTAGCTGCTCTTAACATTGCGAACGAGGCAGTTACGACTGCCCGTAGCGCCGAGACCGTAGACCCCGAGGCATTGGCCTCCGCCGTTCTACAGCTAGACGCCGTGCGCGCCCAACTCTCTGCCCTCGACGCCGCAACGGCGCCGGTAGTGCTTCAGGGTGAGCCCACCAACGCTGCACCAGCCAAGCGACAGACTCTCGCCTCCAAGGCACTCGCCTCCGATGTTTGGAAGAGGGTAGCCAACGGTGAGACGAACTATCAGGCAACTATTGACATCAGGGACGTCCGTGACGCCCTCGACATCTTCACCGACCCGAACTCGGCCACCGGTTCCAGCCCGATAGTCGCTCCTGACTACCTAGAGGGGATTGCCCTTAAGCCGGTTGCGCCACTTAACCTGCTTAACTACATTCCCCAGTCCACAACGCAGTCCGACACGGTTGTTATCTTCGTCGAGTCTGGCTTCACCGACAACACTGGCCCCGTCGCCCGTCGAAACGGTGCTACACCAGCCGACTACACCGCCTACACCGAGTCTGGTATCACCTTCACCCGTCTAGTTCAGACGGTATCTAAGGTCGGTACCGTATTCCGTACTGACACCAGCACGCTGGCGGACCAGGGCCAGTTGGCGAACGTCATCGAGAACCGACTTGTTTACGGTATCAAGAACAACCTGATCGCCCAGATGGTCTCGGCAACTGACACCGTGAACGGTATACCGTCCCTGGTTGTTACCGGTACTGGCCGTGCGCAGACACTTAACTACACCCTCACCGGTCTAGTTGCCGAGACCAACAACTCGGTCCTCAACCAGAGCCGCCAGCTCGCGGTAGAGGCAGTGCGTCAGGCCATCACAAAGGTACAAGAGACCTACACGCCCGCTACATACGTGTTGGCTTCTGCCTCCTTCATCGAGGCCATCAGCTTGGCCAAGGACGACTTCGGTGGCTACCTGTTCGCCTCTCCGGTAAGTACGACTCAACAGCTAACCATCTGGGGCCTGCCCGTCGTATGGTGCCCGCAGCTAAACATTCCCGACACTTCCCCATGGGGTGGGTTCGTGGTTGGTAGCTCACAGTACGTCTCACTGGTGAACCGTCAGCAGATCGTAATCGGCATGTCCGAGAACGTCGGTACTGACTTCATCGAGGACGCCGTAAGGTTCCGTGGCTCGATCCGAGTAGCCCTTACCAATGTTCGCCCCGAGGCGTTCTGTGTGGTAACTGCCGTCTAACCAATCCTGGGGGTAGGGACCGCGCCCTAACCCCAGCACACTAAGCGGAGCAAATACCCCGGTCTAAATGGCCGGGGTATTTGCTACCGCAGCAAGGGTAGTAAGTAATAGCACACGAGAGGCCAAATGACCACGCTCATTTCTACCACTGATTATCAGAACTTCACGGGGCAAGTGGCACCCGCTAACTTTGCCGAGCTCTATGCCTATGTGGTCCCCACACTCGAAGATGTTTTAAATCGTAAACTAGTAAACCAGGTTTACAACGAACACATCTACCCCGTCTACCGTAATGGTGTCATTTTCCCTAAGGCCACACCCATCACTGCCGTACCCCAAGGGTGGCGCTTCGACGAAAACTGCTTTTACTTGGTATGGGACCAATACGGTGGAACTAGTGAGCCTGCTAACCCCGGTGACTTCTCTGCCTCTGGTATAGACGCCGGTGTGGGTGCTTCTTTCAGCTCCGACGGTCTCACCTCTAACAACATCGACTACTACCTAGAGGCCGGTATAGACGTCACCTACACGGGTGGCTACACACCATATGGACTAAACACGCTTTATGTTCCTAGTGGTGGCGACACCTCATTCATGCTTAGCTCTGACCTACCGATAGGGCTAGCCAAGGCGATCGCCTTCGGTATTCAGACCAAGGCCCAGGCCGCGCCCATCACGCCATTACCCCACGGGCTACAAAGCATGAACGTTGCCGGTGAGTATTCGGTGACCCGTATGGCGGGTGTGGTCATCGGTGCCGATGGGTGGACCGTTCCCCGCAAACTGAAGGCCGCACAAGACCTAGGCGGTCAGTGCCTTACCCTCGCCGCACCCTATCGCCGATTGAGGCGCTAATGCTCTTAGGCGCTAACCAAGCTATCGCTATCTACACGCCAACCGTCGGCGCTAATAACGACGAGGGTGTACCAACACGCACCTACGCGATTACCGCCAATGTCGTGGGATACCTACATCAAAAGAACGCCACCGAATACATCAACGGGTCCTACCAGGTTGTAGAGAAATGGCAGGCACTCCTGCCGGCTGGAACGGTGGTTGATTTCAAGTCAGTACTCCAAGATGAGAACGGGGTGCAGTACCGTGTTCAGTCTGTTGCTCCACACCGCGACCCACTAGGCGTAGTCCATCACATTTCGTGCATGTTAGTTAAGGCGGGTGCGTAATGGATAACGCGCTAACGATTAAGGCCAATGTCGAGTTAGGCCACATCGACCCTGAGGGTCTACTAGCGCTCTACAACTCCCCCGAGATGGAAATGCTATTAACATCAGCCGCCGCAACAATCAACGGCACCGCAATCCCTTACTCGGGCAAGTTCACCGGAGAACTAGACGCCACGATGCAGTACGAAGTACGTCACGCCGAGGAAGGCTTTTTAGAAGCGACGCTAGGGTCTGGGGCTCGAGACGGTAACACGGTAGCCCAGGCCGCATTTAACTGGTACGGCCACTACGACCCTGACGGCATAGAGATAGACCCTAACTACCCGCGCTGGGAACCACACGAGGGCGTCAAGCCAGCACCTAGTCACCCCTACGAGAACGCCCTTAAAGAGTTAGGCATTCCGTACGAGGTCGAATCGGGCCAGGAGTGGTTTGTAGGTGATCTACCGTGAGCACACTATCTCCCGCCGCGTTCATCGTCTCATGGCTAAACAGCGTTAGCGCGATTACCACAAATGTATCGGGACGTATCTCTACGATCCTCCAACCCGACGCGGGCTTCCCACAAATATGGGTCGGTGATGTAAGCGCACCCATTACCGCGACCGACGGCGCCAGCGTTAGCAGGATAGAGACCTGGACCGTTCCTATTTACTGTATGGCAGGTCGACGTGCCTCCCAAATGGACGACCTGCCAGACAATGCGACCGCCTGGGCCACCTCCGCCCTCGTGGTGGCAGCAATGAGCGACCTCGACTCGGCCCATTATGTGGGCACCGGGTACACCATCGCTAATGGCGTTGTTTTATCTAGAACTCCCAATGTCGCAGCCGGAAACTTCGCCCGTGTGCTTGTTAATGCCCGCTTCTCCGTGTGGAGAACGATTTAGCAGCAAGGGTAGAGAGTAAGCCCACCTACAGCCCAGGAGAAAAGACATGGCTACAACTTCCGCCGACTTCCTTGTACAAGGAGTCGCACACATCTCGGTCGCACCGTTTGGCACCACACTACCAACCTATGCGTCCCTGTCAACTCTGCTGACGGGAACCTTTACGGGCTTTACCCCAATCGGTGAGACGGTCACCGCGGTTGAGATTATCGACACGCCAAAGCTTGTAGCCGCGCGGTCAGAGAACCAGGCGCGCGACATCGACGCCTACATCTCGGAGATTGAGACCACCATTAAGACGACCCTTAGGGAACTTGACGAGGCCAACTTAGCCTCAGTTGTTAGAGGAACCGTTACCTCGACTACTGGTACCGACTCAATCGCTCCCGGTGGTATCGGTTGGGCTCCGAAGTTCAGCCTCGCAATCGTCGGGCCGTGGGTTGCCGGTGGGAACCTTCTTTTTGTTGCCGAGCGTTGTGTCTACAGCGCCGCACAGACCCTGGCGTTCTCATCGGCCAAGGCTACAGAGATTGCCATTGAGTTCAAAATCCTCACCCCTTCAGCTGCTGGCCCTGCCGGTGGCTTCGTGACCTACCTGCCAACGCCCGCCGTCGGCTCGGTCGGACCATAACTAACACCCTAACTAACTACACGCGGAGGTAGACATGAAGGACTTTAACGAGGGACGTACGCCACCAGCCGAGCTAACCGAGACAATAACGCTCGGCTGGCAGTACGACCCCGAGGCCCAGACCCTTGTTCTAGACGAGAACGGCCAGCCCATCGCTGCCACCTACAAAGTGAAGTCCACACTCTCAGCTAACGACCTCATCAATCTAACAAAGCTCTACGGTCTCGAGGGGCTAGAGCACATTGAGGAAAAGCTTAACGAAGATCGTTTTGGAACCGTCATAGAACTAGTTGGCGCTATTTACGGTGACGACCTAGTGCTATCCCTTGCCGCTAACCCTACTATCGAGCCAGCAGAGTTCTTTGAGGTATGCGCTTGGCTCATTTCTCGCCTAGACCTAGGCGCCGGTCTCCCAGCTGACAAGCTGCGTGAGTTGGAGGCCGATAACCCTTTGGACCTGCCCTTGGAGGGCTCGGCTACGGAATAGCGGCCACAGAGTTATACATGGTATTCCCAGACTTGTGCCGTGCCGACTTATGCCGTGAGTATGGAGTCGAGTGGGAAGACGTACCGAACTGGCCCGCGCAAAAGTTCATAAGCCTCATGATTGGCCTAAGTGGTGAAGCACACATACGGAAATACGCCGAGACAGCAAGGGTAGAAGCTAGTAAGCGAACTAACGACCCAGAGCTAGCACTTAAGAGGCTCGCACGGCACCAAGGAGCCATTGTGAAGGTAGAGGCAGGAAAATGAGCGACGCACTGCTAAGCGCTGTCCTACGACTCCGTCCCGAACTCGACCCGGTGCTAATGGAGGCAGATGGAGCTAAGGCTGGAGAACTCTACGGAAAGGGCTTTAACAAGACCTCGAAAGAGACCCTAGCCAAAGGTGCCGGAGCCGGAGGCGCTGGTGGCGGGATACCTGGCCTACCAGGTGGAAAAGACCACACAAAAATCCCAGAGAGTAAGAAGCCGTGGTATCAGCAAAAGGACGCCGGTCTAACATCGCTGATGGGGCCATCTAAGGCAGTAGTAGCAACAGGTGTGGCCGTGGCCGCGTTCGCCGTGGACATGGGCATGAAAATCCAAAAGGCCACGGTTGACCTACAGAACTACATGGGTGTATCCGCCGCTTCGGCCAAGGCAACCGCCGACGCGTTCGTAACGTCAGGCACTGCCTCGGAGTTCACGGCCAACGAGCAAGTAGCAGCCCTTGCCGCGGTGGCTGGTCAGCTAAAGACTACCCAGGGTGCCGCTTTAACTACATCGCAAGATATGAAGTTCATGGCCAACGCCACAGACCTAGCCACGGCCACACACACCGACCTAGCAACATCTACCTCCACCCTCTCTGGACTCATGCAGGCATTCGGGATAAAGGTAAAGGGTGCGGCTGGTGCCACGAACGTGTTGTACACCGACTCGAAAGACACCGGTATGGGGATCGATACGCTCGCCCAAACTTTCGAACGCCTGCACGCACGCCTTGGCGCACTATCACCAAGCATTAAAGGCCTAGGTGGGCTGCTGCTTGACTTTACCAAGCACGGAGAGGCAGGACACGCGGCGCTAACGGGCATGAGCAGCCTGTATAACACAATCCTAAAGCCAGCGGCCGCCTATACCAAGGCCCTGGCTGACCAAAAGAACGCATTAGGACAACTACCCGCAAGCCTCCAAGGTCTAGCCGCTAACTACCAGAACATGAGCTCCAAGGAACTAACCCACGCGACAAAGGGTATGACCGAGCAGCAAAAGGTCCTATGGCAGCAGTATGTAACTACCTCTAAGGCTGTGGACACCGCCAAACTCAAGACCGAAGCCCTAGGTATCACGGTAACTAACGCACAAGGTAAGTTCGTCGGGACGGGTGCGGTCCTAGATCAGCTAAACCAAAAGATCAAGGGCATGAGTAACCACCAAGCGGTAGCCGAGCTCCAATCTCTCGGCTTTGGTAACGCGGCGGCAATGTTGGTACCTGTCATTCAGGCAGGGGGGTCCGCATTTGATAAATCCACCGCTTCAGTATCTAAGAGCAATAGCGCACACGACGCCGCCGAGCGCGCTAGCAAGACTCTGGCTATTCAGTTAAAAGAGACGATGGTAATGGTTGAGAACTTTGCCACCAAGGTAGGCGAAATCTTAATCCCAGTGCTCCAAAAGGTGCTCGGTGTGTTTATCAAGGTTGGCGAGTTCATACTAAAGCACAAGCCACTACTAATCACCCTAGGCATTATCTTTGGCACCGTCTTTGTAGCGGCCTTGGCATTACTAACTACTGCCCTCATCGCTAACACAGTTGCATGGGTTAGCGATGGTGTAGCAGCTGCGGGCGCACTACTAGGCATTACCACTGGCCTCGCCGAGGAAGAGGTAGCGGCTACTACTGCATGGGCCGCTACCTTAGGTCCCATCGCCATCATTATCGCCGCGGTTGCCGCGTTCGCGTTCGCAATCTATGAGATTGTTAAGCACTGGAAGACCATTTCGCACTTCTTCGAGAAACTGTGGGGCGACGTGCTCTCTATCCTTAAATGGGCATTCCACCACATCGGCGAAATAATCCTTGTCTTGTTTGTGCCCGAGGTACTGATCTTTAAGTACTGGCGCCAAATCTCTAACTTCTTTGTAAAGCTATGGGGTGATGTAACCGAGGTGCTTAAATGGGCCTGGAAGCACATAGGCATTTACATCTTGGAGTTCTTTGTGCCCGAGGTACTGATCTTTAAGTACTGGACTCCTATAACCCTCTTCTTCTCTAAACTGTGGAACGGTGTTAAAAACGGTGTTAGTGGGCTAATCAAGGATATAGTCAAGTTCTTTATTGACCTACCCGGTGAAATCGCCAAGGCTATCGAGAGTGGCGCTGGTCAAGTAATGAAGGCCCTAGAACACTTGATCCCAGGTGGAGGCATTATCGGAGATGTATTCCACGGTGCATCAAGTTTGTTCCACGGTATCTTTGGTGGCGGGTCAAGTCCGACACCAACCCACGCCACGAGTGGTGGCAGCAGTACCCACACCACAATTCACCAGACAATCCACATCGACGCGCGTGGGGCAAACCCCAAGGCAATCGCTGACGCACTTAAGAATCACGGCGACAGCGCCGCCGCTAGGCGTCCGTCCACCCAGCGCTACACGGTAGGTTCATAATGATCCTCTCTCAACTAACCATCGTCAGCCCCGAGGGCCCTAGCGTCACCCTTGGCTCATGGACAACTGACAGCAGTGGTAACGCTCACGGCCTCTACGCGATTACCTCTATCAAGATGGACCCCGCGCCAACTGTCGCCCTGGTTAAAAAGTTGCCGCTATTCAATGGGGCGGTGATTGCTAGTGGTCTAAAAGACTCGCGCAAGGTATCTATAACGGGCACCGTCTTTGCCGGTAGCCAGGACGAGGCCAATACCATGCTGCGAAACCTACAGATAGCGTGCGACACCTCACTAAACAACGGCCTTACCGCGTTACAGTTCACGCCCGTTAGCACACTGCCACAGATGCAGTTACTTGGTATCGTTACACAGCTCACGGTAGACACACCGGTGGGCTCTACTTGTGGCTTCTCTATCAACTTTGAGGCCGGGTTGCCCTACCCAACAAGTGTTGTGAGTTCGGTAGTTAGTTCACCAACCAACGCTAACGCGACCGTGACAGTGGTGGGCGATGACATCGTTTATCCAAAGGTCAGCCTATCGGTGGCCGCTGGTCTCACTTCGCTAAACGTTCAGATCGTCGGTCAGCTAAACACGACCATTCACCTAACTGGTTTAGTTATCAACACCACCAGCACCATCGTCATCGACTCGACCCCTGGATACGAGAGTGTGACTATTAATGGCGTAGGTATACGCGGGGTCAAGACCTTAGCTAGCACATGGCTATCTATGTACACGGGTAGCAACACCGTTAGCGTCGGCTCGGTCGGCACCATTAACAGCTACAGCGTTACCTGGAACGAGGCCTGGAAAATCTAATGGCCTACGCAATCCTCGATACCTGGGTATGGGCGCCTAGCTCACCAACGCCCGACGGCTTTGGTGTAGACATCACGCCTGACGGCGCACACCTATACATAACTAACTTCGGCTCGAACAATGTCGCCGTCATGGATACCACCACTGGTGCTACCGCTACGCCGATACCTGTAGGAACTGGTCCGGTCGGCATCAAGATTAGCCCAGACGGCACACTCGCCTTTGTATGTAACATGAATAGCAACACGGTTAGTGTTATAAGTCTTGCCACTAACACCGTGATCGATACAATCACTGGCTTCTCTCAACCGCATGACGTTAAGTTCAGCAATGACGGGACCAAGGCGTACGTATCTAACTACAGTGCTAACACGGTAAGCGTTATAACAATCTCGGGGTACACGATCTCCGCAACCATAGCGGTGGGGACAAAACCATACGGAATATCCCTAAACCCTGCTGGCACATACGCGTACGTCGTTAATACATTTCAGGGTTCATCGTCACAAAGCACAGTCTCTGTTATTGATCTTTCATCTAACTCCGTCGTGGCGACAATCACAATACCCTACCAAAGTGGTTACAGCGCCTCACAGGTCCCGCAAACAATCGCCATTTCATCTGATGGTACAACCGGCTACGTCGGCTTCACAAACTCTAACCCGGCGGCTTATAACAAACTAAACCTAACTACTAACGCGTGGACTAGTCTTACCACAGGATCGTCAACTTATGGGTTCCCTTACGTCACAACTTCCGGCAACTACGCATATTTCACCGGTAACTCAAACGTCACAGTTGTAAACATGACGACGGGCGCTATCGTTGCCACCCCTACTATTAACGGTAATGAGAACCTTGTAGCCGACCCGACGGGCGCTTATTTATATTCTGTTGTGTCAGACGGCCATGTATACAAAGTATCGTTACTAGGTTCTCCAACAATCTCCACAGCAACAATCACTGGCACGCCATCAGTAGGCAATACACTAACGGCTAACTACACTGGTGTAACGGGTACTCCGTCGCCGGTAATTTCGTACCAATGGAACGCTAATGGCACAGCTATTAGTGGTGCCACGAGTTCAACGCTTTACCTAGACGGCACACTCGCGTACAAGACCATTACGGTGACCATCTATGCCACTAACTACCTAGGGCAGGCGTCACAAACCAGCACCGCAACTACACAAATCTCACGAATAGCCGGGGACCCTACTAAGACAACGATAGCCGCAGCACCAAACTCCGGCCTCGCTAATGGGATCGACACCTCTCTAATCACGGTCGATGTACTATCATCGGCAAGCGCTAGCGTTGGTGCTGGTGGCGACGTCGTCACCCTTGCTACTACCACCGGCTCTCTTTCATCAATAACCGACAACGGCAACGGGACTTACAACGCCGTGCTTACTGCCCCCACAACCACGGGTACCGCAACTATCACCGGTGTACTAAATGGAACGGCTATCTCATCTACGGCGACCGTGACGTTCGGTGTAGACCGTGCGACGTCCCTCTCAATCACGTCCGAGCCGGACGCGTCGGTAGCAAGTGGCAGCCCGTTTGTAACACAGCCCGTAATACACATGCTCGACGCAACGGGCAATCTAACAACGACCGGGGCGGGCGTAGTCACGGCCTGGGTAGTGAGTGGCGACGGAAATGGCGAACTTACCAATGCGACCGCGACCATCGTAAACGGAATTGCCACATTTTCAGGCCTAACACTTTACGGAACTAGTGGTGTCGCCTATCAAATACTCTTTACATGCCCGGCGGTGACATCGGCAACGAGTAGCAACGTGACGCTCACTAGCACCTCGACCGCACCAGTCACACCACCACCCACGGGTACGGCACTTTCTACAACCACGGGCACAGCCACTGTCACATCTAACGGCTTCACACCACCTAGCCCGCTCACCGTTGCCCTTCAACACGTAGACCACATAACCGGCGTTATTACCGTCATCTGTGAGCTCTCCACCGCTACCGACATCACCGTGACCGAAACCATAAGCGGGCCAGGTGACATCTCCTTTACGGTTACCTCGCAAGAAATGGCACGAATAGCAAACGTCTTACCGACGGAAACCTGGGAAATGCTAGCCATCGATTACCCGAGCCCTGACTCTTTGCTAGACCCATACGGTCTCGAGGTAGTCGTATCACTTGGTGGAACGATCCTAAAATCAGGTCCCGTGTTAGACGCGTCAGCCGATGGTGACACACAGACAATCAAGGTACGAGCCGGTGGATTACTTAGCTGGCTAGACACCCGGGCCACGGAAAACTACGGGAGCGTTGTGGACCCACTCTACGGATCCGGTCCTACCTACCCACTACTACCGCCGAGCCTACAAGCAGGAGCTGACAACCCAGACGGCAACGCGCTTAGTTACACCAAGTGCTGGCTCGGTGCACCTCCGACCTCGTACCCGGGCTGGACAAACATTTACGCCGACCTACTAAGTCGTGAGGCCGCTAAGCCTGCTGGAAAACTTGGCTTTGGAACATTCACCTACGGCACCGGCGCGCGCGTGCCGGGTGCGCAACAGCTCGACTTTATCAAGTTCAGTTTCTCCACAACCCTTACCTCGGCGCTTCAGCAACTACAACAGCAAGGCGTCGGCTACGAGTTTTGGATTGAGTCAAGTTCTAGAAATCCGACGCTAGCTCTCTACCGTGGCAACGATAACCGCACAACCGTTGTTCTTAGTAATCGAAACTCCTACGGCTGGAAGCAAGAAAAGAAGGGCACGGACCTAACCACCATCGCTATCGCCACGGGCACGGGCAAAATGGCCCCTGGGAGCAAGCAAACCGTAAATGGCATGTACCCACCGCCAAATGTAGTCACTAGACGAATGAAGCAGTACGGGCGTCATGTTTATAGCCCGACGGGCACGGGCATGACAACGACCACCCAGCTAAACGCTCTGTGTTCCGCCTACGAGGTCTCGACCAATCGCCCCGACCGCACACTCTCGCTAACTTACGACGCAGGCCCAGGGCGTCCCTACGCCGTGACTGACATTGGTTGTGGTGACCTTATCTCGGTGGAACTTGCCACCCTTTACGAGGGTCTAAGTGAGCACCTAAGGCAAAACACCATTACACCGTTTAGGGTAACAAGTTGGATCTTTACATCTCCCGAAGCCGGAACGGGCCACTACACGCTCGAACTAGAACTAGAGCAGGTACAGCTCGACCCAACGACCGGAAACCCAATAATCAGGGGCGCGCGCAGCCTCTATGCCCCTGACATGGTCGGTCTTTTGTACAACTCTGTCTTTAAGTAAGCCCTTACCCCGCAGCAAGGGTAGAGAGTATGCGCCGCCTACTTTCTACTGTGATAGCCCTAGCCCTTTCAACCTCGGGCCTGGTTATTGCGGCCACAGCTGCCACACTCGCAGACACAGTACAAGCTGGCGGCGCACCACTCTCTACGGCTATTGACCACTCGTCATGCTCCACTTGGCTACGCCTAGTCGACGTCTCTTCAAATCAGGGCTCAAACATCAACTGGACAGATGTTAGCCACGGGGGGTTTGTGGGGGCCTACATCAAGACAACCGAAGGACTTACCTATGTAAACCCTTATGCCACTAAGGACCAGAAGGCCGCGGCGGCCAATGGTCTGGCCTGGGGTTCCTACGACTATGCGAACCCGACGCTTAAGAGCCACACCACTAAGGCAATAATCGCCAACGCCACAGCCGACGCTAGGTACTTCGTGGCTCACTCAAATGTCAAGCACTCCGCTTTACCGCCTGTCCTAGACATGGAAGGGTCAAGTGGTTTTAACAAGATGAGCGGCGCGCAAGTCGTCACCTGGGCTACTACATGGATCCACACCGTATCTAACCTAACCGCGCGCATTCCTACTATCTACACCGGAGCGTTCACAACCTGGTCAGCGAGCCCAGCACTAACCATCTACCCACTGTGGGTAGCCGCCTACCCACTAGGCGAAGGTAAGACACCTAAGCACTCGAACGCTTGTGGCATTGGTTACCCACATACCGGGGGCTGGCACGGCTTTAGTGTGTGGCAGTATGCCGACGCCGGATTGATCTATGGAGTCGGCAAAGGTGACGTCGACGCGGCCACGCTCAAATGGTGGAACGAGCGCGCGGCCCTAGGGATCGTCCTAGTAGTGCCACCCAACCCAACCAAGGCGGGCAATACCGTTGTAAACCGTTACCCCGCACCCGTTTACACCGTCGGCTCCAAGGGGCCAGCGGTAATCAAGGCCCAGGCATTCCTAAAGGCGCGTGGCATGTACGCCGGCCGCATTGACGGCCTATTTGGTCAGGCTACCCGCGTCGCCGTCCAGCGGTGGGAAGCAGCACTCGCTCACATGTACCCACACGCCCACATCTTGACTGATGGCGAGCTTGGCCCACTTGTCGTGCGATACACGAACTTTTGGATCGCGCGCGTCGAGGCAAGGGTCCACCACAAGATAGCCGGGATTTAGGAGAAAGACATGCACCTCATAGCCGCCACCGCAGTTCAGACCTACCCGAGCGCAAATGCGACCTACATTTACTGGGCTATTGGTATCGCATTTGGGCTTGTGACCCTAATGGGCTCGCCAGTCATTGTGACCATTTATAAGGCGACCCGCAGGCGGGCTAAAAGGGTTGACCAACTCTTTGACGTGCTACTAGGTCAGGCACCAACACTAGAACTCCCCTCGCCACCTCCCGGCCTCTTGGAGCGCCTAGACGGTCTTGGGGCAAAGCACGACAAGCTCGAGGGGCGCGTTACTGCCCTTGAAGGACAGAACCTTAAAACAGCCACCCGGTAATAAGGGTTGCGTAATCCCAGATCGCACGGACGGTATCACCCAACGTCTGCGTAAGGAGCGCAGCGGGAAGGAGATACATTATGCGAGTTTGCCCGGTTTGTGATCCATCTATTCATGATGAGGTAACCAAAGCTAGGAAGCAGGGCAACACTTACGTGGAGATTGGTAAGACGCTAAACATTTCAGAGAGTGCCATTCGTTCACACTTCCGCTACTCCCACCATGACAAAGGTAATAGCGGGCAGGTTGTTTATGCGTCAGGTCAGCCTAGGTTAGAGGTCACATCTACCGGTGGCGAGTTTGAAACGGGCGAACTAACCGAGCCACTAGACCTTTCTACCGACTGGGACAGCGTGCTAAGGGGGTTCGGTCTAGACCCTGAAATCTTTGAGGTAGCCGACGACACCGTCAAGATGAGCAAGTGGCAAACCTCTAAGCGGCTAGAAAACGGCGACCGCGACATAATCTGGCTCTACTCGTACAAGGCACGCTTTACCCGACGGGCCACACCGGTAGACGAGGTAGAGCGCGAGGACATCGACGCATTGTGTCGTGAGATTATGAAGCGCAAGCCAGTGAAGCCACTAGACGAGCTGGTTACCGACCGCGCGCTGGTTGTGCTTCTTTCTGACTGGCAGGCTGGCAAGGGTGAGGGTGGTGGCTCGGCGGCAATGACTGATCGCATTATGGCGGCATTCGATAAGTTGCTAATCCACCTAAAGAACCTTGAGCGTGAAGGTCGTAGGCCAAGCTCGGTCTACCTGGTCGGCATGGGTGACCTCATCGAGCAGTGTACGGGTCACTATGACATGCAGGCATTTCAGACTGACCTAGGACGTCGTCAGCAAAAGCGTTTAGTGCGCCGCCTAATCATGTGGATTATCGACGCTCTCGTGGTGCGTGGCTACACGGTGTATCTAGCAGCCGTAGCCGGTAACCACGGTGAGAACCGTAACGCCAATGGCAAGGCCTTTACCTCGTGGGGAGACAATGACGACCTCGCCGTAATGGAAGAGGTCGCAGAAATCTGCGCAGCCAACCCAGAGCGATACGCGAACGTATTAGTTCCTGACGGTGCTATCCCCGAGGACGACCTAGTGATGACCCTAGACATTGAGGGTGTGCGTTGTGGCTTCGCCCATGGTCACCAGTTCGCTAAGAGTGGCCTGGCACAGGCAAAGCTAGAGAACTGGCTACGCGGTCAGGTAATGGGTAAGCAGCCGGTAGCCGATGTAGACCTACTCTTTGCCGGACACCTTCACCACTTCATGACAAGCGAGTCGACGGGCCGCGTTGTGTTTCAGTGCCCGGCCATGGACGGAGGATCTAAGTGGTTTACTAGCACGAGTGGGTCAAGTGCGCCCTCGGGCATGTTGGTTATGTGCGTAGGGACCGCCTATGGCCGTGGCTGGGGAGACCTACAAATCCTCTAGGAAGTTATCTAGCAGTGAGTTAGATAGGGCTTCGTGTCCGGCGACCCGGTGCGTGTAGTGCTTTAACATGGTCTCTGGCCGGTGGCCCATACGCGCCGCAGCCTCGGCAATGGGTACACCAGCAGCCGAAAGGTGTGAAGCGTGCGTGTGCCGCAAGTCGTATGGCGTTAGTCGTGGTGTATCGGTATCGCTAGCGGCCTGGGCGAGTGCGCGTATCCAGTTGCTCTGGGTCGGCCGCTTTTGGCCGCGCGTGCGAAAGAGTGGCCCACTCGTAATCGCTTGCCCTTCTAGCCACTCGGTCAGTATCTCACCTAGCACGGGTGATAGTGGGACCGTGCGCTCTTTGCCGGTCTTGGTCTTACCTACCTCGACCGCGCCGAAACTATCACCAGCGCCAACCCACGCCTTCGCCACTCGTAGAGTGCCCCAGCCGCCTTTAACGATTACGAGGTCCGCCACTTCTAGCGCTACAACCTCACCGGGGCGCAGGCCCGCATAGGCTCCTACCGCACTCATCGTCTTGTACATCTGGTTAGAGATGGCGTCGATTATCCGGCGTAGGTCAGCAGGCATAGGCACGGACGAGACGTCCACGGCGTCGTCGGTACTATTGGCCTTGCGTGACATCTCGCCAATGTCAGTAGCGGGCCATTCCAACTCACTCATGTACCCCCACTGGACGGCCTTAGTGAGACAACGCTTAACTGTGGCCAGTCGACGTGTCAAATAATTAGCCGCGATAGCCTGTCCCTTAGTGCCTACCCTTAGGCGGGCGTGGATTGTAGCCACGTCGTCTTTCTCTAAGTCTTCTAGGCGAGGTGAGTAGCGCTCAATCCATGCCTCTAACTCTGGTGTAAGGGCACCGGGTGCCGATGGGATTAGCCATGCGCTTAACTCTTTACGCTCTTTGGCGGTCAGTTCCCGCGCCCCAGGAACGGCGGAGATTTGGACAAGAGCAGTCAACGTCTCTACTATTGAGCGCCGGGACGACTGTTCTAGTGTGGTCCACTCTCTACCGACATACAGGCGGCAAAATGTAGCGACGTCGACCTGGCTAGCGTCAATCTCATTAGCGGGCCGGCCCGACTTTCTGTCCCACTTCGTGGCCGGGTTACGAGACAGAACGCGCAGCTCGGCGTAGCGGTCTTCGGCTAGGGACTTTAACTCAAAACTCTCACTGTGCATCTGGCCATTGACAGACCAGCGCACGAGGTAGGGCTTGCTTCGCCCGTCGTCGCGGGTCTGTACGCCATGTACCGATACGCGGGCGCGCTTCATACTGCTGCCAGGGTAGCAAGCCAGGCGTCTAGGGCTTCACGAGTGATACGGAGCGACCCGTTAGGCAACTTTTTAAAGACGGGGCCACGGCCCGTCCTGCGCCAGTCATCGAGGGTAGAGCGCGATACGCCTAGTTCTTGACAGACCGCAGCAAGGGTTAGAAGTTCGGTGGACATCACGGGCCTTTCTTGTGGCCCGTAGTGGCCACAGAGTAGTTATGTCGCAGTCCAAAACCGACACACACGCTCGGCAATAGCCGGGCATGGGTGCTAGTGATTGGGCGGTGCTTGGGCTATACCCTTGCTGCGAGGTAGCGTACGAGGTGAAAGGTCAATGATTTAGCGGAAGTTGGGCGCGAGTGCACACGGTTTAGGAAACCGCCGCTCTATCCCCTGAGCTACGAGGGCAACACCTGCAGGATAAGGGATTTGCCCTTATCCTGCCTATCTTTGCTTCTATTTCCGGTTGCCGATTATTGCCGGACTTTCACGACTGTTCGTTAGCATGATTGGGCTGGGGTTGGGCGGCCCGGTCATCTCTGGCATACGCTAGCCATTGGTCCAGGGGCAATGTAGCCCAGAACGCAAACCAACCATCTGACCACGCCTCATCTAGTGCCTGGGCATTAGCAGCTTCTTTGACTGATCCAAAATCGCGCACGGCGGCCCTGGCAGCGGACCTGCCTGCGTAGAGCGTTGCCATGTCGTAGATAGTGGGGTACGCCGCAGTCCAGGCGTCTAGGTCATCACTAGACACGCCCTCTACAAAGCGTAGGTCGCTCATCATTCTTACCCATTGCCGGTACGCCTCGTCTAGGAGCGGGCGCATGGTGGTCTCAAGGTGCGCGTTGTGCTCTACGGCTAGGTACTTGTCTGTTACCTCGCGTAGTTCACGACCTATTGCGCGAGCCTCTGGTTCACTGTACGGACACATACCAATCCTCTCGTGCATACGCTAGCCATTGGTCTAAGGGTAGGTCGATCCAAAAGTTAAGCCAGGCGGCATTGTACCTAACGGCGCTATCTGCGGCGCTATCTGCGGCTCTATCTGCGGCGCTATCTGCGGCTCTATCTGCGGCGCTATCTGCGGCGCTATCTGCGGCGCTATCTGCGGCGCTATCTGCGGCGTAACTCGCGGCGTCCCACGCGGCGTCCCACGCGGCGTCCCACGCGGCGTAACTCGCGGCGGAATAAGTGGATTCCTCTAGAGACGTCATCATACGTATCCACTGTCGGTAAGACTCCTCGAGCATTGGATAGACGAGAGACCTCATCTTGGCGTTGTGTTCGATGGATAGGTATTTGGTAGTGACCTCGCGTAGTTCACTACCAATGGCTTGTATTTGCTCGTAGGTGTATGTAGTAAGTGTGGTCATTCTTTACTCCTGTCACCCTGCTTGAACTTGGAAGCGTTGATGAGTATCTGACCCAGCGACTGCGCTTGTTCGGCAGTGAGGCGGTCCTTGACCATGACCTGTATAGGCGTGCCGTAGGCGGTCTCGACTTCGACTGGGTAGTAGGTCATACTGGGATCTTCTGGTTACGCTCCCAGACGAGTCGCAGGTGGTCAGCCTCGTTAGTAGCGGCGGCCAGCTCATCACACAACTTGGCGGCTTGCTCGATGGTGAGTGGATCGCTAGATAACTCTGGCACTACAAAAGGTGTGCCGTCTAAAACGATGGGATAAAAGTGTGTTACCATGGTGTCTCCTTTACCGCGCTCCTTGCTCGGTATTAGTTACCGTGCGGGCAAATAGAGGAAACGCAACCGCTAGCCTAAGATTGCTACAAGTTTTGCTATGACTGATTTTTTAAGTGTTAGCGCTCGTGCAGTTGTTATGCCTAGCGCTTTGCCAAGTTCTACCTCACTTAGCGGGCCAGACTCGATAACCGTACCGCTCTCAACGATTTTAGGGGGTGCCATCAGCACGCGTTCTATGACTACGAGTTCGTTAGTGGTGGGGTTTATTTTAGCTATCGCCTCACGGACTCGCTTTTTAATCATCTCTGTATGCTCGCGCTCTGCGACGGTATCTTGCATGTCGTCGTCTTTATAGGTAAGGATCTCGCCAAGGGTCATGTCATCATCACTATCTTCAATGGCCGTCTCTGTACTTACAACGCGCGGCTGGTTCATTATCCCCATGAGGCGCGATTTAGTAATGGTCTTGCCGTGGCTCTTAGATACCTCTTCTTGTATCTGTTCTAGAGTGAGCGGTAACTGTGTGAGTAACGCCCGGTCTTTTAAATATTTGATTTGGGCCTCTATACGGGTAGACTCGTTGCCCTTCCAAATGGTGCTCTGGCGCGCCTGGTGTTTGTTTCGCTCCATGCGTAACGACTTGCGCACGTAAGTTACAAACTTGGCGTCATACGAAGGATCGAAGGTATCCACCTTTTGTAGGGCAATAATAACTATTTCGTGTAAATACTCCAAGCGGGTATCGGCGTCCCAGCTTGCGGGAGCCGTGCGACTTACATACTGCTTAAAGAAACTTAGATGGTGCTCGACGATTGCCGCCCTAGCTTTAACTAGGGCGGCTTCGTCTTTCTCAACTTTGGCGCGATTAAACGCTTCCCATAGGTGGTCATCAGGCTGCACGCACGTTACAGTGCGCGGCAAATACCCAGAGTCAACGTTAGATTGGCAAAAGTTCCGCTATCTCGGCCACCCTCTCACGGTATCGGCGTTCAATCTCTAGATCCGGTGCGGCTGGTCCGGTGAATGGAATAGCTGGGCCAGATCCCTCAAACCTCATCTGCTCACCGATGAAACGGACGGGAATGTCTAGCTCGGAACGACCACCGCGGTTCTTGGTAACCCTTAGCGTTCGCTTTATCCCTCCCTCGTCGAAGTTCCCGGAGGTCTCGAATGATCTAGTTACCTTGATATGTATAACAGTGTTTAGGAACATCGCGATTTGATTAGAGGCCGCTATCTGGTCATCGTCCGCTTCGGCACCCCGTGCCGCGGTCCTATTCGAGTGGTGAGCTACCAGGATTGGGCAATCAACCCCGCCAACCTGTGTTCCCATTGATAGACGCTCAATCTTTTTTATAATCTCACCGACCTTGTTAGACACAGAAAACGCGTCTCCCTTCGAGCCGTCGGCATGTAGCACGCCGTAGAGGTTATCTATCACTACACCGCGCAAACCGCCGACCTCGTGGGCGTAGCGCCTCACTTCTAAGATGATCCAGTTAAGGGCCTTGCCGTGGGCTTCTACGAACTTGACGTCGACATGCGTGTTTACCCATTCGGCGGCCTCGCGTATTCTTTGCTGCTGGGCCGCGTTGGGTTCTTTGTTTATTTGCCACATCGGTATGTGACTTACAGAGGCGACGAGGCGATCCATACACTCCCACTTCGTCATCTCGGTTAGGACATAAACCGTTGGGCCTTGACCGGCCCACCACCGAGCAACTTGAAGCGCTAGCGCACTCTTGCCAGACCCAGGTTTGCCGATGAGTCCATAGACCTTACCCGGCATAAACTGCACGATTTTATCCAGCTCGGGTATGCCAGTCTCACGCACACCCACTTTAGGAAAGTCGGCGGCAAGCTTCACGCGGGCCATGTAAGCGTCTACAAGTAGTGGGTCACGAGTGCTAAGGGTCTCCACACCTTCAAATGGCGCGGACCGTGGCTCAACGGGCGGCTCGTTTTCGTATTCGTTAGGCATTGGCTGCCCCTTTCTTGAGTATTCCTGTTAGGTAGTTGATGGGGTCACCCTTAGCGCCGATGGCGGCCTTGGGTAGTGCTTCTAGGACTGCGTAGCCGTAGTCACGACGCAACGCGGCGAGACGGCGCATAGAAGGCTGGTCAATCTCTTGACCGAGGAAGTAACCGGCGGCATGTATCAAGACGACGTTTTGTAATGACGCCTCACCAATGCCCTTTACATCGGCATACTTGGCGACTGCCTCGGGCACTAGCTCTAATACAACTTTACGATAGCGCTCGAGGGTTTGTTCCACATTGCCATCTACTGGCACACGGTCACACATTGCTACAAGCTTGGCTCTAACCACTGACGCCTCGGTCTCGGTGGTCGATGGGCTGTTACTCTCTTGTGACGCCGTGACCGCCTTAGGCGAGGTGCCAAGTGCTTTACGCTGGCGAGCTAGTGCCTGGCGCTCGGCGGCGGTGGTTCTGTCGTGCTCTATTTGTGCTTTAGAGCGCTGGTGGATGAGGTAGTCATGGACCTTGTAGCTCTTGCCATCAGTCTCCCATAGGCCAGACTCTACTAAGCGCGTGGCTAGTGTCGCCGCGTCCATCTCGGCATCCATTAGCCGACTTACCGCGGCCTTTGGAATTAAGCCGTCGGTCAAGTTGCGGGCACAGTAGGCGAGCCCGCACAGGTAGAGCCATCCGGCCAGTGGGCCAGCCTCTAGAACCTTGGGGTTCTCGGGGAAGGTGTCGTCTAGTTTAAGCCAGGTCATGGGGGCTCCTTACGACCGTAATGGTCCGGGCGACGTCGCCAAATGCCTGTGGATTGTGCCGCTCTATCTCGATGTAGCCGAGCTCGCGGAGTAGACCGAGTGCGTCAATCACCGTGTACTTATTTAAGTCGCACAGGTCGGCTATCTCCTGGTTGGAGGCCAGCTCGTGCCCGTCGAGGTTTGCCAGGACTCGACGGGCGGCTGGGGTAAGTGTCTTGACCTTTGGCATTAGGCGACCTCGTCTTCCGTGGTCGCAAAGGGCTCGTACTTGCCGCCATCGGCGCTAAGGGTGGAGATGAGTGCTGCGGCCTGGTCCTGGGTGAGTTCCTTGGAACTCGAAACGCCTAGCCTCTTAAGACGCGCCCGGTAGTCGGGTTCGGTCATACCTAGCGACCCCTTCAAAACGTGTATCCTCTTGATTTGGTCGGCGGTAATTGGATTGGCTACTACCTCGGCCTCTACAACGTCATCACTTTGTGTGGCAGCGGTGGCCTTATCGAGCAGGTCGGCGAAAGTGTGCTCATCAAATGCCTCCGCCTTCGGGTGGTCTCCCCAAATGGACCGTGCCAGGTCGGCGTCACCACCACACGCGGCTAGTAGTGCGTGTTGCTGCGTGATGTTCCTAGGGACTACTCGCGTGCCCTGATTTGAAGTCACGTCGACTGCAGGTGTGGGCTCTTCGATTGAGTACAGTTCCTCGGGTGTGTAAGAGATACCAGAGATGACATCGGCGAAAAGCGAGCGACACAGTTGCGAGGTAGCGCGTGCCAAGAGCATGGCCTTGGGATAAGTAGCCCAGCCACCATCGGGCTTAACTAGCTTGGCCTGGCGTGCGTCCTCGATAGTAAAGGTTGAGCGCTCCACCGTGCCGTCATCTGAACGTGTTCCCTCGAGGGTACACGCGAGAGCGGTGTTCTCAATAACGGTGATCTTGTGCCCGGCACGACGAACGAGTGCCCTCATCAGCTCGGGGCTGGCACTGGGCTTGCCCTTAATGGAGTTTATCTGCTGCCATGACTGCATGGGGCCAATGCCAATCTCGCGCCCGTAGAGCATTGCCGCTAGTGCCTCGGCGGGCTTGCCCCGGTAGGCGTCCGGTACGAAACTCGTACGACACAACTGGTCGGCGAGTTTGAAATACGACTCCAACTCCGCTGAACTTGGAAACACCGTTGCCGGAACATTCCCCCCTAGGTTCTGTACTGCTAGTTCTTCACTCACTACGGCCTCCTTAGCCAATGTCCCAGAGACACTTTCTTTGGGACATCGGCTACTGTGCGGGCCACCCGGTGCCGCGCAATAGGAGTTTTAATAAATCACCCAAACGGGCGACAAGTTCGGCCATCAGGCCCTAGTAGTTGTTTCTTATCTGTATCTTCTCTTATCTACTGTGTGACATTTGCGTGACTCACGCCGTGACTCACGCCGTGACATTTGTGTGACACTCAAATAAATAAAAGACCTATTGCCTGCGGTCAAAACCCGCGCACTGTATTAGGAGTGGTTGGTTCCTGTGGTGCCCGGGAACACTCCTTCACAGGAACCGACCACCATTCGATTAAGGAGAAAACGTGAGTGAGATAGAAATCCCAATGGAGGACCGAGCGCAGCTAACTGTTGTGTGGAGCAATGTAAACCCGCCACTAATGCCTACCAACCTCGCACGCCCGACCCTGGTAGAGGACCCTGACCTCGTAAGAGTTGTGCACACCGGTAGAACTACCAAGCGCATACCTGCCCTGACACTCTGGGATTGGAATACAACACCCGACTCGTTATCGGTCGGCCTCGTGGTTAGGGCGCTAACCGAGCTAAAGATAACGACGCGCCGTAAGCTAAATCAAATGGTCGCTGACGGTGAGGATCTAAGCTACGAGCGGCTAGTTGCCATGCTTGGCGAAAACGCGTTTGTTAGTAGCGAATGGCCCGACGAGCCCGTAGCAGACCTCGAAACCGACATGGCCGAGGCAGTTAAGTGGGTGGACAGATCCGAGGTTCCACAGCTCGATTTAGAGACCGGTGTAGTTCCAGTCACGCACTTTGAGCGCCCGGAATAGATAGCCACGAGCGCAGTCGACGTCTCTCTGTTTTAGCCTCTGTGTGTGGAAAGGTCATTGAGACATAATCCTAGTTGTGCGTTGCCATTTCATTACTCGTGCATCTCCGAACTGGGCGCTATCAATCGCGCCTAACAAATAGACGTAGATGGGACATAATCCAGCCCAAATAGCGATACTCCCAAATGGTCAGCATTTAATAGCCTGCTCCACTGATTGCGCCTATGACCTAATGGCCGAGATAGACGAGAAAGACCTAGTGTCTATGGACTCATTTGTACCGATACCGCGTGGCTACAAAGTCCAAGCGTGTGTCCATTGCCATACCTGTGGGCGCCTACTCAAAGCACCTAAGCATTGCCCACTACACGATGAGTGCCCTAGTTGGTGGTGGCTCGGATCAATCCAGGCGCGCGATTTCGTAGCCTCTTGGCAAATGCTCACTAACTACCCCGTATTACCTAATCACGCGTGGATCGAAGCAGAGAGCGTGGCCGAGGATAATCCGCTCGTGCCGGGTGAAATCATCGCCCGCACGATACTCGAATAGAAAAACCCCCGGCGTAATCACCGGGGGTTTTCTTGACTTATTGCGCCCAATAAGGTGCTAGATCATCAGGATACGCCGGTTCTATTCCAGCGTTGATGGCGTCCTCTAAGGCGTCTAAGTCTTTGTAAATGTTTTGTTCTAGCGTTAGAAC
>JAEHJW020006595.1_pt1 | contig 34396 bp, 55 predicted proteins | sample 9271431 | NCBI WGS metagenome assembly JAEHJW02 | reverse complement strand
ATCGATCCATCTGCGCGTCGTGCACCCGCCCGGCGCAAAACGAAAACGGCCTGCCCAAAGGCAAGCCGTCGATATTTTTGGTGCTGTTGAGAGGAGTCGAACCTCCGACCTGCTGATTACGAATCAATCGATTAATTCCGAGAAATCAGCATGTTGGGAGTGGTTCGGTCAAGAATTAATGGCCCGGAAGGCCTAGCGTTGGCGCGGTTGCCCCTCGGAATTGTTGACCGGATTTTCAGGTGCCAGAAGTGGGATCGGACACCGCCACAACCGCCCGGCGCCCGCGGCAGTAATCCGCGATGAGTGCCCCCTGCATGTGGCCCGGGTAGGACACGAACGGGATCGCCCAGCGCGTCTCGAGCGCCGCGCCGAGCAGCAGCGCCCAGGTCGGCGCGGTAGCCGGGGTCATGCACCGGAGCGCGGTGCGCGAGCTGATGGTGATGTCCGGCACCTGGGATCCGAACTGGCCGAACAGGACGTCCAGGCAGACGAGGAGCCGGTGCAGAAGCCCCGCCTCGATGGTCGCCAGGACCTGCGCATCGCTCACGGCCGCCGGGTCGATGCGATGCAGCGGCGGGATCCTCTGGATGAGCCACGAGCGCATGGTCATTTCCCCAGGAGCTTCTCGAGCGCCGCGGCGTATCCCTCGAGCATGTCCATGGACTCCACGTATGCACGCTCGACGTCGGGGGGCGCCGATTGCGCCGTGATCGTGGCGATCGGCAGGTGCGGCCGCAGCGGCAATGCCGGCTTCGGGCACGGCTGCATGACCGGCACCGGGACATCGACGCGCTGGGTGATGACCTGGGGCGCCGGTGCGGCGCAGCCCCCGAGCGAACAGGCGAACGCGAGCGCCAGGAGGACGCAGGCCACCGTGAGGACGCCTCGCGCGACGGCTCTCATTTCCACCCCCCGGAGAGCTTCCCGGCGGCGGTCGCCGCCCAGGCCACGGCCTGATCGCAGCCGCTCGGCACCGGCGCGACCGCGATCTGCCGGGCCTGCCGCGCATAGAGCGCGGCCACCTGCTGCGCGGCCTGCTCGCGGGCCTGCTCCTGCCGCACGGCCTGCGCCGCCTCGGCCTTCGCGTCCGCCTTGATCTTGGCGATCCCGGCGTTCTGCGCGGCGACGTCGGCACGGAGTTGGGCGATCTGCACCTGGTCCGCCCCGATCGTGGCTTCCTGGGCTGCTTTGGAGGCCCGCAGCGAGCCGATCTCATGGTGCTGGTACGCCAGCGCCAGGAGGATGCCGGCGGCAGGGACGAGCCACCAGAACCGGCGCAGGAGCGAGAGTAGGAGATCGATGGTCATTGCGCACCCCGCAGCTTGAACCAGCCCCCCACACCGGCCGAGAGCGCGCCGGCCCCGATCCCGAACTGCTGCATGTCGAACGGCCGGTGGGCGCCGATCACGTCGTACCCGGCGAGGCCGATGTACGCCAGGACCATGAGCATGGCGGCGAGGCGCGCATCATCCAGGGTGCCCGTCGCGTCCGAGAGCAGGGATTTCAGCCACGTTTTCATGCAAGCGCCCCTCCGGCCTGCTGAAAGGCCATTTTCAGATTGTCGATCGGGTTGACGTGCTGCTGGTAGGTGTTGCCCGGGAGGCTCGCCCAGATGTGCGCGCACCGCTGAATCGCGGTCTCCAGGTCGCCCGCTTCGATGGCATCGAGCGCGCGAGATTCCCGGATCTGCTGCAGCGCGATCGCATCCTGGCTCGCCGGCGAGAAGTCCGGCAGATGCAGGATGCGCTTGTAGTCGTCGAAGTACCGCTCGATGAGCTGGTAGCGGCCCGCCGCGGTCGACCACAGGCGCGCGTTGAGCTTCACGAGCTTCCGCGGGTGGTCCGCGTACGAGGTGAAGAGGTCCGGATGCTCCGGGGTCGATCCCACGATGACGTTGTAGCCGTTGTCGGACTTGGCCAGCAGCGCGGGGCCGATCTCCGACCACGCGATCATGTCGAGGAATGCCTTCTGGTTCTGGGTCATGCCGTCACCTCGTCGTCGGGGGTATCAACAAAATCCGCGCGCTTGTACGCTTGGATCTGCCAGTTGGGGAACGGCAGCATGTGGATGCCGTGGTCGCGCGCGCGGTGGTGCTTCTCGCACAGCACGCGCATGTTGTAGGCGCTGTCCACGAAGTCCGCCGCCTCGCGGAAGCTGGCCCAGTCGAATTCGGGGTGCTCCTGGCGGATCCGCGACCCCTCGGACCAGTCCACCGCATCGGCGTCGGCCCACTCCACGATCATGTGGTGGACTTCCCGTTTCTCGCGCGTCCCGCATGCCCAGCACGGGCGGTCCTCGATGGCGATGAGCTGGTGCTTGGTGCGCCGGAACTGCTCCGATTCCGTGCGCGGCGGATGGTCCGGGTAGAAGACGTCCACCGTCAGCGTCTCGCGCTGCTCGTGCTCGCCTTTGGGCGTCATGGCCGCACCCCGTAGTGATAAAGGGTGAGGGCCGCGCCGATCGCCAGTGCCGTGCGGAACATCTCCGCCGCGAGCGCCTTCTCGCGTTCGCGCTTTTCCTGGATCTCGGACTTGAGGTCGGCGATCTCCCGGTCTTTGCGCGCGGTCTCGATCGCCAGCAGCTTGCCTTCGTGCTGCTCAAGCGTCCCGAAAATGCGCTGGATCGCCGACCGGTCCGCGGCGCGCTCGGCTTCTGCAACGAGTAGCTTTTGCAGTGCGTCGCCGATCTTCTGCGTGGTCTCGTCCAGCCTCGAAAGGATGGTATCCATGTGGTCCTGCCGCGTTTCGATGCGGGTGATTCGGTCCTGGTTTTCGGGCATCTCGTCCTCTGGCCGGGGAAAAACAAAAAGCCGCTCGAAGGCGGCTCTACTGGGGGGGGGTCTTCTTGGCGTGGGCTAGTTCCCGAATGCGCTTCCTACGCTGTACTGAGCGCTCGGGATCCCGAAGACGCGGTGCATGAAAATGCTATTAGTGGTGCCGCTCCCGGCGATGGCGTTCTTGGCGAAGATCCCCGGAAAGAGTCCAAGCCCGGCGGTGCTCGCCGCCGACGGGCCCACCCCAGATAGGGAGTAGCCCACAAGGACGGGCGTCCAGACCCCCGGCGCCGTAAGCATCGAAACGGAGATCGTGCCCGCATCGTTGCTTCCGGGTGGATAGTTGATCTGCACGGCAAAGAACTGGTTTGCCTCGACGGGAATGTTCAGTGCCGTCACCGTGGCCACGTTGGTGCCGTTACGCGCGACAAGGTACCAGTTCTCATCTCCCGTGGAATGGGGGTCGCTGATGATGCCGAGGAGGTTTTCGCCGTACGTGTTGTCTGTCAGGAACGGTAGTGCGATGCTCGGCGCCGCGGCTGCCTGCGCGCAGACTCCGAAAAAATAGCTTGGTCGGCTCGTTGAGTCATAGGTGGAGTCGATCCCCCCATAGATCTCCAGGTAAAAACCGCCCTCGTTGGCGCTCGAACTCAAGTTGAACGGCGAAACCGTGGGCGGCGGGGCACCGGTGTAGAACCCGAGAGGAGACTGCGCGACGGTCGACGGTTCGGTCGTAATGAGGCGAGGGGCGCACGCGGCCGGAGACGAATAATTCAAGACGCCGCTTGTCGAAATCGTCCCTTCCGCGCCATCGAGAAACGTATTGCCGAAGCCCGGCATTCCGGCGCCCGAATACGAGGCGCTTCCAAGGCGTCCGAACGTGCACCCCCAGACATTCGCCAACACCGATTGGATGGGAATCTGCACGGGCGTCCCCGAAATCGGCGGCGAAACCGGCGTGCCGCCCGCCGTCGAGCTGGCGCTGCCCCCTGTGAGCCACTGCGTCGACGTCGCTGTCAGGCCGACCACCTCGTCCCATATCGTGTTGCCAAGCGCGTCTTTTACGATCTGCCGGTATTGCGCGTTCGAGGTCCCCCAGATCGTGGCCATGCCGTTGGCGTCCAGCACCACCGGATTCGCGTTGAGCGTCGTCAGGCCGGGGTCCTGGTACGTGTTGACCGGGTCGAGGGTACCCGGCGAATAGAACGCGACGGAGCCGCCGGCGAGCGGGACGCCGCTCCCGTTCAGGAACTGCTCCTTGCCGTTCGTAAGCTGCTGTGACATATTGCCCTTCCCATATGCGAAAACCGCCCGGAGGCGGCATGCGATACGAAGTTCGGAATCCCGATCCGGCGTGGCCGGAAATCGTGGCCTCCGTCGTCTTTCTTGCCCTGTGCGCTACGGACGGTCTCTCATCGCTGCCGATGGGGGCGTTCCTTGCGAAAAACTGGTGGCCGATCCTGCGGATCGTGCTACCCATCTGGGCGCTCGCGCGCCTCATCGACTGGAAAACAGGTGGTCCGGAGCGTCGCGCGGTCATGCGCGTGGCGTACCGCCGCTTCCACGAGGCGATGCGCCGTCAGGGCTGACCAAGCAGTCGATTTCGCAGCCGAGCCCCCATCCCGGATTTTCGCGCAAACGCTGCGGCGAACGCATCTGGGTCCTGCGTGAAAAGAAGCCGGGACTGTGCCGCGAGCTGTCGAGGGCCCGGCGCTTGCGTCAGGAAGTTGCCCGCAGCTGTCGCGGCATTCGCCGCCGCCGGGGCCAGCTTCCCGTTCATCAGATGAGCGCCTGCGGTGAGCGCAGGCCCGTAGATGTCGCCCTGGTCCGCCTGCCCCGCCAAGCGCCGCGCGGTTTGCGAGCCCCGCAGCACCTCGTTTTTCGTGGCGGCGAACTGCGCCTCGTTCTCCATCTGCTGCCGGAACTGGTCGAAGGCCTGCGGATCGTCGAACGCCGCTGCGAGCTTGTTGCGGATGAGGTCGTTCCCGAAAACCTTGCGGGTGGCGTCTGCTCCGTCCTGCGCGCCGGCGATCTTGTCCTGCAACGCGCGCGTCACGCCGGACAGAAAGAACTGCCGGTCGCTTGGCGACATGCGCGCGACATTCGCGGCGGTGACCTCCGCATCGTTGGAGAGCGCCTTGCGGCCCATCGCCAACGCATCCAGGGAGGAGGAGGGGCCCGCCCAGGCTGCCCGCGCCGCGGCATAGTCCGGATTCGCCCGATCCAGATAGTCGACGAAGGAGTTTCGCACGTCGTTGAGGGCGCGTCCGCGCTGGTCCAGCGCCAGGCGTCCGCTCGTCGGATCCCGGTAGCTCTCCAGAAGGTCATCGAGCCCGCGCTTTGCCGCGTCCGCCGCGCGCATGCTGACGGTCGGGACCTTTCCGGGGATGCTGGCGATCCCCAGCGGCTGCCCGGTCGAGTCGACAAGCGCAGAGGGCACCTCCTGCGTCGGTGTCGAGGATAGAGAGGCGTATTCCGCGCCGTTGAACGGTTCCCCCTTCGCTAACGACTCCAGACGCGCGATCTCCTGACCGCGCGAGAGCCCGGACTGAAAGACGGGATCCCTGAGGAACTGCTGCAACCTGGCGTCCGGAAACAGTTCGCCGGCGAGCGCCTTTGCGTAGAGTGGGCGCGCCGCGGCCGAGCGTTCGGCCATCAGGTCGGCGGCTTCGGTGTGGATGTTCCCGGTTGCCCCGGTGGCGCTCTTGATTGCCGCATCGATGCGCACAGGGGCGCTGTCCGCCCGGGCACCCAAGAGTTGGTTGGCGACGGCCTGGCCCTCCCCCGGCGAGTTGGCCGCCACCTCCGCCAGATTGCGGAAATTCCCTCCCGCCCGGCCCCCCAAAAGCGCCGAAGCGGCGTCTACGGGCGTGGCATTTCCTCCCATCTCGTGCATGCGCTCGACGACCTGCTCGGGGGTTAGGCCATCTGCGGCAAGCGCCCCGGCGAGCTTGTTGGATGCGGCCTCGGCGGCCCACTTGGGGGACAGCTCGGTCAGGGCATTCGAGACGGTGGACACCATCGGCCGCGCCAACACTCCTGCGGCTTTCGCCGCGGCCGCCCCTGCCGGCACCATCGCCGCACCCCATTCCGCGCCCTGCACGGGGCTGCCCCCGGTCAGCGCGTTGTACGTCGCCCCCGCTGCGGCACCTTGCGCGGCACGGGACACGCCCCGCTTGATGAGCCCCCCCGCCCCGGATTCCGCTTTTCCGGCCGCCCCCGAGAGGATTGAGTCGGCGCCGCTCAGGGCGTTCCCCGCCACGGTATCGCCCAAGGCTGCGGCGCCTCCGCGCAGGGCTGCTCCAGCCAAATTTCCAGCCGTCGCCATCACCGGGAGCGCCACGGCGGCTTGTGCCGCGCCGCGCACGATCTCCGGGTAGATCTGGCCGCCATACTGCGCGTCGAACGCCTGCTTGGATGCCCGGTCCTGCGCGGCGAGTTGGGGCTGCGTCGGCACGGCAATGCCCAGGGCCTGCCCGGCGCGCTGCAGATAGGGCGTCGCGCCCGCGCGATCGGCTGCGCCCGCGAGCCACTCGGCCGGTGCGTCCGTAACGTCCCGGATGCCCTGCGCAACCGCGTCGCCGGTCTTTTGCCAGAACCCGGCAGCTTGCGGCGCGGGCGCATTCATCGCCGCATTCAGCTCCTCGAACGAGGGGAGTTCGGAGGGGGCCGAAGAAGAGGCGCCCTTCGAGGGGGAGCCTCCCATCGCGGCGTTGAGCTGGTCGAAGGTAGGGAAGGCCACGGCTATTTCCCGCTGTCGAACTGTGTGAAGCCGGCGCTATGAGCGTCTTGCATCTGCGCGTAGAACGAGCGCTGCTCGGATGGCGACATCTGCTTCCAGTACTTCTGCTGGTAAGCCGGAGGAAGGTGCGCGAACTGGAATACGGCGGCGTTCGGGAAACGTTTCTGCCATTCCAGGTTGAACTGCGCGCTCTGGGCGGGATTGTTGAGCACGCCCGCCGCTTGGGCCGCCTGCGCGCGTGCTTGCTGGTAGTCCAGGATCCCTTCGATCTGGCCCGTGGCTGCGGCCGCGGCCGGCCCCGTCATGTGCGCGCCCGGCGTCTGCGCGATGACCGCGGCCATCTTGCCGTCGGTCGGGACGCCCAGGCCGTCGCTCACGCGCGAAATGACGAGCTGCGCCTGTCCTTTCTGCAGGAGGTCGTAGGCGTTGGCTTGGTCGAGATTCGCGATCCCCATCTCGCCCAGCGTGGCGCCGATGTCGCGCAGCTTCTCGGAGAGCGGGCCGCCCGCGGCAGCGGGGAGTTCCACGCGGATGCCCTCCAGCGCGGCGCGCTGCTGCGCGAGGTTTGTCGCGTCGGCAATCGTGGAGGCCGCCTGCGTGCCTTGCGCGGCGCCCACCCGCTCGTTGGCCGCGAGCTGTTGCGTCGTCGGTCCCTGCGCGATCGGCGCCGGGTGGCCCGACGCGACGCCGCCCAGGGTGGTCACCACCGGAGCGCCGCTCGGGGTGGGGAGCGTCACCGGCTGCGCGGCTTGCGCCGGGGTGAGTGCATTGGGAACCGCGGAACCCGGCACGATGCCGACGGCGCCCCCTGCAGGGTTGGTGTTGTAGGCGAACTGGTACTGCCCGTTGTTGCCGATCTGGAGGTGTGGCATGACGCCCTGAATGGCCGCCTGGGCGCCTGCGTAGTGGCTTTTGACCCACGCGACCGCCTGCGCGGGGTCGTCGGGCACCGTCTGCGCGAGCTGCGCCGCATCCTTGGCCGAGTAAACGCCGTCGGCCACCCCGTTGACGATCGTGTTGATAACCGACTTTCGGGTGATCTTCGAAGGGTCCGCCAGCAAGCTCCCGGTGGCGTTCGAGGCGTAGCTGATGCGCTTGATGGCTTGGTCGAGCGAAAATCCCTGGTTCTGCAGCTGCGCTCCCATGTTCGCCAGTCCCTGCTGGCTCATCTCCGGCGCCGCGAGGGCTGCCCGTGGATCGGCCGCCAAGCCCCTATTCAGCGCGGCCTGATCGAGCTGTCCCGTGGCGGGGTCGATCGCCCCCTGAAAGTCGCGGGCGGCCGCCTGCCGGCTTGCGAACATCGTGAGCCGGTTGGCCAAGTCCACGTTCGAGAGGTTCTGGCCGCCCAGCTGCGCCGCCTCGTTGGCGGTCGTCAGCAGGTTGATCGGCTGCGGCAGCCCCTGGCCCGCGCGCGCGGCGACGGTCATATCGGGGATCACAACGGATGGCATCGAGGACTCCTATCCGAACGGGTTTGTGTTGTAGCCGTAGACGACCGAATATGGGGCGCTGTAGGCGCCCCCGTACATGTTGCCCGTGAGCGCGTTCTGGAGCGCCGCGCCCTGCTGCAGCTGCTGGCTCGCGATGGTGCCTTGCATGACCGTGTTCCCGAGGTTGGTAAGGCCCCCGGAGATCGCGTTCGCGGCTCCGATCTGACCTGCAGCTGCCGCGGAAGCGCCGGCCATCCCCAGCGACGCCGCATTCGTCGCCCCTCCCATCAGCGCATTTGCGCCGGCCTGGTTGAGGTTGGCGATGTTCTGGGACTGGGACGCCGCGGCCGCTCCCCCGGCCTGAACGCCACCCATCAGCTGGTTGTAGTACTGCCCGAGGTCCGACGACGCCAGGCCTTGGGCGTACTGCGCCGCTCCCTTCATGGCGGACCCGCTCGATCCGAGCCCCTTGGCGGCGTAGCCGTTCTGCGCCGCCTGCAGGCCCTGCTGCAGTTCGAACTGGTAGCCCGGCATCGTCTGCAGCGCGTTCATCGCGTTGCCGTTCCCGAGCCCCGTCAGCAGATTGCTGAGGCTCCCGGAGGCCTGATTTCCGAGGTTGACGTACGACTGCAGCGGCGCATTGGCCTGCCCGATCGCCCCCAGGTCCTGCGCGTTCGCTTGCTGGCCAGCGGCAAGGACGTTTCCCTCGTTCTGCGTGGCGGCGTTCGCCTGCGTCTGCGCGGCGCTTTGGGCTCCGTTGGCGGAAATCACGCTTCCAGCGACGCCTGCGACGGCGCTTCCGATAATCGCTGCTGCGACCATGCTCAGTCCCCCAGCCACTTGGAGTAATAGACCTCGACGCGGCTGAATTTCAGCCGCTCGAACAGTGCGCTTGCGTCGGCGTGCACTTTGGACCCGACGAACCAGCGATCGACCCCGCGCCGGCGCAGCTCCTGCTCGACGAACTTGAACATCCGGATGCCGGCCATTCCCGTGCGCCGGTCGGGGCGCAAATAGAAGATGTCCATCGTGCACGTCAGGCACGTCGCGTAATGGAGCCCGGGCGCGACGAAGCCGATGAAGTACCCGACGATCTGGCCAGCCTCTCGAGCCGCCACGAACAACAGCTCGCCGCGGTCTTCGCGCTGGGCGTAGACCTCCCACTGCGGGTCCAGGGGCACCTTTTCCTGGTCCAGCGCCAGCTCTTTCCAGTGATCGGCCAGGAGCGCCCGGAACTCCGGAAGCGCGCGCCCGAAGGACTCGACGTGGAATGTGATCACTTCGAAGTCCGGATGTCGACCACCAGGTGGATCCGGTCGTCGGCGCTGTTGTTGATGACTTCGTGCTCCTCCGAGTTGTCGAACCACCAGATCTCGCCGGGCGCCATGTAGACCTGCTCGGGGCCGGCCCGGAAAACGACGCCGGGCGCCGACTGCAGAACGATGTGATGCCGGTCCCAGTAGGCGGCGTGGGCCGGCGTGTCCGCGTGCGGGAAGATGCGACCGCCGGGCTTGAGCTTGTTGATGATGACGCGCCCCAGGCGCTCGCCTTGGACGGCCGCCATCAGGCCGAACACCAGAGGCCGCGCTTCGGGAAGCAGCTTGAAAGCGGCCTGATCGACATTCTCGTGCTGGTCGAAGTGGGCTTCGTGATTCTTGAGCGCCTCCTCGGTCTCGTGCACCGAGCGCGGGGGAAAGCGCAGGATCACGGATTCGCAGTCGCCGAAGGGTCCCTGCGGGTAATCCCGCAGGAAGGTGTCCTCGCGCCAGATTCCGTGGGACTTCTCGAAGCGATGGAGGGCGAGCAGCAGCCCGGCAACCGCGGCGTTTTCGCCGAGGCGCATGAAATTTCGCATGGTGTGGTCCTTTATCGAGGAATGAAAGTCACCGTCGGGGCGGCGGAATAGGTGATCGCGACCTCGTCCGCGTTGTCGAGCGGCACGAGGGGCGTCGACGCGGAGAGCGTCACGGTCGCAGTCCCGCGCGTGAGAGTGAGCCCCGTCACCGTTCCGGCTTCGATCACCAGCGTGCCGACCGCGGTCGCCGTGTACGTGTAGGGGGAGGCCCCGACCGTCGGCACCGTGGGGGCGCCCCCCGTGCCAGTTTGAATTTGGGAGAGCGCGTACGTCTCGGCGTTCGACTGCGCTGTGGCGGCCTGCGCCGCCGCGTACGTCTCGGCGTTCGACTGCGCGGTGTCCGCGGCGCCCTGCGCGAACGCGGTGCTCGCTGCCTGCGTGGTCGCGGTCCCGGCGGCGGCCGTCGGAACCGTGGGCGTCCCGGTGAATGCGGGCGACGCGAGAGGCGCGTAGGACGCCGAAGTGAAGTCCTCCGCATTCGTCTGCGCCGTGTTGGCCAGCGCCTCCGCCTGCGCGAGCGGTACCGCTTGCGTGCTTGTGGTGGCGGTCGCGACCTCGAAGGTCTGGTTTGCGTTGCCAGCGAGCAGGGCGTACAGGGTCGCGGCCGCGCCCCCCGTGCGGCTCCATAGGGCCTGCAGCAGGCGGCGCCACGGCTCCGTGATGGTGCCCTGCGCTCCCACCAGAGGCGCAGCCGGGTTCGGGAATGCTTGGTTGCTCACGTCGCCGCCGGCGTCACGTCCACGAATGCGCCGTTGAGTGCCGTCATTACGGGCGCGCTCCACGCCAGCTCGAACACCCGATCCCGCGCCATCCCAAGGCGCCGATACTGGATGCTGGTGAGCGTCTGGCCCACCTGCCCCAGCGGCATCTCGACGGGCATCTGCCAGGACGCCCCGCGATCGTCAGACCAGCGGAGCTCGACCATCGGCACCTGCGTGGGATCGGTCGTAGCCCCGCACTGCATGTCGGCGACGAACTTGTGATAGACGATTCGCTTGAGTTCGTTCGTCAGATGCGGGAAGCCCCGCACACAGCGGATCGGATTGCCGTTATCGGTGTAGTTGGCGATGTCGTACTGGTAGAGGTTGCCGTTCTCCCAGTCGCCCACCACGAAGACGCCGTACGCGAACGCTCCGCAATTGGCGCGGTGCCGATGCAGATTTCCGTTCGGCCCGAGCCACGCGCGCTCATGCCAGAGCGTGGCCTGCACATCGTAGACCCATGTCGCGTCCGCGCTCGGGAAGGTGAGCACGTAGAACGTGTGCCCCTGGATCTGATAGACGTGGCCGATCGCGTCCGAGATCGTCGCGTACGACTGGATCTCGTTTTCGATCGCGTGCGTGGAAATCCGCTTCGCGGAGTAGCCGTCCCCCATCAGGACGATGCCTTGGCCCTGCTGGTCCTGCGAGAGCCAAAACAGGTTCACGTCCGATTTCGCGGCCGAATACTTGGCTGCGCACCCGTGATTGATGAATGGCCCCTCGACGATCGCGAACGGGAAGGTGGTGCCCCCTGCGTTGTACCAGATCTCGGTGGTTTGCTCTCCCAGGAGCCAGATCATGCGATTGATGACCATCAGCGTCACGAGGCGGTCCGCGTATGCCGTCTTGTTCGCGACGTAGCCGGCCTGGAAGGTGATCGAGTTGGACAGCGAGCAGTAGAACGCCTGCGTCCCCGGCTGGTTGAAGACGAAAAAGGTGTCGATGTAGTCGACCTTGTCGGCCCCGACGAAGGTCCCCGTCGGATCGACGAGCGCCGCGAACGCATTGGTGGCGAGCGTGATCGTGTAGCCGTTCGTCGTCCCATCCACCAGCACCAGGTCGATGCCGTTGTCGGCCATGGAGACCTGCGACGAGCCGCTCCCGATGGAGCCGACTTGCGTCAGCGCCCAGGTCGCCGAAATCGCATAGACCGTCATACCGCACACCCCGTAGAGGGTGCCGTTGCTGGCCAGGTAGAAGCCGCGCCACGTCGAGCCAGACGCCTTGGCGAGCAACGTGAGCCCCGGAACTGGGTAGTGGGTCAGCAGCGACGCGCCCGCCTCCTGCGGCAGCATCATGTACGACTCGCGCTGGTTGACCTCCGGGTAGAGGTTCACGCAGCGCTGCGCGGCTGCGATGACCGATCGCGCCTGGTAGGCGCCGGACATGAGCGAGAGCTGCATCTCAGACCATCCGGTCGTCCCAGGGGTTGTACCACCCCGGGGCGCCAAGTTGCGGCGGCATCTGCATGCGCGGGATCTGGGCATTCGCGCTGCGCAGCGTCTGGAGCGCATCGGCCGCCAACTTGTTGAGCATCGGGTCCGCGGGCAGCTGGTAGTGCGTGCGGAGCCGGATGCCCAAGTTGTAGAGGATCGCCTCCTGGTACTGCGGCGGCAGGTTGATCGTCTGCGTGAGGCCGGAAAACGCGGTCAGCGGCTGCTTCGTCAGGACGTGCAGCTGGTACATGGCCGCCTGCGGAATCGGCCAGAAATAGACGTTGGCCAGCGGATAGGCCGCGTCATAGAAGACGTAATTGGGCCAAGTGGAGAGGGTCTTGAGCCGGATCCGCGCGTAGTCCTCGTATGCCGTGATGACCTGCAGGGGGAAGTCGGGCTGCTGCGTCCCCGTGGCATTCAGGAAGCGGAAGTACGCGCCCTCGAGGTGATCGGTGTACGGGATGTTGAAGTTGCCACCAGCGCCCAGCGTGTACGACTCGGCGCCGGTGGAATCGAGAGCGGTGTCCTGCAGCCCGTAGACGAGCCAGCGCCGAACGGCCCATTGCGCGAGCATCATGTTCGCGAGCGAAAAGGCGTCGTTCGAGTCCTCGGCGAGCAGGGACTGCCCGACGCCGAGAATCCCGGCCTGCTTCATGGCCAGGATGATGAGCTGCAGGACGGTCACGGCTTATTTGGCCTTCTTCGTGGCCGATTGCGGCGTGTGCGCCGTGAGGAACGCAAGTTCCTCCTCGGCGTCTTGCACGACGGCCGCTTGGCCATCCTCCGCGCTCACCCATTTGGGGTATTCCTGAAACACGTACGGCACGGCTGGCGCCTTCTTCGGCAGTCGGTTGATCGGCAGCGGCATGGGTTCTCCCTATGAAAAATGGGCCGCGCCCGGAGTGGACGCGACCCAAGGCCTTACACGACGTCGGGAACGACGACGGCCCACTCCGGGCGCACCCAGAGGTAACCGTACAAAACATCGAGGCGCGTGATCGTCTGGTCCGTGTTCACGTCGTACGTCTCGATCATCCGCAACGAGATGTTGTCGAAGGTCTCGCGGGCGGCATCCACGACGCCCTTGGTGGGCATGTAGAGGTCGGCCGTGACCATCGTCACCGCCTCGGGACGCAGCACGAGATTGCGCCGGTATCCGGCCCCGAAGTTGGCCTGCTGCACCAGCGTGATCGCTGCCGCGTTCGCCGGCGAACTGTCGACGGTCTGGTACTGGACCGCGACACCCGCGTTCGAAGGCGTGATGGCCGGGTAGATCGGGACGGCCGTCGGGGTATTGAGGGCCAGATTCGTGGTCGCCGTCACCACGAACTGCATCAGGTCCGCGCCGGCCACCTTGGTGATCCGGTTGACGCGATGCACGCCCGCGATCGTGATGATGTCGCCCTCGTTGAGCGTTCCCGCGACTCCGGCGTTGATCGTCAGGCTCGTGCCCGTCTGGTTGGCGCCCGACACCGTCAAGGTGCCTGCGGTCCCCGGGGTGGTCGTCAGCACCGTCTGATCCGACATCCAGTCCTGGATGCCGAGTGCCGGCCCCATCATTTCGCCCGAGTCGAACTGCTTGCTGATGCGGCCGGTCGGGTTGAAGAGGCCGGTCAGGGAACCAACCGTCCGAGCCTGCGTAAGCGGGTCCAAGATCGCCTTGCGGTTGCCGCGGGGCGCCGACATCTGGTCCAGCTGCGCGCCGGCCTTCAGGAAGTCGGTGGCCGTGGGCGTCGTCGTGTTGGACGTGATCATGGACGGGTTGGCCCCGCTCATGATGTCCGCAGCCACCGCGCCCGCCAGGACGTTGATCATCGGCGCGAGGATCCGCTCCGAGTAGTCGTCCAGGCTCAGGGTGCGGTCCACCGACGTGAACGGCACGTCCACGCCCTTCTGCGTCCCCATCGTGATGGTGGTTTGCAGTTCGTTCACAGTGTTGAGCGACAGGTTCGGGCCGGTGCGGGGCACGAAGTCGTTCGGCAGCCGGATGCGCAGCTGGTCGCCGATCTTGGCGCCGGTGCGGGCGTACTGATCGTCGTACTGACGATCGATCGACATCAGGAAGGCATTGCTGTTCTTCCAGAGCCGGACCGCTTCGCGGGTGATCCCGCCAAGCGTGAGAAGGGTATTTCCGGTCATTTTCAGGGCCTCGAAAAGAAAAAGGCCGCTTGCGCGGCCCGTGTTTTCAGTTCGATCCCCCGACGGTTATCGGCGTCGGCCTTCAAGTTGCTTTTCGCGTCTCGCCAGCCATTCCGACATCGGGAGATCATCGGAGAGTCCGGAAGACGGCGTGGCGCTCGCACCCACGGGCGAGATGGGCGCCGGAGCCTTGGATTGCGGCTTCGGGCGTCCCAGCTGCGCGGACATGGTGGCCAGCTCGATCGCCATCTTCACCGGCGGAAGGGAGAGCACATGCGCGGCCTGATCCAGATCCTTGCCGAGGTGGTAGAAGACATCGTGTGCATTCGGGAGGGCGGTCACGGCTTCCAGGAAGTCGCGGCGCTCCGAAAGGTCTGCCACCTGGCGCATGCCGGCCACCGCGGCGTCGAAGTCCTGGTGCGCCGCTTTTCCGGCTTCGTACGTCCGGTTGGCGGCTTCGTTCAGGGACTGCGTGCGCGCGATCTGCTCGGCAAGCTGATATGGGTCGGGCTGCTGGCCCGTTGCGGGCTGCGCGCCGGGCTGCGGTTGGGCCGGTTGGCCGCCGCGCTGCGCCTCGAGCATCGCCTGCAGGGCTGCTTCTCGCCTTTCGCTGTCCCGCTTCTGACGCGTCAGTTCGTCGATGCGCCGCTGAAACCAGGGCTCGCGCTTCGGCTGCGCGGGTTCCTGGGGCTCAGTCGGCTGTTGGCCGTCGTTCTGCGGGGATTGCTGCTCTCCCGATGCGGCAGCGGGGTCTTGCGCGGGAGTTGCGGGCGCAGTTGTGCCTTCCGGCGCGGCCTGCGGGGCCGGATCCGTGTTCTCGGACATGAGGTTTTCCTACTGGATTGCTGGCCCGGGAGGCGCCCCCGGTGGCGGCTGCATGGGCATTCCCGCCGCCACCGTGCGCGGAGGCACGCCGTCGTGCAGGGACTGCCTGGATGCGGCAAGGACTGGCTGCAGGTGCGTGGAGACAGCCTCCCGCACAAGTTGATGGATGATCGGCATCAGCGCCGCGGGGTCGATCCCGGCGACCGCCTTCATCCGCTCGGTCTCCGCCTTGTAGACGTCGATGTCCTTCTGCTGGCTGCGCTCGCGCGTGAGCGCCTTCTCGTCAGCCAGCTGGCGCATGAGCGTCTCGATGACGCCCTGCGCCTGCGTGAGCTGCTGCTGGATCGCCTGCGTCTGCGGATCCATCGCAGGCGGTTTCAGGCGCTCCGCGAGATCGTCGGCCATCGGGAAGTCCGCCGCGCGCATCACCAGATCGCCGGCGCGGTCGAAGAACGCCGGATTGGCCTGGGCGAGCTGAATCATGGCGTTGAACGCCTCCTGGCGCCGCGTGGCGAACGCTGGGCCGACGTCGGACTGCACCTCGTAGCGCCCGATGGACGGGTTCAGGATGCGCGTGATCGCCTCCCCCTCCCGCATCTCGGCCGATGCGTGCGGAAGCCCCGGATTGATCGCCACGGCGGACTGGTCGCCGTTCTCCTGGACGATGCGGATGATGCGCTCCGAGTCGTACACCTTCGGGATCAGCTCGAGCAGGATGCGGCCGGTGTAGCGGATCGCGTTGGCCAGCTCGTCGATGTAGTGGTAGGTGGCGTTGTCGCCCTGGCGCTGGCGCTCCTGGATCGCGATTCCGGTGCGCTCGTTGGCCTGCTGCCCCATCTGGGACTCGTACTGCCCCGAGGCCATCATCATCTCGTTCGCCGCGACCTGCATGCCCATCATGTAGGCCTGCGCCGCGGCGGGCGCCTGCGCGCGCACCGGGGGGGGCAGCGCCTGGCCGCTGCTATCCGAGATCGCCTTGTAAGGGAGGACCGAGTAGTTTTCCTGGTTGGCGTTCTGCCAGTACTGTAGGTACTCCTCGATCGACTCCATCGGGGCGATGTAGGGGACCTTGGACTGGAGCGCTCCGAACTCGACGGCGGCCGAAGAGTTGTAGTTGTACATGCGCTGCGCGTCTTTCAGCGCCCGGACGTGGCCCTTGCGGTCAAGGCGTCCATCGATCACCGTCTCTTCGCCCACCACGCGCACGATCGGGATGAGGGTGCCGGGCCACTCCCGGCGCTCGGCGATGTTCTCGCCGATGATCAGGAACCACTCGATGGAGTGCGTGAGGAGATCCCGATGCGTAACGCTCGGGTCGTCGTCCAGGGCGCGGGCGATCTCGGGGCCTACCGCGCTCTTGCGGACGAGCCCCTTTTCGCCCATGTCGTACAGCCGGTCGCGCTTTTCGGTGCGCCGGAAGTACTCCGCCACGCGAATGTGGTCCTTCGGAATGTCGACATCGGTCCCGGAGTGGAGCGCGGCGATCGGCGCGTTGTCCTTGTAGCGCGGGTATTTCTTGTCGAACTCCTCGCGCGGGACATCCTCGAAGATGAAGCCGAAGCGCGCGTCGGAGCCATCCTTCGCCTGGATGTCGGGATCCAGCACCACGGTGCCGGGATCCTTGATGCGCCGGACGTAGATTTCCTGCTCGAACGAGTCGTCCGAGACGTAGTCCGTGAGGACGCGCCAGTACCCGATGCCGCTCGTGACCTGGTGCGTGCAGGCGTCGATGTAGACGGCCTGGGCCTGGGACTGGTACTCGATGTGCCGGACCAAGTCTTGCATGATCTGGGCCGACTCGTAGGTCGCGTCGCCCCCCACGGGGTCGATTCGGATCTCGGTCTTGTGCTGCCGGGCGTCGTTGACGATCTGCAGCACGTGCTGGCGCACCTTGTTGATGGTGAGCGTAGGGCGGCGATCGAGTTCCCGGCGCTTTCGCTGGCGCTCCTCCCACTGGTACTGATTGTCGGAGTCGCCGTTGGCGAACTTGTAGTCCTCACGGGCGCGCTCGCGGGCTTGGCTTTCCCATTCCAGCGCGGCGTGCAGGCGCTCCTGCGCCTCGCGAACGATGGCGTCGTCTTTACTGCTCACGAAGCGCCCCCTCGCGTGCGTGGCGCATCGCCGCCACCATTTCCCAGAGCAGATCCGCAACCGCCTTCTCGTCGCGCAGCATCTCGCGCAGCTCTTCGACGGCTGCGGTTACGCGCTGCTCTTCGCGAATGCGGTCTTGGATCTTGCCCATGGTCGTGCGCCGCCCTCAGCCGGGAAAGGAGGAACCGGCGCCAGCGCTGGCCGCCACGCTCGGGGCGCTGGTCGATGCGGCGCTGCCGGTGTTTTCGCCCACCGCCGGCTGGGGATCGGCCTTCGCCTTGAGCGCCTCGACGTCGGCGCGCAAGCTCTCGATCTGGGTCGTGATCTCGTCGTGGAAGGCGCGTTCGGCCGCGCGAACCTCGGCATCCCATACGCCGCGCTTGCGCTCGATCGCGTCGACGAGGCCCGTGAAGAAGGTACGAATTCCCATGCTCTTTCTCCTATCCCATCCACCCCAGTGGGCCGCTCATCGAGGACCGCTGGGGCGGCTTGCGTTCCTCTGGCTTTTTCGCCCGCCGCGCGCCCTCATTGGCGTAGCGCAGCGCGTCGATGACATGGTTGTGCTTGTCCTCCAGCACCGGGAGCACTTTCCCGGTGAGGGGATCGGTCTTGTAGCTGTAGAGCGTGAGCTCATCGATCGTGTGCTTGCAGCGCGGATTCACCACGATGTCGAAGGACTTGAGCCACTCCACGCCTTCCTCAACGGATTTGGGCCCCTTCACAGCCGGACCGATCCGCGGGAAGCCGTTTTTCTGCATGTGGCTGATCGTCTCCGGCCGCGCCGAGTCGGCGGTGATCCACCACTTCTCAGCCTCGGGGACCGTCCGGAAAAGGTCCGGGAGGTTCACGATCTCGCACCCGACCATGTAGGCCTCGTGGGGCACGTACATCGTCCTGCCGACGATGTAGGACTGCACCAGGACGCTCGGGTCGGTCGCAAAGCCCCAGTCCGCTCCCTGGCGGATCAGCGCGTCTGCGGGCACGTCGAATTCCTCGATGCGCCAGTTCTTGAAGACGCGGGCTTCCGAGTTCCGCACGTACTCGCCCAGCCAGACGTGCGCATACTTGTCCGGGTCCCGCGCCCGGTCGTATTCCATCTCGGCCCGGAGCTCGTCCGGAAGCCACGGGTTGTCCTCAAAGCTCGCGCGGACCACCACCGAGCCCGGGTAGGGAGTCTCGGAGCGCAGGAAGGCGTCGACGGGGTCCGTCGCGTTTCGGGGGTTCCAGGAGAACCAGAGCTCGGACCCCTCCTTGCGGATGGTCGGCCGCAGCAGCGTCAGGCTGTGGTCGCTCGCGTTTTGCGCCTCCTCAAACCACGCCCGGTCGAACCCCTCGAGCGACTTGATCGAGTCCGCCGTGTGGTTCTGCATTCCTTCGAAGATGGTGACGCCTCCGACGCGCGAGAAGATGCGCCGGTCCTGCACGTCGAAGTAGTACCCGGCGTTGTACTGCTCGATCTTCGATTCGAGCAGCTTCTTGACGCTGAATTCGAGGCTCTTGAGGGTCTCGCGCAGCATCACGAAATCGAGCTTGCGCGAGACGCTTTCCTCCAACCAGAGGCCGGCGAAGAAATGCGACTTGGCGCTTCCCCGCCCGCCGTATGCGCCTTTGTAGCGCGCTGGCGCCAGGAGGGGCTCGAAGACCTCAGGCGTTTCGATTCGGAGCGCGGACGATGACACGTTCGATTCGCTCGAAGACTGCGCTCCCCGGAGGCACCTCGGCCTCAGCGCGCAGCCCGTAAGCCTCGCGCTCGAGCGCCACCAAGTTCTTGAGCGCCTCGGATAGCTTCTTGAGGCTGTCGATGCGCCCGGCGCTGCTGATGACCTTGTGGTAGAGGTCGTTCAGCTTGTCGCCCCCCTTGTCGTCCGGGGCGCGGAGCAGCTCGCCCAGCTCGCGGAAGGCCTGGATGTCGCCGGTCTCCGTCTCCAGTTCCGCGAGGAGGGCCAATACCAGCGCGCGCATGCGCCCGATGTCGGCTCGGTGCTCTCCGCGGACCCGGGCAATGCGCTCCGCGTTGGCCTCGATAATCTGGCGCTCGGTTGCCAAGGCCGCTTTGGTAACCGCGGCGGTAACTGCGCTCTTGGTAACCAGCTCCTCCGCCTTGGCCTGGATCTTCGCCGCCAGATCCCGCGACCATCCGTTTTTCTTCGCGCGCTTCTGGATCGCGACGTGGCTCACGCCGTGCTGCGCCGCGATCTCGCGCAGACTCAGGATCCCGGCGCGGTAGTCCGCCTCGATGCGTTCCCAGTCCGGGACGGCCTTTCCCGGGGTCACTTTCGCCCGTGGACCTGGCGCAGGTGGGTGGCGCCCCGGCGCAGGACGTTGTCGGCCTTCCGGTCGATGCGCCCCTTTTCCGCCGCGCTGATGCGGCCTTTCTCGGCGGCAATGCCGGCGTCCAGCTCGGCCGCGCGGGCGTGCGCCTTGTTTTCGACGGGGTAGGAGCGGTCCGGGCCGGCGAAGTCCTTGGACGGCAGGTCCTTGCGTTCGGTGCCGGTGAGTTTGTTCATGCCGGGATCCTCCAAAGCAAAAACCCCCGCGTCCTTTCGGAGGCGAGGGTTCGGTTTCAATGCTCCGCGCGCCAGACGGCGCACGCGAGACGAGAAGCTATGGGCGCCGATTATGCTCCGGACGCCTCGGAAGTCAAGGGGAAGGCGTCCACCAGCACCCAGTCGTCGGACAGCATGTCGGTCTGGCTGCACAGCCAGGGGACGATCTGGCCGTTCGCGGTTCGCATGTCGACGTGCGCGTGGTAGTTGATCTCGGTGCCCTCGGGGTAGATCCCCATCAGTGGGGGCCGATTCACCCTGAACACCGATCCGGGGACCAGGAACAGGAACATCCCCTTGCCGTTCCACCCCACGCGGGCGACCCTCTGGCCGGCGCGCAACGCCTCCAGGGCCTGCCCGAACGTCAGCCCCGACAGCGGCCGGTAAGCGCGATCGGCCTGTTCCTTTGGCGACCAGGAGACGTAGCCGTCGAAGTGCGGCGTGTTGGGCTTGCCGCCGTCGGTGTACTCGACGAGGTAGCCCTCGTCGGCGCCGTTCTCGTCAGCTGCCAGCGTCCAGCCGCGGAAATCGTTGTATTCCTGGCGCGTCATGGGCTTCATGCGGACGATCTTCGTCCCGATGTACGTTTTCATCTTTACCTCCGAGATAGTGGCGCGAACGGCGCACCGGCCGGCGCACGGCGTGCGCGATTACTCACGAACTCGATGCAGCAGCGCGCGACCGGCGCGCGACAGCTCCGAATCCCAGGACCGGAACGGGAAGCGCAGATGGCGGGCGACATCTCGCCAGTCGGCGCGGATCACGTAGTGGGCGCGCGTGATGACCTTCACCCGCTGGTCGCCGAGGATCCTCCACGCATGCTCGATCCGCGCCGCATCTCGCTCATCGATGACGGCGCAGGGAGTGGGAGGCTCGAACGCACCCCCCAGTTTGGCGAGCCGGTCGCAGACAATGCCGGTCATGCTGGCACCTCGGAGCGGGCGCAGCTGCGCCCATCGCCCCCAGTTGAACAGCCTGGCGTCATCGGCAGCCGTCAGGCCGATCGGGGGGAGGGGTTCAGCCATGCGCGGCGCCCTTTCGCTTGAAGAGATTGCAGCGTGTGCCGTACGTCCGGCGCTTGAATTCGCAGCGGCGCAGCTCGCCGTCGTTGAGTTGAAGCAGGAGGACGTGTCGGCAGTCGCCGCACGCGCGATCCATCCTGGCACGGGCGTCCTCGCGCCGGATGAGGATCGTCTCCGGGTCGAGCCGGTAGGCGTCCGACGAATCTGGGTCTGGGGTAAGACTGCTCATGGGGAAACCTCGACGATCGAGACCCTTACGCCCGGGCACTCCCCGTAGACCTTCCGGGCGATGAGTTCCGCGACCTGGCTGTCGTCGCGCCACGCCACGCCGTTGAGCCCATCCTTTACGGCCTTCACCACGTTGTCCAAATCGGGACGTTTCGTGACTGGTCGGCCGAGGACGGCAGTCCGCCGTTTAGCGCTCCAGCTGGCCGGGATGGTGAAGGTGGCGTGCACCGTCAGCCGAATGGCGCACTCCGAAGGAGGAGCGGCGCCGATGGCGCCCTGCGCGGCGAGCTTGACGAGGTTTTCGTAGTGCGCGGTCTTGTCGGGCGTGTGGTGCAGCACGACAGGACGGCCGCCCGGGCCGAGGACGGGGCGCCCATCGCGCATGAGAGGCACCGTGCGAGCGCGCCCCTTGGCCACGGGCTCCCCAGGAATGACGAATTCGATGAGAGAGACGCTCACGAGTCCCCTCCAGCGAGGAACACGAGGGCCAACACCATCACGCCGACCACCGCGACCGCGCAGCATGTCACGGCGACGGCGCCGGCGAGGATGGCCACGGCGGCGGCTACGGTGCCGATCACGAGGCGTCTCCGTCGGCCACGGCGCAGGCCTCAGCGGCCGTGCGGAACGGCCGGTGAATCATGACGGACCCGCGCCACGCGAGGTAGACCGGGCCGTCGCGGCCTTCGGAGCGGCATACCGTGAGGTCGCCTTTGGCGATCGACGTCGAGGTGCGCCGCACCCAGCCGGGGGGCAGCTGAGAGGGGGAGGTGACCGCGGCGCTCATGCGCCCTCCGCCATGATCGCGGCGCGCTCTTCATCGGCCTCGCGCTCGGCTTCGGTGCGCAGGGGCACTCCGAGGACTTCACGCCATGCGCGTGACTGCCACGAGAGCAATTTTTCGCCGCCCATTTCCCGCGCCCGCAGCTTCCGCGCCCATTCGCGAGGGCCGGGCTTCGCGCGCGCAAGGATTTCGGCGAGGCGCCGCTTGAATTCCCGGTATGCGGACGAGTTGGGAGACGCCGGGCGAAGATCGGCAAGCGTCTTTTCGGGGACCGCGATGCCCTCCACGCGCTCGCTGACCTTCGATCCGACCATCGCGCGAATGTCGACCGGCGTCGGAAGTTTGCTCTTGGTGCGCAGCCACGAATCGAGCGCGTCCACGACGTGATCGATGCGCAGGTCCCGGAGGGCGACAAACCACCCCTTGATCGCGCCTTCGGTGGGCGGCTTTCCGGAAAGCGCCTCCATGCACTCGGAGATGCGCGATCGCAGGGTGGGGATGTCGTGTGGCGTCATGCCGCGGGCTCCTTGAATCGGGGGTCTTGGGCGATGGAATCCATCAGGCGTTGAGTGGATGCGATCTGCTCATCCTCATCGGCGCGATGGGTGTCCTCCCATCCCAGCGCGTTGAGCCACGTCGAGGCATGCGGCGTGTAGCGAGCCTCGCTGAATCGTCGATCCGAGGTCACGGCTCGCTGTAAACCGGCAAGAATGGCGGCAAGCAGCTGCTCGTTCGGATTGATCTTTCGGAAGGCTTTCTCGGCTTGGCCCTTGCTTTTTTTCAACGGGTAGGCATCCCAGAACCTGGCGAACAGCGCCGAAGGCGCGGGAGTGGGAGAGAGGGAATCAGGAGATGGATTCAGTAAGAGGGAATCAGCCGGGCTAGAACCGTTCTCGCACGGTGCTGGCACAGTGCTCGCCCAGGTCTGATGCGGCGCCGGAATGGTGCTGGGCGCCTCCTTGATGTGGGGATTCTGGTGCTTACCAAAGTTCACGATCTGGATGTACCCGCGTCCTTCATGCTGATAGCGGACGATGAACCCCCATTTCCGGAGATCATCCAACTCAGCATTCACGTCCACGTCGGGATCGAAACGAAAGATTTCGCCCTTGATCTGCCGGGGCCTGTCCTCCAGGCGGCCGGCGCGGTCAGCCAAAACCCAAAGACCAGCAAACAGCAGCCTTCCCCATGGAGAGCATTCCGCGAGGTCCGCGTTGGCGAAGAATCCGGGCTTGAGGTTTCGCGCGCGCGCCATCTATCCCTCCAGCGCCTTGCGAATCCTGCGCGCTCGGACGCGGCGCTCACCCTCGGCGGCGCGACGGCCGGCGGCAAATGCTTCGGGGTACTCGTCGATGATCACCTGGAGAGGGTCGGAAATTCCGATTCCCGGCCCGTTGGCGAAAGAGGCGTATCCGGCAGCAAGCGCCGCCAACTGGCCCATCGGAAGGTACATCGGCCCAATCTCGGCGATCAGGTCTCCGAGGGCGTCCTTGCCGGCGTGCTCGCGGGCATGACATTCGTCGCACAAGACGGCCAGTTCTCGGATATCGTATTCCCACACCTTGCGCCCGGCGACGTAGCGCTTGTGGTGAACGTGGAGGGTTTCGGCGTCTCGGCCGCACCCTTCGCACGCAAACTCTGCGAATTCGAGCGCCTGGAGTCGTTTCCGCTGCCAATTCGGGTGTTTGTACTGCTCTTTCCAGTCCATGTCGGCCTCACCAAACCCACCACGCAGGAACGCATCGGCAGGCGGGTGGTGAATCCGCTTTTCGGGAGCTACCCTAGCCGTGCGCGACTCGACGAACGAAACCGAGGCCACTACACGACCTCCCGCGCGATCTGCCGCATGCCCTGCAGGTACGCCCATGGGTCGGCGTGGGGATGGGTAGCAAGGAACTGCGTGCGCCGGGCCTCGAACTCGCGCTCGAGCTCGCCGCGCCGGGCCGCGTCCAGGAGCTTGGGCGTCCGGCGCTTGGCGATGGCTCGCATGCGGCCGGCGATGGCCGATCCGGCGTTGCTTCCGGCGAACTTCCGCGGGCGCCCGCGCTGGGGGGGCGATCACGCGGACCTTCCGATTCTTTCGAGGGCCGCGAGGGCGGCAGACAGTGTCTTGGTCGAGTGCTCGACCATGGAGGTCAGGCGGTCGACCTCTTCGGCGCGGCGCACGGCGCGCGCCTCGTATCCGATTTCAGCCGAGATCCAGAGCATCGCCGCGTGGTAGCCGGCATCGCGCGCCCACGCCAGGATCCGCATCACCTGGGAAATTTCGAGCTTCTCGGCTCGGCCAGGATTCAGGGCATCGAGCAGCTGCCGCGCGGCCTGGTCGGCGCTTTTGTCGGGCCAGAGTTTTGCGCCGACGGACTTGGCGCCTCCGAGGTGCTGGACGGCGGCTTTGAGCGCGTCCTCGGGGCAGTCGAAAAAGGGGAGATCAGCCTGCATTACGCACCTCTCCGAAAAAAAATCGCGAATTCGGAACCGTTCGTATGGCCCGCTCGAAGGCAAAAAAAGAGACTGGCGTCCATGTCACGCCGCCAACAACTCGGAATTCGCCGCGCGCAGCCATTCGGCCAGGTAGCCGGGGTCGCAGAAACGCCCCGCATCGATGCGCGGCACGAGGAAGAAAGAACCCGGGGCCGCAGCCCCGGAAACCTCGCGCCCAAGCTCAGGAGGAGCCGAGGAAAGCGGGCACGAGGGAGGAGCGGCGCGGAAGCTCCCGACCCGGAGCGATGCCGAAATCGTCGATTCGGCGCTTGCCGAGAGGGGAGCCTCCATGAGAAGAGGGGACGTCAATGGGTGGGCCCTGAACCTGGAGGGGGAGGGGTACGCGATGCGCGCTCGTTTCGCTTGGCGAATGCTCCGAGCACCTCATGTTCCTGGCGCACCGTCAGCTCGGCGGGCCACTGGTAGACGGCCTGAACGGTGATGCCGAGCGCGCCAGCGAGGTCCGTCAGGCGCCCCCCGAACAGGGCCATGGCTTCGTGTTTGGTCATAGGATGAATTGAAGCATGCTTCACCCCGTTTCGTCAAGCATTCTTCACCCCCTTCGGGGCAGCATGCTTCACATGGAAACTATCGGCCACCGAATTGAGCGATTGCGGCTTGCCGCCGGGATCACGGCCCAAGAAATGGCAGATCACGCGAGAATGAGTTTGAGCGCGCTACGCCAAATCGAAACCGGGAAAACGCGGGAGCCGCGCCCGAGCAATCTCATTCGAATCGCGGAGCGGCTGGGAACGACGATGGAAGCAATCGTCGATCCAGATAGGCGACGGAAACTAAGCGATGTCGAGGCGCAGCGGCACCCCGTCGTGGCGTTTACCGTGGAAGAGCGCGAGATTCTGCGCGGCTTCCGGCTCGCAGAAGAAGAAGGGAGGCGCCTCATGCTCGCCGCAGCCCGCGATGTAATTGCCAGAGCCGCCAAATCAAACGACGCTACCCATGCCTAGCGTGGAGTCGCCCAGATTGATTCTGGGCGCAAGCTCACGAGAAAACGCAAAGAAGTGGGATCAGATTGCCGGTTTATTTGCGCGAGCGACGGCAGGTACGCTTACACCACAAAAGGAAGTCGCATGAAAGCATTAGTTTCAGTGTCGATCGGCACCTTGTTGCTCTGCAGCTGCGCCAGCAGCATCACGGACGTTCCCACGCAAGGTCGCGACCAAGCGTGCGTGCGGGAGTGCACGAAATCCTATTCGGCATGTGTCTCTGGGGCGAATATTGGCTACAACACGGGCCTATTCAATCGGTGCCACGATGCGTATGCAGCGTGCGTCCAGACGTGTCCGTCTGCGCCTGACGCCGTCCCACGCAAGTAGGAATAGGAAGGCCAGATGGACGACATGGCGTTACTCCGGACGCTCGTAGCTCAGCAACACGCGATCGTTTCGCTTTCCGACGCACTTTTGCGCCTCGCTCACCAGGAAGGAAACGTGAAGCAGAGCACCATTGACGCTGTGGGCGCGGCAAGAGAAGCGCAGGAGGCGCTCGGTCACCTCCTTCAGCAGACCGCTCCCAAGGCATGAGCGCTCCCTCAAACGTAGTCCAGTTAAGGGCGCAACACGCTCAGAACGCCGCGGCGCTCGAGAGCATGGCTGAGAAGCTACTTGCCGATGGTCCCCCCACTGGTGGTCAGCCGCCGTATGATGGAGGCATGGAAGCGCGCGTAACAAAACTCGAAGAAACGATGACGGAGGTCCGGGAGCGTCTTGTGCGTATCGAGACGCGCCTGGAGGGTGTCGACTCTCGATTTGATAGCCTCGAATCCCGGCTAAGCAGCCTTCCCACCCACAAAGACCTTCACGATCTGACTTGGCGCATCATCGGCGCTTGCGCGCTACTCGTCGGCGCGACCTTCGCCATCGCGCGCTACATTCACTGACCTCCCATCCGTCCGCACAAAACCGCCTCCGGGCGGTTTTTTGTTGTGCGCACATAGCGCATTTGCGGTATGCGAGTGAAGCATGCTTGACGTACCGTGATAAAGCATGCTTCAATCCCCCCCATCGCATCACCAACCGCCTCCTCGGAGGCGCCAACGAGGGGGACGAAATGCAGGTCGAGATCAAACACCGATTCAGCGGAGAGACGCTCTACACGGCAGAGCTGCCCGGGGAGACGCCCAGCGGAATGACGCTTCGTCTGGCGCTGGAGCAGGCAACGCGGGCCCGCGCGAACCTGCGCGGCGCGAACCTGGACGGCGCGAACCTGGACGGCGCGAACCTGGGCGGCGCGAACCTGGGCGGCGCGAACCTGGGCGGCGCGAACCTGCGCGGCGCGAACCTGGACGGCGCGAACCTGGGCGGCGCGAACCTGGGCGGCGCGAACCTGGACGGCGCGAACCTGGGCGGCGCGAACCTGGACAGCGCGAACCTGGGCGGCGCGAACCTGGGCGGCGCGAACCTGGACGGCGCGAACCTGGACGGCGCGAACCTGGACGGCGCGAACCTGGGCGGCGAAACACTCGCCAAGGCCCCGATTTCGATTCTGAATCTCGGGTGGAATGTCCTCGTCACCGATGGCTACATGCAAATCGGCTGCCAACGTCACACCCACTCTGAGTGGGCCGCATTCGACGATCGCCAAATTGCCGCAATGGATGGCGCGCATGCGCTCCGGTTCTGGCGCGCAAATCGTGATTGGCTGCTGGGCGCCTGCGCGGCACATACGGCCGTCGAGGCGGCCGCCGCGGAGGCCGCATGACCCACACCATCCACGACCGGATCGCCGACGAGATCGACGACACGCTGAGTTCCGAAGAGCGCCGCATCGCCCGCGTCGAAATGCTCGCCGACGACCCGGTGAACGGCGACCGGAAGCGGCTGCGGAATTTCCTCGTCGCCGTGATCGAAGAGGACGGCCTCGATGATCCCGAGGTTATTTCAAAGCTCGCTCAGCGCGGAGCAGAACTGCGGGGGGCGCTGTGAGCAGGATTCTCGAATTGATGGAACTCGCACGGAGCGCCGCGGCGGCCCTCGAAGCGATGGGCGCCTACGTCGCGGATGTGCACGTCTTTCGCTTTGGTCTGCCGACCGTCGAAATCGCGCCGCCCAAGCTCGGCCTCGCCGCGGCGCTCCGCGACTACGGCAAGCCGCTGATGGATCTCTATCAGCCCGACGACCGGTGGCGCTACGGCGTCGAGGCCTTCGGCGTCCGCGTCCAGTGGGAAGTGGCGCGCGACAAGGCGGCAGCGCCCGAATACTCGGGAGAGGCCGCATGAGCGCCGTCATCCAAGAATCCCCAAACCCACTCGACCGCAGCGGCACGCGCCTCATCCCGTTCCGCGTGCGCCTGGTCGTCGATGGCGAGCCGCGCGAGCTGCCGATGCTCGCGTGCTCGTCGATCGACGCGGTACTGCGCGCACTCGAATTCCGATTTCCCGGCGCCGACGCGGTGATGGATTCGCTCTCGATCAAGGTCGAGCCGATCGGCGGCGTGCGCCGCGCGTAACACCCACCCCACAAGGAAAGCACATGAACGACCTCACCGCCCCCGCCGGCGCGCAGTTTTCGCTCGCCCCGCGCACCCTGTCCGAAGCCATGGACTTCGCGAAGATGATGGCCGAGTCCGAACTCGTCCCGAAGCACTTCCGCGGCAAGCCGGCCGACGTGCTGATCGCCGTGCAGATGGGCGCAGAAATCGGCCTGGCGCCGATGGCCGCGATTCAGAACGTCGCGGTCATCAACGGCAAGCCCGGGATGTACGGCGACGCCGGCAAGGCGGTTCTGCTCGCCAACGGCTGCATCATCGACGAGGACGACGTGCCAATCGTCAAGCAACAGGGATTCGCCCGCTGCAAGATCACGCGCAAGGGCCGTCCTCCGGTGGAGCGCACCTTTTCCGAAGCGGACGCAAAAACGGCCGGACTCTGGAACAAGGAAGGACCCTGGCGCACCTATCCCTATCGGCAGATGGCCTGGCGCGCATTCTGGTTTGCGGCGCGCGATGCGGCTGCGGACCTGCTCAAGGGCCTCGGGGGCGCCGAGGAACTCGCCGACGTGCCGATGCGCGACATGGGCGCGGCGGAGGTGGTCGAGCGCGCCGCGCCTGCGCTGCCGGACTACTCCGCCGAGGCGTTCGAGAAGAATTTCCCGGCGTGGCAATCCATGATCCAGTCCGGCAAGAAATCGGCGGACAGCATCATCGCGATGCTGCGCACGAAGGCCGTCCTGAGTGCCGAGCAAGAGGGTCGCGTCCGGGCGATCGGGAACGCGCACGCCGATGCGCACCGCGCAGCCGATGCCGCGCTTGCCGCGCAGGAGGGCCAGCAATGAGTCACATCGTCCACGATTTCGCCCAGGGGTCGCCCGAGTGGCTGGCGCATCGCTTCGCCCATTTCAATGCCTCGGAAGCCGGGCAAATGCTCGGCATCGGTCTGCACGGCAGCCGGTCGGACCTGGTGCGCCTCTACGCGCTCGGCGACGAGAAGGAATTTTCCGACTACGTCCGGCAGCGTGTCCTCGCGGTCGGCCATGAGATCGAGCGCGTGGCACGCACGCACGCCGAGGATTTCGTCGCCGAAGAGTTGTACCCGAGCGTGGCCTCTCGCACGGTCGACGGCCTCCCGCTGTCCGCCTCATTCGACGGCGTCCCGATGGATGAGTCCTGGGCGTGGGAATGCAAGTCGCGCAACGCCGAGTTGTGGGAATCGATGGTCCGCGGCGTGATCCCCGAGGCGTATCACCCGCAGCTCGAGCACGGGCAGATCGTCCTGGGGACGACGCGCACGCTCTTTACTGTCTCGGACGGCGTCCAATCGCTCCATGTGTGGTACGCATCCAACCCGGTGCTGCGCGCAGCGATCATCGCCGGGTGGAAGCAGTTCCGACAAGACGTTGAATCCTACGTCCACGTCGAGGACGCGCCGAAGGCTGCTGTCGTGATCGAATCGCTGCCGGCGGTTTCGGTGCGGATTGACGGCCAGCTCGCCATTGTCGACAACCTGGGCGCGTTCGGCGACCGGCTGCGGGAATTCGTCTCCCGCATCCCGGAGCGGATGGAATCCGACGAGGATTTCGCCGCCGCCGAGGCCGCGATCAAGGTCCTCGAAAAAGCCGAGGCCGCGCTCGCGCAAGCCGAGGATGCCGGGCTCGCGCAGATCGCATCCGTCGAGACCTTGCGCCGCACGCTCGCCGATCTGCGCAACCTGTCCCGGTCCACGCGGCTCGCGAAGCAGAAGGTGGTCGAGGCCAGGAAGGTCGCGATCCGCGCCGAGCACATCGAGCGCGGCAAGCGGGCGGTCTCCGAGCACATCCGGTGCATCAACGACTCGATCGGCGAGGCGCTGATGCCGGTCGTGCCGGTGGATTTCGCGACCGCGATCCGCGGCAAGAAGTCGGTCGCCACGATCCGGGACGCCATCGATGCCGCGATCGCCCAGGTCAAGATTCAGGCGGACGCCATCGCGCTCAAGATCGCCGACAACCTGACCACACTCGACCACGAGGATGCCAAGCCGTACGCATTCCTCTTCCGCGACCGGCAGGCGCTGGTCCTGAAAGATCCCGAGGCGGTCGACGCGATCGTGAAGTCGCGCATTGCGGAGCACAAGGCCGCGGAAGAGCGGCGCCTCGCGGCCGAGCGCGAGCGCATCGAGCGCGAAGCGCAGGCGAAGGCGCAGCGCGAAGCCGCGGCACTGGCCGAGCGCGAGCGCGAGCGGATCGCCGAGGAAGAGCGGCAGAAGGCTCGGCGCGAGCACGAAGAGGCGCGGCGCATGGCTACTGCCACTACGCCGCCGATTCCCGATGCCGCGGTCGGCTTCATGGAGGCGCCGAAAGCGACCATTCTGGCGCATGCCGCGACCACAGGGGCCGAAATTTGGGGCGGACCGACCCTGACGCTCGGCGCGATCAATGCGCGCCTGGGCTTCACGGTAAGCGAGGAATTCCTCGCGCGCCTGGGCTTTGCCGCGACGCGCATCCAGTCCGCCAAGTGCTACCACGAGATCGACTGGCGCTCGATCTGCGCGCAGATTTCGCGGCATGTGCTGGCGGCGGCGGACGGCGCGAAAGAAGCCGCGTAACACAAAAGCGCCACCCAACCACCTCAAAGGAGAATCATGAAATCTTCCATTTCCGAAATCGTGCCGATCATCGGCACCAGCATGGGCGGCGGCTTCTACGCGGGCCGCATCAAAATCGCAGACGCTCCGTTCGCGCTCATCGTTGCGCCAAAGGCCGATGGCGACCACAAAGACGCGGCATGGATCGCCGGCGGCAAGAGCATGCCGGACGCGCTTTCGTACTTCGACGGCGTGGCGAACACAAAGGCGATCGCCGAAGCCGGAAGCAAGCTGGCGCAGTGGGCGCTCGATTTGCGCATTGGCGGCTTCGACGACTGGTATCTGCCGAGTCTGGACGAGCTCGAGATCTGCTACCGCAATCTCAAGCCGACGACCGTGGAGAACTGGTGCTACGCGCGCTCCGGCGTCAACCTTTCGGCGCTGGAGCCCACTTATCCGTACGCGCCCCATCATCCGGTGCAGACGCTTGCCAAGGCCTTCCTGGCCGGGGGCGCCCAAGCGTTCGAATCGGCGTACTACTGGACGTCCACGCAACACGCCTCGGCCTCCGACTATGCCTGGTACCAGGGCTTCAGCGGCGGCAACCAGTGCTTCAGCACCCAGGCCAGCAAGCTGCGTGCCCGCGCCGTCCGCAGATTGCCCCTTTAACCATTCAGTCCTTTTCCGGGAGTACGCATGAGCACGACCACCCAAGACGAGATCGCCGCCCATTTGCTTCACGTCTCCGCGCGGCTGGCCGAGAAGGGGCCAGCATGAGAGGCCTCTTCTACGACACCGAGACCACCGGATTGCCGCTCTTCGATATGCCGAGCGAAGATCCGCGGCAACCGCACATCGTCCAGATCGGAGCGGCCCTGGTAGACCTGGAGAGCCGGCGGCGTCTGGCTACCATCGACCTGACCATCCAACCGGACGGCTGGGTGATCCCGGACGACGTTGCGGCCGTCCACGGCATTACCACGTCCCACGCGGAGGCCATCGGCGTTCCGGAGTCGATGGCGCTTGATCTGCTGCTTGAATTGCAGGGCCGCGCGGACGTGCGCATCGCCCACAACGAGCCGTTCGACGCTCGCATCGTGCGCATCGCGATCGAGAGGCTGCTTGGCAACGACGACGGGCTCGCCGACGACTGGAACGGCCGCGCATCCTTTTGCACGGCGCGCGCCGCCACTCCGATCATGGCGCTTCCGCCGACCGCGCGCATGCGCGCCGCCGGGCGTCATCACCACAAGACCCCCAAGCTGTCGGAGGCATACAAGTTCTACACCGGACGCGATCTCGACGGCGCGCACAACGCGATGGTCGATGTCGACGCGTGCATTGAGGTGTATTTCGCGATGGGTGGCAGCAATGGCTGACCCCGCCATCACCCTCAAGCACATCCGCGACCGCTGCCGGATCGTGGACGACTGCTGGATCTGGGCGCAATGCACCGTGGGCCGCTACGGCCGCGTGCGGGTGGGCGCCAGGACGTACTACGCGCACCGGCTCGCCCAGGAGATCCACACTGGCAAGCCCATCCCTCGCGGCATGGATGTGCGCCGGTGTCCGGATCATGAGCGATGCGTCAATCCCGAGCACACGCAGATCGGCAGCCGGAAGGCGACCGTCAAGGCCATGCGCGAGCGCGGGTCGCTTTCTGCCGGTGTCCGCCATTCGATCAGCGTCACGGTGCCAAGGCGTGCGCGCGCCGTTCTCACGCTCGAAAAGGTGCGCGAGATCCGCAGGCTGTGGGTCGAGGGCAAGAAGCCCAGGGAGATCGCGCCGATTTTCGGTGTGGACGTGACCAACGTGCGCAAGATCGTGCGCGGGGATGCGTGGCGGGATGGGGTGTGGCATGGCTGAACACTCCATCGGAAGCAAGATCAAGATGCTCTCCGGCCTTTCCGAACAGGATGTCTCTGCGTGGGAGTTCGGCTTCATCGAGTCGATCTGCGAAGGCACGCGCGACGGGGACCGGACCTCGCACTTGAGCGAAAGGCAGATCGAGATCATCGACCGGATTTGGCTGAAGCATTTTGCGTGAGGAATGAAATGACCGACAAGGAAGTTTTGGAGAAGGCCGCAATGATTCTGCGCGAGAACGCCGAGTGCCTTCGTATGTGTCATACGACGCCTCCGACGTTTGCTCTCGCCACAATGGATTCGGAGGTGCGCTCTGATTACGACGAGGAAGTGGCACTTGCGTCCGCCCTCGAAGCAATGGCGCAGCGGTGCGGGGATCCTCTATTCCTACTTCATTGCGGTCAGATCGATTCAGACGGCGAACAGGATGAGTGGGACGTGGAGGCCGATAGCTGGAATCGCGTCGAGGCTTTCTGCCGACAGCACCCTGGCGAAACGGTCCTACTTTACGCCGCCCAGACCGCGAAGGAGGAATGATGCAGCCGAGCGAAGTGACCGAAGAAATGCTGCTCGCCTTCGACGCAGCAATGAGCCTGCACGAGACGGTTGCCGATGCGATTGCAGCGGCGATCACCCAGTGGCAGCGGGAGAATGCGGACAAGTTTCGCGTTTTCTGCGATTCCACCGAGAGCATCGCGGCTGTAATGAAAGCGGAGGCTGATGCCCAGGCGTGTCCGCACTGTGGTGGCAGCGGAATCGCCGCCTGGAACGTTTTCAAGCCTGCAGAGGAGTGACATGGACAAGAGTGACATTGCTGCCCTACGACGTGCCGCGAAGCTGATGCGCGAGGATGCGGATGCGATATTCAGCGGCTGCACGATCTTGGGGGACTGGGACGATGACGACGCGAAAAACGCCCACGACGTGCGCACCAGAACCGCGATGCGCATGGATCTGATCGCGGATCGATTTCAGGCGCAGATTTCTGGTGAGCGGCCACCGAGATAGGCCGTCGCGCCCATGTTCCTGACCCCCTCCGAAATCGAGCAGCTCACCGGCTACCGCGTCCCCGCGCGGCAGATCACGTGGCTTACCCGCAACGCGATCCCGCATTTCGTCAACGGTGCCGGGCGTCCGGTGGTGACCCGCGCGGCCGTCGAGGCGCGCGGATCCGGCCGCGACGTTCGCGCCGGGCGCGTGCTGCCCAATCTCGCAGCGGTACGATAGCCCGCATGGGCCGCACGAAATCCCGCTTCCGCGACCTCCCGGCCCGCATGATCGGACGCGAGCGACGGGGGAGGGTGCTCTACTACTACTGCGCCGGCGGCAAGCAGATCCCACTTGGATCCGACCGGGTGCGCGCCCTGGCGCGCTGGGCCGAGATCGAGTGCGCGGCACCCACCTCCGGCACGTTCCGCGCAGCGGCTCAGCGATACGAGGCAGAAGTTCTCCCGACGAAATCCCCCAAGACCGCGCGGGACCAGCGGCGGCAGATTCCGCTCCTCGTCGCGGCCTTCGGCGCGATGCCGCTCGATGACATGCAGCCGGTGGACATCCGGGGGTATCTGGACCACCGGAGCGCGAAAGTCTCCGCAAACCGCGAGATCGCGCTCCTATCCCACATCTTCAACATGGCGCGCGAATGGGGCATGACGGCCGCGGCGAATCCCTGCGCCGGCGTCACCCGGCACAAGGAACGCGCCCGCGGCGTCTACGTCACCGACGCGATGTTCCAGGCCGTCTACGAGGCCGCGGCGCCCGAGCTGCGCGACGCGATGGATCTCGCGCTCCTCATCGGGCAGCGCGTGGCGGACCTGCTGGGCGCCAGGCGCGTGGACCTGGCCGATGGCCACCTGGAGATCCGGCAGCGCAAGACGGGCACGCCCCTGCGGTTCGAGCTGACGCCCGCGCTCCAGGCGGTGATCGATCGCGCGCTTGCGCGGCCCCGGAAAGCGGCGAGCCTCTGGATCCTGGCCGACCGTCACGGGCACCCGCTCACCGCCGCAGGCCTGCGCAACCGGTTCGATGCGGCACGAGCGGGGGTTGCCGCTGCCGGCCGTCCCGATCTCGCCGCGTGGCAATTCCGGGACCTGCGGGCCAAGACGGCGAGCGATTCGGAGAGCCTGGAGGCTGCGCAGGACCGACTCGGGCACACGTCCGCGGCGATCACGCGAAGGGTCTACCGGCGGGGCGCGAAGGTGAAGCCGCTGCGCTGAATTGTTGACCGGTCAAAAATCGACCCTTCGGAGGTGCCGCGCGGCGCGCGTAACCCTTTGAATTCTGGTGCTGTTGAGTGGACTCGAACCACCGACCTGCTGATTACGAATCAGCTGCTCTACCAACTGAGCTACAACAGCGGAGCCGGTCATTATACCTCGACATCCTGTTGCCGGAGGGCCCA
>JAEHJW020001946.1_pt1 | contig 34404 bp, 69 predicted proteins | sample 9271431 | NCBI WGS metagenome assembly JAEHJW02 | reverse complement strand
GTACTTGTAAAGAATACTACCTTAAGTGTGGATGTTTCTAATTTCCCTGCTACACAGGATGTACTTGTAAAGAATACTACCTTAAGTGTAGATGTTTCAAATATGCCAGATTTTCAGTTTACTACTACAACAAAATATCTTCTGGTTGATATTGAAAACTTTCCCTCTTTACAGGATGTACTTGTAAAGAATACTACTTTAAGTGTGGATGTTTCAAATTTCCCAGCTACACAAGACGTACTTGTAAAGAATACTACCTTAAGTGTGGATGTTTCTAATTTCCCTGCTACACAGGATGTACTTGTAAAGAACACTACTTTAAGTGTAGATGTTTCGAATTTCCCATCCGTTCAAGATACAGCACCGCAAAATACTACAATTACTCCTACAGAAGATACCCTTTCAACAACAGCTACAACGGCAGTACAGTTAACAGCAACATCTACATTGGTAAATGTCCTAATTTTATCTAATGTTTCTACTACAGATACTATATATATAGGATTTAGTAGTGGAAGTCAACCACATGCTATTAGTCCTAATGGTAAATTCATATATGATAATGAAATAAGACAGATTAACTTAAATACCATATATATCAAAGGTAGTGGTGGTATAGATATTGGCTATACATATTTCAACTAATAAAAATACACCATAATATTTATAGAATTGCACCGCAATACTTATTAACTACTATGTAATATACTATTATGACTGATGAAGAAGTTAAGTCGGAAGAATTGCAAGAAGTGCTTGAAAGATTTTCAGATGGAATCATAAACGGTTTAGAAGGTTTAAGAAATATAAATCTTGAAGATTATGCTACATTTGTTAAAGAAGCCGTATCTCGTTTAGTAACAAGAGCAGAAGAAGTTACATATACAGACAACCCATTGGATATGATTCAGATGCTTGCAAGTTTGCAGGAAGTGGACACTGCTTTTGATAATTATGATGCTCTACCAGAAATATTGTTTACTTTTGCAAGTGATGAGGATGATGAGTAATAATATTAAATTTATAATTATTTACCATAAACCTTATATATATTCTTAAAATATAGTATTATGGTTAGTGAAATAAAGATAACACATCTAATGAGTCATCCAATACCAGATAATGAAAAAGAATCGATAGATTTATATAAAATAAATTCTTCGGGTATAGTTTTATATCAGATAATGTTTGAAGATAATAATTTAATATCATCTGGTTTAACAGGAAGAGATACCTATGTAGCTATTATGGGTTCGGGTAAAAGAATACCAGAAGCATTTAGGGATGCTTTAACGGAAAAATATGAAATAAATGGTTCTAAAGTAGATATTGTAGAGTTTGAGCTTGACTGCCTTATGGAGTATGAAGATGAATTTGATGAATTAGATAAAAGACTTCTGCTTGCGGACTATACATATTATCATAATGTGGAAAAAATATGGAACGAAGAATTTAGAAATTCTGAATAAACTTAACATTTTAAATACTTTATTAACATTTATATAAATGAAGCCTATAAAAAACTTCAAACATAAACTTTTATCTTGGTTAATTGTTGGCACTGGTGCATTATCATTATTACCACTTGCTCATTTAGGATTGATAACTCCTCATATGAAAACAGCCTTATTGGCTGGTCTTGCCGATACTGGTATTGCCGTAATAATATTTATGGAAGGTATTAGAATAGGCATGCTTGATGATAAAGAGCATAGTTAATCAGAAAATATTTTCATTGATATTAGTATTTAAATAAAGTATAGGTATGTTTAATTCTATGGCAAGATTTATTAACTTCCTTATGATATACATATGGTGACAAAATGCCAAAATTTACAAAACAGGAAATAAAACCGTTAAAGCCCGAAGATTGTGTAATATTTGATAAATGCTCTGCTCCTATATGCCCGTTATACAATAAAGGTGTATGGTTTTCAGATGAAGATATCTGTACTAATGAATATTTTCAACAGACAAGACAGGTAAAGAATCAGAAAAAGCTTAAAAAGAATAAGTCAAAAGGAGTATTTACGATTGAGATACTGGGTAACCTAAAAAGGATTGGAAAGAAAACTAAAGGTCTTAGTAATTAAAAATTTATAGAATTTCTACACAATACTTATATTATCAATATCGATTATAGGTATATTAATATGATTATAATAACCCGTACCAAATAAACTTAATTCTTCATTTTGTATAAACATTTCCTGTATATCATGAAATATAATTTTATTTATTTTAATAAATATATTTTTATAATAATAAATCACTGTGTAATATATTTTACCATTATCGGCATGTTGTGGTATTATATATTGACAATCTTCTAAATATTCTATTAACTGTTCAATTTCCATAATGTGTAATGTATATTATGTATTAATAGTTTACTATAACAAATATATTGGAACAACTGGAACAACTGGAACAGAATTGGTGTAATGCGTATCCCACAAATTCCTATTTTTGTTCCAAGTGTTCCAACTGTTCCAGTAAAAATTAATAACTATCATAAAACCGTATTAATTTCTCTGCATAGGCTTTAGGACTGTAGTTTCTAATATAGTAATTTTTATCTGGTACTTTTGGTTTGTTAAGTGCCTGTTCCAGAGCAGTTACTGTCTTCTCAACATCTACCTGATATATATTGCCATAATGATAAGTACTACCTTTATAATCTGTTATCATAGGAAAGGTTCTATTACCTGATTCTATCCAGTATACATCGTTTTTAAGAGGTATTTCAGACCAGCCACCTTTGGTGCTTAATACTACGGTTTTTCCCATTATTAAAGCTTCTAATACCTGAAATTCAAAAGCTCCACCTCTGATAGGTGCTAACATAATATCACTTGTTGCTATTTGGCTATAATGTGCATTATCCTGCATTGAACCTGTTATCTGTGTAATATAATCAAATTCAGATGATAAATTAATTTTATTATATGTCCGTAGTTTGACATTAAATTCATATTTATTATGTACTCTTTTTATAGCTTCTAATGCAATATCTATTCCTCTTCTATTATAAAAATTTATACCGTTGATATATATCATAGGCTTATTTGACAATTTAATATTTTCTGTTCTTAATACTGCTGGGTTATAACAACCATGTATTACTTTGGTTCTTGGTAAATTCATTATATTTGCAGTATCTTGTGATAAAGCACCAAAATATCTATAGTTATATTGCTTTAAATCCCTTAAAGTAGGCTCATAAAAAATATCTGAATCTGTAAAACCTATTGGAACATCATTTTCTTTAAATTTTTTCAAAGGTATATTTCTATCAAAAGATTTTGTTTTCCAATAGTGAAAAGGATATATAAAGTTTTTATCATCGGATGTTTCGTTTACCTTTAACATATCTTTATAATTAACAGAATATCCTTGATTTTCTAATGCTTGACCAGCATATAATAACTGTCTTCCTGAAAAATATGTAGATAAATTAAAAGAATACATTCCAATATCGCAGGGCGACTTAATATCTGACATTAATAGATATTGGAAGTAATAATAAAAAACTATGGTTCAAAATGTGCTACGCCTGATACAGAGACATTATATATACCATATTCTGTTGTGTATGTGGTAGTTGTTGTAGTTGTACCTGTTGTAGTAACCTTTACCGAATCTGGAAAAGCTACTGCTAATCCATCGCCTGTCATATAGTAAGGTGTTGTTTGTGTTTGTGCAACATAATTTTTAAATATGATATCAATATCATCTTTATTAAGAGATACGCTATCACCAGATGCAATAACATACCTATCTAATGTAACGGGTGGAATTATATTAACCCCGTTTACTTTAATGTTTGCAGGTGAAGCCTTAATCAAATCTATTACTATAGAAGTTGTAGAGTTGTTTGTTATTTCAACCTCATCAACCACCATACTTAAGCCGTTAATAGCAGTAGCTCCAATATATGGAACACCGTTTGGTACTGGATTAGGATATGCTACTCCATCATAGTACATAAATGTATAGCCTAACTGTATCAAACTATTTTTATAATAGGTAACATATGATGGTACTGTTGTAGTTATATGTGCCGTTGCCTGTGGTGAGGCTGAACCATTATAAAATCCAACGCCTGTTAAATTGAAATAATCTTCTGACTGTGGTTTAAATGACATTAGTATCCTGCCCCCTTTAAATCTGATGCTGTTGCAGTAAGGGGTACTGGTTCTATACCAAATATTTTTTCATTTGGTGTAAATCCTGTTTCAAATGCTCCTGCACTTGCTCTTCTTGCTGGCACTATTCTATCTAAAATTTTCACTGCTAATCCTACATCATTGACTGGTGCTACAGTCATCTGATTTATATAGAATTTTATTTCTGGATAAATAGGTATGCTTGAAGGATTCATGAGTGTAAATAATATTGATGATGTAGGTGGCAAATAGAACTCACTTTCATATGTAGGTTCATTCTTTGGAGACATAAATCCATCCACATATCCAATGTCATATTTTCTCTGTCTCCCACCCCAGTGAATTTTATCTCCTGTAAGATAGTTATTAATTGGGTCATTTGAAGGATAATACCTGAATATTCTTAATGGTGAAGGTGCAATACCCATAAATAGCTGTAATAGTGTATTTGTTCCTGACATATTTATATTATCAGTATCCAAGAAATTCGTTAAATTCGTAAATTCCTGCATTGCTAATTCTTCCCTATCCACAACATAATTGTTAAATACCCCCGACACCGCTCCACCTAAGAAAGCATTCATCGGTAAAAACCCACTTATGTTTGTCTGTGGGAAATAATTAATTACTATCGGTTCTGCATTTGTTACTCTAAGTATATAATATTCTTCTGGTGAAGTACTCAGTAGTACAAAATCGTTTGCTTTTAAATACATATCGTTTACACTCATAGTTATCTACCCTTAGTGTGAATATGTATTATTTCTTACAATAAAAAGTCTTAAGTAGTATATCGATATAAGGTATTATGAATCCTAATCAATATATAACTTTCATACTTGCAATAATATTAATAAGTTTCTATATAAGCCAAATTGCAATGGCATTAGACGAGTTAATTAGTGGAAGAATTATATATAAAAAGGCAACGATGGAACGACAATTATTAGATATGTTTTTCTTCTATTTTTTATTTATAATTTCTATATTTCTTATGATAGATTCGGTAGGTACATTACAACATATTATTGGTATTATAATAGCATTAATTCAAGGTATCTTATTTATAGGTAGTGGAGTTATAGTATTACAAAACAATTCTGTTATATATGATTTTGAATCAGATATCGCAGTAATATTATCATTCGATATTACCTGTCTTGCATTATTTATAGCATTTATATTACCAGTGCTTTAACAATTTATCTTATTACAATAACAGGATGGTCTATTTTTTCTGTAATATCTGGTGGAGTGTATACATTTACATCCCTATTCCCTTCACTATATTTATAAAATAGAAGCCGAAAATTAGCATTACTGGGTACTTGTATATTTTTTATCGATGCTAAATGAATACTATCAAGACTATCTTTATCCATATTAAATAACCTATTCCATTTTTCAGGTGATATATAATCGTTTATACCTGCCAATTGAAAGTCTGTATAATTTTCAACATCATCTGATAATGATATTACATTTTTTGTTTGTGTATCTTTAGTATATATAATTAACACCTGTCTATCTATAGATATATTTTTATATCTTTCTATTTTTACAATATTTTTCCTATCTGGTATTTTATAATATATATCCAGAGCATCGTCTTGATATTCTTCTGCTTTTGTTGAATCGCCAGCTTCACTAAACCCACATATTAATGTATCTTTTATCGGTATACATGTTGAATATTCCATAATATCATCTCATATATTTACCAGCTACCAAATATACGGCTAAGCCTATTGTAGCTATAGAACCAATGGCTATAGCAACTTCTTCTGGTAAATTTAACGATGGTGCTGGTTTAACAGACATTCCTGCTGATGATGCTACTTGTGTAAATGTTGTTGGGTCTGTAACCGTTAATGTGCCTGTATTTGTTGTTACAGGTGGTTCTGTAGGAAAATATATTTTTGCCTGAAATGTATATGTACCGTCTGCCAAACTGTTTACTGGGATATTTTCTTCATAACCAATACCACTATTCCATTTTGTTGCCTGAACCAATTTACCATCCATATATAATTCATAACTTGATGGCTGTGGTAAGTCTGTCAAAAATAATCGTATGGTAGCTTTGGCGGTATCTGGCAAAGTAATACTACTGCCATTTCCATATAAAGACATCAGTTGTAATTCAGCAGACATATACATATATAGTTTAATAGATTAAATAATCTTAGTTTTTATGAATATTATTTTCTTTGGTAGCTAAATCACTATCAAAAGTATAAGGCATTGTTATAAGCGGAAATAAATACATTTGTAATTGCTCAAGCCTTAAATTAAATACTTCTACTATATTATAGTTATCATTGGAATTATTTCTTATAGAATGTTTCATAGTTTGTGTAAACAATTCTCCTACCATACCAAATAAGTATATTTCTGGATTAGATGTTATTATAGAAATTCTTATTTCTTGTGTATTATCATATATTGACGATGTAATAGTTATATTATCGTCTTTCATTTCATTACTAATAGGTTCAAATTGCTGTTTTACAAATGCTACGCTTTTATCTAAGAGTTTCTCTGTAATATTATAAAAATATTCTATATATAATAAATGGTATCTCTCATTTTCATAATTTAAACTTAAATTAAAATTTTGGGGTAATATTAACATATCATAAGTGTCCGAGATACTTTCTTCTTTACAAGTATTGTTAGCATTATTATTAATATCATCATTTACTGACATAAAACATAATGGTTTAAAAGCTTATAAACTTTGTTATAAAAAAAAATAGAATAAAATATTTAGTATAAGTTATTCTGTATTGTTGGTGCTATACTGAACATCAGACCAAGTAAATCTACATTAACATTCAAAGTACCATCTGTGGTTGTAGTTGTTCCTTTTCCTTTAGGTATAGGTTCAACTAAGTCAACACCGACATACCCATATGTAGACTGCCCTATATACATAGACATCCCGTTGTTCATAACGTGTGCCTGTGTAGTTGTGTCTCCAACATCGAGTCCTGCATGTCCAAAATAAACAGGCTTTGTATAGTTATTCTTTGCATTAGCGAATTTTATACCACCAATGTTACCTTCTCTATCCAAAGCTCCAAATACAACAAATGCTGTAGTCTTATCCAATGAAGGACTGCCAGAATATAAAGCACCTGCCGAAAGAGTTGAATCTACGGTAAAGTAATGATTAACCCATCCGACAACTGCTTCTGCCGTTGTTGATTTATTTGACAATGTATTTTTAAAGTTTACTGCTGGCTGTGCAAATGAACCTGAAACATTGGCAGGAAGTCCGTTTACTGTGTCAGTTGTTGTTGCCATTTTAATAAATGAAGGTATAATTATCTCATCAGATATCTGGTTGGCATCAGGGTCAAGACCACCGTATTTTCTGTTTATTTCCTGCACAGAAGAGAACAATCCATAAAGTCCTGTACTAAACTTTTTCATGAATACATCATACAATTCTGTTGCTATAATTGAATCTTCTGATTTCTTAAGAGCATCAATATCTAAAGAATCCAAATACTGATATGCAAATTCTGCAACACCGCTTGCTGGGGTTGTGGCTGTCGGATTAACATTTCCAGAACCAAATATGGCATCTGCTGTTTGATATGCCTGTCCTATAGCAGGAAAACCCTGTAATACCTGTCCAAAACTGACAGGTGTTGCTTTCCCATCATAGGAACTTACTAAATCATCTATAGCTTTTCTTATTTCATCTACTTTGACTACCATTTAGTCACCTAATACTTTATTAATTCATCAAATATAAATACTTAAGTATAGAAGTGTCACAATTTATAAAATATGTGTCACTAAAAAAATAACGTAGCACAATCTTTATATATTGTGACACAATATCCTAATATGTGTCAAAAATGTAATATCGAAATACCAAATAGCTGTAAATGTTCCTGTAATTTTAGATATGATTTCTGTAGCATATGTGGTCATTCGGCTAAGAAGCAGAATAAACCATATATGGGCAGGAGAGTGGCATAATGACTACCCATAAAAAACTCCAAGAATTAGAAAAGATTATAGATGACTTTAAACATAGTATTGATGATATAGCAAATATACAAGTATCAATGTTATCTCATATAATAGAAGATTGTTTTAAAGGAATAAACATCAACAATTATCAGTATTTATATACTGGTGATATGTTTTCTGGTGAAATGCAAAGTAGATTTTATCTTAAAACATGTGACAATATAGAACCAAGAAATGTTTTTTGGCTACAGAAAAAACTTCATAAAGAAATAGATAAAATAGATGTATTTTTTGCAGACCAGCATACAATTCTTGTTATTTTGCATGGAATGTTGGCATATTATTCATCATATATTATAGATAAGGTGATAAAACATGATTAAATGTCCGCTATGTACAATGAAGTTTACTACCAAATATAATTTAGAAACACATGTAGGAAAAAAACATAAAAATGAGGGATTAAAATGAGTGGAAAAAATGGAAAAGAAAGAATGGATAGTCATATAGAAAATTATCAGGAAAGTTTTATTGGAATTACAGATGCAATAATGAAAAGATTTTGCGAAATTGAGGAAAGAATTGATAATATTGAAGAGAAGATATCTACATCTGAAAAAGAAATAACAGATAAGACAGAATTAACACAGATAGTAGAAATGGGTGGAAAGGTCTATATTAAAATGTTAATAGATGATATACGTGATGTACTTAGTACTTCGTGGACTTTTGATAGTCTACAGCTTAATCTTCGTAATTGCTTAATGGACTGGGAAAGGACAAATGGATTAGATAAAATTAACATTGAAACTGCAAGCTTTGATAATAAAGAGTATGTGGATATAGTATTACCAGATGGTGAAAGAATACAGGTGCAACGGGAAAACCATAACTAAAATATTTATAATAGGTGATTAATTTGGATAGAAATGAAGAAATAAGAATAAGAGTAACACCAGATGAAAGAGAATTTATAAAAACATTCATCAATAATGGTAAACAGGATAAATACTGGAAAAACAACAGAACAGCCATACTCAAGCTTATTGAATATTGGGATACTGGGCATTTAAAAGGTAAATTTATTCATCGTGACTAAGAATACGTTATTACCTTTTCATTTGTAATAGTATTTAAATAAAGTATGGGTGTGTTGTCTAATTTAACTAAAAGAATGATGATTTCTTAACTTTACAATTACAGTTTTCCTTCTGACAGGTATAATTATTTCCTTTTTTTGTATATTTGTGTATACTTTTTTTGTGTAAACATTCATTGCAATATCTCACAATAGGTTGAGGTTTAGGATTCATATTTTCTTTAAATAATATAAAATTAAGGTTATCAAGCATCTTTTTCAAGCTCCTTTTTTCTCTTGGCTATTTCCTGTTTAAGAATTTCATCCTTTTTCTTTTCTTGAGCTTCGATACTTGCACGTACCTGTTTAACATCAAAAATGAAAGGTACTTCTGTCATATGTTGGCATTTTATTCTTGGGTCTATAGCCATTTTAACACCAAGCCCCCTCATTCTTCTACAGAATTGTGAATCTTCTGATAATTGTGCTGAATATGTAAAATATATCGGTAAAGCTAATCCTAATGAATTATATACTATTGGTTGAAATTCTTTAACATTTTCTTTTATATTATCTATAATGTTTTTCTTTGCATTTTCAGACAAATCTAACATATCCAGAGATTCGTTAATAATATCAAAATGTGTCAGTGGTTGCAGAGACCTTACCAGACGTTTTGAAAATGCAGTAAATCCAAACCCTGAATAAAAAGCATCATATGGTGTATCTTTTTTATAGTCTTCTGTTTTTGCAGTCTTAAATAATAGATTACCACCATGACTTAATAAAGGTGCAAATACAACATCATATCCTTCTGCAAAATCTTCATAAATATATTGTTTTATCTGTGCATATGGTATAATAGGATATACATCAGTATCAATCATTATAAGAGATGAATCATATTTCTTTGCCGTATTCCATATAATATTTCTGTTCCAATCAACACGGTTTGAAACGGCTTTTGTCCTACCTACAGCATTTCCCATAACCCATTCTTGTATTTTATCATCAAATGTCGCATTTATGGTACTTCTTGATGGTGTACCTATTAAAAATTCTATTTTAGGCGTTTGTGCCTGCGAATTATCTTGTTTTTCATCAGCCATAATAGTATATGGTAATAATATATTAAAACTTTGTGGTTAATATTTCTATGTAATTTAAAAAATTAAAAAATGTTAGATAAAAATTATAATTATCTAACGAATTTGCCTGCGATTCCGCTTATAGCATTAGGCAGTGATTCTACTGAAGAAATTCCCTTATTGAAAAGATTCTTTAAGGAAGAAAGATTCAGTGATACTCCACTTGAACCAAGAGGGTCTAAGAAAGTGTTGATTATACCTGCTGTCAGTGATACTATTGCGTATGAACCAAGAGCAAGTGTTACGTCACTTAGTGGTCTCCCCTTATATTCAACATCGAACAGGACATATGCTAATGCACCCAATCCACCAGCAAGTGATGCGATTGTAGTCCATTCATTAAGTCCTTTTGCGATGCTGGATGAGAATGAGCCAAGCGGTTTCACAGACACGTTTTTATCTACTAACTGCTTTACAGCAATAAACTGTGCAACTCCAACTGCACCAGCTCCGCCTGTGGTTAATAGTGCTACTGTATTCTGTGATACCATTTACACCACCGTTTACTCGCCCATGAAGCTTCTGCCAGAACCCATACCTGTTTTCTGTGCCAATGCCCTCTTAAGCTTATCCAGCGAAGCCTGTGCCCCTGCCTGATGCTTTGCGAGTCTTTGTGAATAACTCAATCCACCATGTGTTTGTCCTCTCAATGCAGTTCCCAAATCAAAAGCTATCTTTGAAATAACAGTGCCGTTTGGCATCTGAACCGTTCCAAAGTCTCCTCTGTGCTGAATTGCAAATTCTGAGAGAGCTATCTCAGCCTTTAACTGTGGAGCAGACCTTCTATCGATATTAACGAAAGAAGGTGGACTCCTCAATATGAATTTCTTCGTAGACTGAGGCATTTCTCTAACTATTACAAGTCTTGTGCCTTCTGGTTTCATTACGTCTATACTTGCCATATGTCTAACCTCATTATTGTGATTACGTTTTAGGATAAATATTCCTCACTTTTATTTTAATAAAATTTATAGACCTTAAATTAGGATTATATAACAAATATATTGGAACAACTGGAACAACTGGAACAGAATTAGTAGTTTGTAGGCTCTACATATTATTGGTTTTGTTCCAAGTGTTCCAACTGTTCCAATAATTTTTAATAAGGTTAAAAATTTCTAAAATAGAAAATATTAAATAGAACATTATAATATAGTCTTATGACCAGAGAAGAAATGTTAAATAACTTATTCGGAGATAGACTAAATGCGTTGAATAGATATAGTGATATATTTGATAAATTACGAGAAATGCAAAACGATTCTTTAATATCAGATATTAGCGAAGAATCTGATATTGATATGGTTTCAATAATAAATGTATTAATGCGAAGACAAATATTAATAGAACAAGAGCTTGAACCATATACATTAGAAACACGAAAAAATATCTTAGATAAAATGGCTAAAATAATACAATCTATGAATGCTCAATCTGCAAAAGAAGATATTAGAACATTGAAAGTTTTATCTGATATAATGAAAACCCTTTAATCTTTTTTTTCCATTTTATTCTTAAATTTTTTAGCTTTAAGGTCTAATTTAACTTTAACTTTAGCAGATGGCTCTATATATTCTACCAGAGCATATCCTACTTTTTGTATCTGTTTTTTAATATACTGTTCTGCACCCTGTACTTCAAATAATGTTGGATTTCGTTCTTTTATAAAATCTATGATACTTTTTGGGTTATCAATAATATAGGATATCCTACCCCAGTAAGCACGAATTAATGCTTTAACTATATGGAAAGTATTATTATATTCATTAAGACGTTCTATCACACCTTCTGTTATGTCTAAATCGTTTTTTATAGCATATTCGATATCGTATTTATTATAGTTTATTATTTCACCCGCAAATAATTCTCTATAATCGAACCCTAACATATTTTCATCCATGACCATCATGCCGACATTCCTTTTATATGCTTACCCTGTGGTACTTCGTTAGTTTCGGTGGTAGTTTCTTTGCTTTCAGGTTCTGGGGTTGGTTCTACATCTTTTCCAAGTTCCTTAAACATCTTCTCTATCTCTTCATTAGTATCTACAGGTTCACCCATATCAGGGTTTTCTGTTGGCATCTGCATATTCTGTTCTTCATATGCCTTCTTTATATGTGCCTGCCATATATTTTCAACATTCGGATTCTTTTGTAATTCATTTTTAACGAAATCAAGTGTTAAAGGTGTACCGTCTTCCTGTCCGAGAACATCTTTATATTTAGTATATAATTTAGATGCTTCTTTATCTACATCCCACGATGGATTACGTCTTGGTGGTGATAAATTTGGAGCAACATTCTTAACCACTTCTGATACGGTATCAAGTATATATTTCAGGTCTACCTTACCACCTTCTGTCTGTTGAGGTACGGGTTTTAATCCTGATTTTTCCATAAATGTTTTAAACTGATTTATTGTTGAAGTGGATTCTTCAAGTTTTGACATCCAATCCGAATCATCTTTTTGCCTATCTATTATTCTTAAAGCCTGTTTTAATTGCTCCTGTGTTTCCTGATTTTGCTGTTTAAGCAATTCTTCTTTCAGACCTATATATCTTTCATTACCACTATTGACCATTTCATACATTTTGCCGAATGTATCCAATGGGTCTTTTTCTGGTGTTTTATTTGTCTGTATAATAGATAACAATTTTATTAATGTATCTACTTCGTCTGTATTACCCGTTTTTTCAGCTTTATCCAATTTATCTACCAAATGTTCAAGTAATTTTGCTTCATCAGATTTAGGCTTAGGTATTATATCCTTGAATGCTTCAAGTTGCTGTTTAAAAGATTCCTGTATGGCTATAAGTTTCTTATCGGTAGATTCATTAATAGATTTAATTAATTCCTTTATATCGTCTTTTGGTTTATCATCATCAGATAACATTTTTAATGTCTGTTTTAAGGCAACCATTTCATATAATTTATCAAGTGATTTATTTCCACCATTATTACCCAATAGCATCATCATCATTGGGTCAATACCAGAAGATTGATTACCCGCAACAGTTTTCAGTAATTCGGTATATTTATCAACAGGGTCATCATTTTCCTTTGGATGTATGGATTTTAGAATTTCAGAAATCTGTTCCTTATTCAATTTTGCCATAAATCTTTATTGTATAGACTTATATAAACCCTTAACTTTTGACTTCAACCAGTAAAGCTTCTATTTTTTCTTTTTCAGTCAATGGCTTAACAAATTTATTACCCGTAAATTCTTTTGCAGATTGGAAAGCTACCTTATTCTGTTCAGCACCATTTGGTAATAATATCACTCCTGTTTTTCCCTTATTATTATGATTTATTTCGCCAAATTTAATTGCAGAATTTAGAGCCTTTCCTGTTAATCTTTCGGGTATTTTTCTGACATATACTTTACCATTTCTGTCTACTACCTGCAACCCTATCATATTAGCTACTTTATTAGCTATAGGAGATTCTTTGTTTTCTACAATAAGATTTATTAAATCAGTAGTCTTCTTCTCCAAAATCAATGTTGTATTGTTTATGATTTTTGATTTCTGATTGTCTTTGTTCTGTTGTATCTCCTGTATTTCCTTCGCTTTTTCTATCATCGTTTCTTCTGACGGCGATATTTCCAGTATGTGATTCTTCACCTGTATTATCATCTTTTTCCTCTTTAGTTAATATACCAAATTTACTTCCTTCTCCAATATGTATTATGGGCTGTGGATTTAAACCTTTCATTGGCTTTCTTGTTTCGCCAAATAAATTTAGCTCTTCTGTTTTTTCATGTAATTTAACTCTATCATCGTCTTTTGGTAGATTTTCCATACCTTCAATCATGGAATTTTTTACCTTTGTAACCAGACCTCTATATTCATAGTTTATTCTGTTAGCTATTTTAGGCACGTCAAGTATTCTTTCCATTGCTATTTTATCTAATTCTGACATATCTCCTAATTCAAAGGCTTTTATTGCATCTTCCGCTACTATAAAATGGTCTTTATCATCTATATCTCCTTTTGGTATATATATTTGATATTTATCAGGAATCCATTTATTATTGAGTATAGCCTTGCGTATGATATCTGGTAAAGTCTTAGGCTTAATAAATTGCTTTAATTGCTCTGCAATATAAGCTTCTTCTTTGTTAGATAATTTTTGCTTTACCATATTCAGATATATTATGTAAATATATAAACCTTAATGTTTTTTATAATCCACCAGTGCAAAGGTGGTATTTCTATATCACATCTTACTATTTAAACCTTTTTTATTTTTCTATGTTTTTTATGTTTCGTACCCTTTGGATAATAAGTAATACTATCTTTAGCCACCCCATCTGCCATTAAATGTAATATCCAAGCCTTAATTTTTTCAGTATCAAAATTAGTAAGAGCCATTAATTCTATAATATCTTTATTGGTAATTTGAAAGCGATTAACTTGAATTGTTCCTATAGGAGTTTTAACTTTATTTGAATGTTGTCCATGAAATAATTTTCTATGTTGGCTACCATATACTTGAGAAGGTAAATCCATCATTTTATTGACATAATTAGCTTTCTTTAAATCTATACCTGCTATTTCACATATTAAATTATGAATATCTCTATTTGGCATTTATATCACTTTTATATTATTTATACCTTTTTCTACATCTGATTTTATATTAACAGCAAGGCTAATAAGTATACCTGTTAATGTTAATCCAATTACAGCAAGTGCCACTTTTGTCATTATAATTGACCCGAACACTATTTTTGTTTTATCGTATTTTTTAAGTTTTTCTTTAATATTAGGTTCAATAGTCATAAATAAATATTGCATAACGGTATAAATAAGTTTATAGAAATTATATATTTATAAAAAAAAAAATATCTATACCTACGATTTGGTAGGTATAGATTTTAACGCTGTGGTTATAAGCTGTTGCCAATCAACTTTATCCAATGAAACATTGGATTTTTCAAGCTGTGTTATCATTGATGTTACTATTGTTTCCAATTGTGGAGAATACTTTCCAAGCATTTGCAATATAGTGGTAATACTTCCACCAGCAGAGAGAGTACTGACAAAAGCTTCTATCTGTGTTTGGTATTTCTTAAAAAGAGATACCAAATCTGGAAGCCCTGTAGCTGAATCTAACTGCTTCTGCAAATCCTGCAACTGGGGTGGCAAATCTTTTGCTGGTACTTCTACAATAAAAGCGAAAAATGCCACTATAGCCGTCAATCCAAACAATATTACAGCAACTGCTATATTTTTTTCCTGTAGGAAAGTCATACCCATTCCAAGCAAAAATACTGCCAGTGCAACGAGTGCTGACTTTGTTCCTTTCGATACGGTTGTAGCCATAATACTATAGTATAAAGAGTTATATAAACTTATCTATCAATTATATAATTGGTAGCGTATAATATCCTGATGGAGTAATTTGCTCAATCATATAGCCATTATCTCTTATAATATCAATTAGCTCATCTATATTTGTTTCCTTATAATCTTCTATATTTTGATTGTTTACTTGATTTATATAATTGTTAAATATCTTCTCAAATATAATTTCGGGAACATCTGATTCGTAATAAAAAGTTTCGTTCTGTTTTTCACTATATATTGCATAAATAAAAGGTAGTTCATTTTTGTAGTAATTAACCATAATTAGTCATACTATTTTTATATATTAAGTTATCGGTATTTACAGATACTATATAAAGTATTACTGATAAATAATATTGGTAATGTATATTTATCTAAAAACAAATATGTTAGTAATCTGTCCATTTAGAATTTGGCATAATAATAAATTCAAATACATCTGAAATTGGTAATAATTTTATTGTTGATACAAACATTTTTGGATGGTCTTTATCTATATAAACCCCCACACTTAAAGTGGTACTGGTAATATTAATAACTGTAACATTGGGGTAAGTAACAAGGTTTATTATTACAGTATAACCTATTTCCTTATCGGATACAAATAATTCTCTTGAAGGTGAAACAGCATGAAATGCGATGCCTGTCTCTATTATTTCTTTTATCCTTTTTCCAGATAAATTGTTTTCTGGATTAAAATAGATTGCCATAGTTAAGTATAACGTTAGTATATATAAATATATGGCGTATGCAGGAATCGAACCTGCTAAGCACTAAGCAAAAGATTTTAAGTCTTCCCCCTTATCCAATCGGGCAACACGCCAAATAGAGTTGATGGGATTTGAACCCATAAGAAGCTTCCTTCCATAGATTTTGAGTCTATTATGTCTACCATTCCATCACAACTCTATTTCTGTATTCTCATTGATTATATAAATTTATTCTCCAAAGAATAGTGCTTTAGGATAAAATTTTTCCAGTTTTACTTCAAAAGGATTTAATTCTTTATTTAATATATCAGCAAGTTTTTCAGCATCAGATTTAATAATATTATATACAAAACAAGAATCTGTATCGGCATATACTATTTTATATCCTAAAGATTGTATCAGTTGAATTAATTTTTTAACCTGATATCTCGCTTGGGCTGTGATATGTTCTGCCGTTGGGGAATTGAAATATCTAAAATATGGATTTGCAAAAATACCATATAATGAATTAATTAAAATTTTTAATGCCTGTTGCCCTGTATCATACATTCTATTATTGGTAATTTTATACTGTTTTTTAAAATCTAATCTATTATTATATATATCTTTTTCGAATTGTTTAACCATTTTATATACAAAATTATCAAAATCTGTATACATTATTACATGAGGATATAAACTATTATAATCAAAACTTGCAATATTATAATAGATTCCTTTTTCTGGTTCAAGTACAAATCCACCTTCATAAGATACTTTTTGTCCTACTGTATATGAGTCAAGCAGATATACTCTTGGTGAATACTTCCTGATAATTAAACTATCGAAAGCTCTTGTTGCGGATGGTCTTAATTGAAAGTTATATTTAGATTCATTGGAGAAAATATCATTAGGATGCAGTGCCAGATAATTTGAATAATAATGTATCAAATCCCTTATACCAAGTTTATTTAAAACTCCTGCCTGAATATTTACATCCTGTTCATTATATGTTTCTAATTCTTTTCTTGTTAATTGAGAGAATGCTTTCGTTATAATAACTTTAGTGCCGATTTCTGTTTCTTTCCCAGCTAAATTTAGGGTTCTTGGTGGCTTTTGCTGATAAATAGAATACATAAACATTGCATCAAGTTTTAATATATTTTTAAAATATAATGAATCTGTTAAATCAGCTAATCTATCAAAATCATATGCCTGTCCATTCCAAGCATATATTTCAAGTATTTTTCTCTTTTCTAATGTTTGGATAAAATCTTTAACACTATAGTAGGGTTCATACTCATTAGTAATATTATCTTTATAGCCGATAAGTTCAACATCTCCTTTACGTTCCTCAATATCAATATCTGCATATCTTGGTACATTATTAGCCCATATAATTTTATTATCAAACCCTAATCTTCTTATATATGGAATCTTAGCTTCAAAGGTATGGGTAAACTTATCTCTTAAAGATGGTATATGACGTGGCTCATCTACTTCTAATTTATATCCTATTTTTTCCTGAATACCATTATGAGTAATATAAGGTATATTCATTTTATATGTTTTTATTATATGACTTAATTCTTCATCTGAAAAACGTTTTGAATTATCAGGTATACCATATATATAAGGATATCCCAATTCAGAGATTTTTTTAGAAAATATATTGCCCGAAGTATCAAGAAATTGTATGGTGTTATTATTTAGATAACGATAATTTACGATTTGATTTGTAAACAAAATATTTTTTTCCATATATCCATATGACACTTAACCTTTTAAATCTTGCGATGATATTACTACATATGAATAGTGATGTTGCAATAATTATAGGTCTTATGATTGGGCTTGGTATAGGTTTCGGAGTAGCCTATTTCTTATTTCAAATGAAGCAACAGGATAAAAAATTAATAATTATGAGAAATGCACAGGGTCAGATAGAAGGACTTGTACAGAGTTGATATTATGATTGTTACAATTAAACATAGTAAAATTCCAAAAGTTAAACATAGCGAAATGCTTAGTATGGCTGGCACAGTAACCAATACAGCTTATCAAATCTTAACCGCAATGGGTTTAGAAGGAACAGAAATAGCATCACAGGCGTTATATGTATTTACAGTAATATCAAATACAGGTTCTGGTGTATTAGATAAATGGGAAAAAAATCAGGAGCAGGATGAAGAATGAATATTACGGTAAAACAAGAAATAAAATTTGATGATTTAGTAGCCGTACTTGAAATTCTATCGGGTATGCCTTTTGTTGCGTATGAAATTTTAACATTTGAACGTACTAAATCTGTTCCAGTTAAAGTTTTAACAGGGTTATGGGGTGCTGGAAGTGCTATAGATGTAGCTTTCGGTCTGGTGTATTTACTTAATCGTGCAGGTATGAAAATACATATTCCTGAATATATGAAAGATACTAAAAAGCTTATTACCAGTGTGGCATGATTTTTTATATAATTATTCGTTATAGTATTATGGTATCAGAAAGTACAGTATCGAAAGTATTTGCAGGAATTGGAATTATTTTTGGAATATCATCTGTTATAGCTATTGGTGTAGGAAAACCTATTCCAGCTATCCCGTTAGCCATATTAGCATTTGGTTCTGAATATGCATCTGCAATTCATGCAAAAATATAGTTAATCAAATATATGTCCACACTTATCACAGACCATATACTCTCTGGTAAGTATAGGTATTTTTTTACACATAGGACATAATACTGCAAAGGTTGCAATACTATTATTACTGTGAAGTAGATATCTTAATCCACCTGCGTTATGATGATGATATGTTCCTACTGTTAAATGCGGATAACTTATTTTTATAATATTCCTATATATTCCAAGAAAATGTTTGTCATGGTTACCACCAAGATGTGCTATTTGTTGATAAGCATGAACAAATTCATGAATTAATGTGGCAACCTGTTCCAATGGTGATAAAAATATAAATGGTCTAAACAATCTTATTATTTCATCATTTGCATCAGCATATCTTGTGTTATTATATGCGTCTCCATCCTCAAAAATTGCTTCTTTTAATATAATAAGAGCCTCTTCCATTGGTTTATGTTCCAGTATAAAAGATGCATTTCTTATCTTTTGTTCTGCTATTTTTATTAATTTTGGTAATAGCGGTGATTGAGTTAAAACATCTTCTTTCATAAATAGTTATCTTTATAGACTATTTATGTTTTTCTATATAATATAGTTCCCTGTTTTCTGTATCCTAATTCTGTTAAATATTTATAAAGTCGCATATTTTTAAAATTGCCGATATCATACCAAAAATCTATCATTGTATCATCGTTATCAATTTTACTCTGAAATATTTTTCGGAACATATGAAACGAATAGCTATGACCTTCTAATATATTTTTACATAGCTCAATAGATTCAGTTTTCAGGTTTCTATCCATTATAAAGTATATTAATTAGCAATATATAAACCCTTCGGTTTTTATATAAATTATTATATTTTTGTGTCACATAATCAAAATCGTAACTCTTATATCTGATTACCGAATATGGGGATATGGACTATTTAAATAATGAACAAAAAGAGTATTGTCAACAGAATCAGACCGCTTCCATACTGAAATTTGTAGCGTCAAGACTTATACTGGAAAATGTTGATGAACAGACATATTTATCTATAATGAAAGAAAGTTTTCCTGATATAGAAAACGATTATAAAACTTTTTACAGACATGAAGTTATACCAAGACTTTCATTAAGAGATTTTGAATCAGATGTAGATTTTACTTCTTTTATTGAAGCTACTCCACTGGCTACGTTAAAAATTAACACATTCAGCGATTACAGATTAAGTATAGGAACAGCAGTAAATACCAAAAAAGATGTTACCTACCTTAATGAGTACTTTATTCAGGTAGTCGATGGAAAATTTTACGATAGAATAGTAACCACGTTTGAATCAGAAGACGGTGAATCGACACAAATAAATACAAAACTAAAACTGTCTATCCGATTAAGAGTAAAATACGCATATAACGATGGAGATACTACATATATTGCATATCGTATAGGAAAAGATAAGAAAGATAGAATTAATGAGATTTCCCAGACTATCGATACAATAAAATCTTTATACCATTTATCTGCAAAAGATTGTTACGCAATAAAATTGTATTTTGATGATGTTATACCTAAATATCTAAAATTCGATAAACCAACAGATGCAAGAATATCTATGGTAGATGGTATTGTACATATCAATTATCCAATAGTCTTTGACGAGAAAAAAGCTTTACAGGCACTAATAGATATGTATAAAGTTACCACACAGAAAGAGCTTATGAATTTTCTTATGCTATATACGCCTATAACTCCTCTTAATGTTCAACTAAGACAGAAAGAAATGATTATGTATCTACCACTTGCATTGGGTAAAGGTGGAGCAGGAAAATCAAGTATGGTAAAAACTATTGTAGTAAAAGGTTTCGATAATCCAGATGCAGAGAAATCAGAGGATGACATATTTACGAAAGCATCTTTCAGGGAAAATTTTTCAAAATCTATATTTCCAATTATGATTGATGAAATAACACAACCTACTATGCAAAGAATATATGGGTCAATGAAAAATCTTGCAACTGGAAAAGGTACACATTCAAGAGGTCGCCCTATTGGTGGTTTAAACGAATGGACTTTAACATCTATACCTATTTTTACGGCTAATGAAACTATATATATTGATTCTGGTCTTGAAAGAAGATTCTTTAAGATTATAGCTAATGATGCAGATAATAATATTCAACAATGGAGAAAGGCTAAAGAACATTTACCAGATGGATTTCTCTATATGTTTCTCAAAGAAATTGATGGTATGCCTATAGATATAATTGCAGATAAAATTATACAGAATGTAACACATGATGAGGACTATGTTTATGCTTATCAACTATTTATAAGGGAAATAATGAATAATGTATTTAAGAGAAATGGTCTTGAATGTCCTTTTGAACCTGTTAGAAAGGTAGTATATGACGATGATGATTGGTATGTTGCATTTGGACAGTTTGTAATGCAGAATGTATACGACCATAAAGCTGGCAATAATACATACCTGAAAGAAAGCTTTGACTTTGAGGTAGATAATAAAACAGATGAAGTTTACATAACTAAACTTGGTTTTCAGAAATTTCTTAAGTTGTTTCCAAAATGTCCATTCAGAACCGCAAGTACCTTTGCTATAAATTCACCCGACAGTAATTTTAATATAACATATAAAAAGAAAAGAGTATGTCATTCAAAGAATCCTATTCATGTAATATCAGTATATGAAAAAGGTGAGGAGATACAGGTAAAACTAACAGGTGTCAGTCAGCAACTGGAAAAGAAATTGTTAAATTAAAGTAACTCAATTCCAGTATTTCTTTTGTTTAATAAAAATACATGTTTTAATCCTTTTATTTTTTGACAATCAAGAACATCGTTAAAATCGCCTGCCTCTATTCGTGTATATGTTCTTTCAGATATTAAACTGTTGTCATATATATTATTTAGTGAGTAAATTGAGGCTTTAGAATCTGCACAGAAAAACATTTGTAGCATATCTAATATTTTTTCTATTGTATTTTTCATATTAAGTATTATCGGAGTAATGAACCAGCGATTTTTGTTTGTATCAAGATTTTTAAATCTTATTTCTATATGCGGGTGTAAATCATATTTTCCATTAAAATATACAAAGTACCGTCTTGGTGTTTCCTTAACTATCATAAGGACATTATCATATTGTATCTCAACAAAATTTTCTCTTATATCTATTATCATTTTATCATCCATAATATAAATGTGATGCCATATCTACAGTCATTCCAGTGCCAAGTAAAGTAACAACTATGCCTGCTATTCCTATAGGTAATAAATGCTTATTATCTTTCAAGTTTGCCATAGCATATATTGCAGTAAATAAACCTACTCCTGTTACGGCAACTCCCCCGAAAAACATATGTGTTCTGAAATCTTTAACAAATTTAACGAAATCATCCCAAGAGTCAGCAATTTCAGGGTCTTTTAATGCTGATAACGAATTAATAAAATCTTTGTTTATAATAGGAACAGCCATAAAGCTACATTATAATAAAGTTTAAATAATCTTAGGGTATTTAGGTATGAGGTAATAAAATGATAAACCCTTATAGAATAAAAATTGATGAGAAAAAACAATATCTTACAGAATGTGAACAATTGATTAAGGATAATGAACATTTGATGAATCTTATTCTTGAAGATTTGGGGAAATATCTTTATGTCAAAAAGACAAACGCAGATTTAGATTATAATTATCGTGTAAGAGGACATTACTTTGCACCAACGACCCAATATACCAAAGGCTTTATGCAAGACAAAATACATGAATTACATGGCAAAATAGATAGAATAGAATCTCTTATGGGTAATGCAGAACGCTTAAAGTCAGAGCTAAAAGGTTTGCAGGAAAAACACGATGAATTAGAGTATTTAAGGAAATGCGAATAAGAAAAATTGCAATTGACAGGGTAAGAGTGTTTAGAGAAATTGGAATCTATAGGTCTATTAAATACATTCTTACCAGACCAATTGTTATATTAAGAAGTGTAATTATGAAAGCAACACATATATATGAAAACATATGGGTAGGCAGTGCAGAGGATGCTAATAATTTCATAGGTATTAAAATATCTGTACGTGGGGAAGATGTAGACCAAGAACCAGATGGTAGAGAAGCTATTTCACTGTTACAAATGATATATAAAGGTACGGATAAAGAAGTAAAATTATTAATTAATGATTTAGTTAATAAAATCGATAATGCCAATAATAAGGGTGCTACTTTAGTACATTGCAGTGCGGGTATAGATAGAAGCCCTTTTGCTATTATGTGCTGGTTAGTAATAAAAAAAGGATTTAATACGGGAGAAGCATATGGTATAATTAAGGGTAATAGACCATTTATATTAGAACATTATGAATGGGTAGATATATTAAGAAAAAAAGGCATTATTCTTAGGAGTATCCTGTAACACTATCTTTAGTTTTATTGGTTATCGTTGGTTTTTCAAACGTTCCTCTGCCTATCATTTGTATATCATTTGTAGCAAATATATAAGTTTTATCTGTATTTGGAACAGATATGCTAAATACGTTTTCATCAATATACTCAAGCCTACATTTATAAAATATTAATGCGTCTTCACCCGATGCTATTTGTATCATTATCCGTTTTCCTGTTAAGGATTTAAGATATTCAGAGTACATAAATCATAATTATGTTAAAGTATAAAAATGTGTCTAAAGTGGGAAATCAAATTCAAAATCTGAGACCTCTATATCACTATATTTTTGAAGATATGCGAACACTTCTGTTTTAGGAACAATAAAAATTCTACCTCTATAATAACCACGATTGGTTTTATTCATGATTATTCTTTCTCTACCCATAGATTCCCAATATAGTCTTGATTCTTTATGTTGTTTAAGCATTAATGCAAAAGGTATTACATATACTTTTTTCATTTTAACCTGATAAAATACAACAAAATCAGTAAGTTGACCCTCTTTGAGCCACCCATCTATATTTTTATCCATGTCAGTTTTGTCTTCGAATACAATATTATTGGTAGATTTGATACTTTCTATTTTTTCATCTATATTAATGGTTTTGCCGTTTTTTAGATGAAGTATTTTATCTATTCCTTGTAATTGTCTTTCCTTATCATCTACAATTTCTATATAATCTATATCCCATCTGGATTTATAGAAAGCATCTAAATCCGCAGTATACTTTTCACTATATTCCTGTCTATCTTTAAATGTGAATGCTTTATAGGACATTTAATCTCTCCATAGTATTCATATCTACTGCATCTTTGCCTATAGCTCTACATTTGGTGAAGTATGAACATAGTTTACATTCCCAATAATTTTTGTTAACTAATGCTTCGGCAGGGGGTAATATATTATGTTCTAATGATTCTTTTAATTCTCCTGCTCTTACCATTGTATTGGTAAATAAAGTTTCATCGAATGTAATTTCAAATTCTTTTTGAGGGCTGTTGCCATATATTATTGCCTTTTCTATATAAAATAAAGTACCTTTCACATTTTTCTTATGTTTATTTTGATTGATAACATAAGGTTGCATATAGGTATTAATCTGTGCAACATGATGAGCTAAAGGTTTATCTGGCAAACTTTTTGTAGTTTTAATTTCTATTAGATGAATATCTTTGTCATTAACAAGAAATACATCTATAAAACCATGAATATATTCATTGTTAATTCTTACTTCTCTGATTGCCCTATACCCAAGTTTTGGAGCTATTGTTTGTTCAAATAATGTCTGTACTAAATCATGTATTGCATTTCCCTGTTTAAAATTTATTTCTGTTGGGAAATTATGATGTGATGGAAATCCCATTCTTTTGTACCATAATTTTCGTTGACAATACTCTGTTTCCGAAGCATAAGAAAATTCGGAATGTTCTCCCTCATAAAAAATAAGGTCTTTTATTATTTCCTTAAACATAATACTATATTAAGCAAGTATATTTAAGGGTTTCTATTGATTGAAGGTAGATTCTACTTTATTATATAAAATTTGTTTATAATATTCTGGTAATCCATGAATTATTGTCTTTTCAATGTCTTTTTGGAAATGTTTAAATAATATGTCTTCAATGATTGGTTGATATTCTTCATATAAATCTTTATAAACTAAAGGAATAAGTTTAACCATATCTTTCATTTCTCCTGTTGCCTGACCAGAGTCATTTAAATGCTGTACAGCTTTCCTAAATATAGCTTCTTTATTTAAAGCAGACGCAATCTTATTTATTACATCGTTATCTTTTGAATGCTTATTCCATTCCTTATCATTAAGTTCTTTAAAATCATCACGTACTATTTTATATATTAAAGGTCTTATCTGTCCATTGATTTCAAGCATAATGTCATAGTTTTTTATAACAACTCCTTCCATATTCGTACCACCCAGTGATGATGTATTTATTAAGGATTTAGCTTCATCAAAAGTAGGAAACCTATCTAATATCTCACGTAAGGAAACAGGTTCAATATCCATTTTCGATGCCATATGCCTGACATTATTAGGTTCTAAAAATATTCCATCTTTTACAATATCAAACAAGACTAAATTATTACGTGGTTCTCTATCATATGTTAAAGTGTTGTGTTTAGGACTTTTAATGTATTCAGAAAAGAAGATATAATAGTTATCAATTTTTTCTGTTTTTTCTAATATATCTAATGCCTGATTTGCTTTTTCCACTGCTTTTACGAACATTTTATCTGGTAAACGTACATCAGAATATGTTACTTCTTTAGAGCCAAACCAACGATTGCCTTCTTTATCTATTCCAAAACGAAACTGGCTACCATCGTATTTTTCTTCAATATAGAATAATCCATTGTTAGCAAGAGTAAATTTGTTTAAAACATCTCTTGATACCACTTTTGGATATTTCATTGTTGACATAATACTATATAACATAGAAATATATAAGTTTTGTTATAGGTATTACATTGGTAATGGAGTATTATTTTTACCAGCTTTTAAGCCATCTCCATAGCCAGCGTCATACCCAGCGTTCCAGCCATTAATATTTCCAATATTATGTCCTGTTTCATAACCATTGTTATAACCTATATCAATACCAGTTTCATATCCCGATTGCTTGCCTTCTTCATAACCATCCAAATAGATATCTTTGAGAATATCGATTAACTTATCAATACTATCTTTTTCAATGTTCATGAATTGTTTTATATCCTTTATATAGTGTTCATAATTCATAATACTATATTATGATTGGGTTAATAAATGTTGTTATTCGGATTTAACAGTTTCCAATAATTTTTCAATCCATATTTTATTTGAGGTAAGATATGTATATGCGTTCTTAAACAATTCTGGTCTCCCTTCATTCATTTGTGTTAATATATATCTATTACAGAAACTACACAATACTCCACGTATTTCAAAGGGTGGTTTATGTGAATGGTCTAAATGTATATTTCTTGGTTCTTCACGTTTTAAATCTTTTTTACAAATAGCACACTTATATCCCTGATGTTTTAGAATATATGTTTTAAGCTTCTTTTTTGCTTCCATATCAATTCCAAGTTGTTTTAATCTATCTTCAAGTTTTCTTGGGTTTAACTTTTTAGAAGCCATAATTCTATATGCATATATATTATATAAATTTATGTAATATAATAAATTAAGCTTAAACAATTTCACTGGAACAGTTGGAACAGTTGGAACAAAACCAATAATATGTAGAGCCTACAAACTACTAATTCTGTTCCAGTTGTTCCAGTTGTTCCAGTTAAAAAATTGATAAAAATTAGTAATTACCGTTGGTGTCGCAAACCTTATATATAGGGATAGGATGTACTATTATGACAGAAACAAATGTCGAAACAAAAAGGATGATGATGTCAGGTAAGTCTATAATGGACAAGCTTGCACCAGAAGAAGTATTGGAAATACCAATAAGTGGTTTCTATCGGAAATTTGTCGAAGGAAAAACTACACAGGGAAACAGAAAATTTTCGGGCTACCAGTACAGATTTATTCCAAAAAGTGAAGAAGACCCTATGATTTCAATATCAGAAACATCAGCAGGGGGAAAAATGTTGATAAAGCAAATACAGGCTTTTAAGGAACAGTTTCCAGAGAAAGGAGAACTTGGACATTATGAAAGTATTGTAGAATTTAAACATGTAACAGAAATAAAAGACAGAGATACAGGACAAATGAAAGAGACCGATTTCCTATCAGTAAAAATAAATCCGAAATCTTTAGGAAAGAGAACGTTTACTCCCTCTTCATCAGGATTTAATTTTGAATTTGTAGATGAAGATAATAAAGACGATACTTCTTTTCAGCTTTCTCATAAGCAATAATTAAGAAATTTTTTACCAACATTTTTTATTTATCTTCGCAATATATTTTTATGAGTATCACAGAAATAGAAACGTTAGCAACTTTTATTATATATGCAGTTTTTAATGAAATGGATAAGATGAGAATGCGGGATAAGATTAAAGCTCCAAAGGAAAAAGCTTAATAACAACTAAGTAATGTTGAAATATGGATTTAACAGAAATAGAAACGGTAGAAGAATTAAGAGCGTCAGATATATATAAGGATTATCCTGAATTACTGCTACATTTTACCGAATATTATAAATATATGTTTACATATAATAGAATATTTATGTATAAAGAGCAGGGCTATGATATAGAAATTATATTCGGTGGTACGGATGATATATATAGAGTAAAATTACATACATCGGAAACTTTAGGCAGAATAGGAAAGCTATTAGATATAGATGATTTCGCTATAATAAAAATTAAAAAGTATGATGGTTTTATTTAAAAATATTTTTTAATCAGTAGTGAATTTTATTTGTTCCAATTCATTATTATGATAAGCGAACATTGAGATAATTTTCCATTTAATATGATTTGTATTAGGATTAATAAGAAGTGTCTGAACCACAGCAATAGAATTTTTTCCTATTATTCTTTCTGTTATATAATTTTCTGAATAGTAACCTTCTGTCAGTTGTACTTCTTCTCCTTCTTCAATTCTGATTTCAATGTCTTGCTCTATGTTTACTATTTCACGCATTTTATTAGAAATTTTTATTACCAATTTATTATTCTGAATGGAAGGAATATAATCTCTAAAATATGCACCGTTTGTTACCAAGTCATAAATAACTATGGTACTTGAAGGAAAACTATATCTTTCGTGACTAAGAACGGGGTTGAAACTGGGTAATTCTGTATTTCCTTTAACCCAAGCCAGTGATAATTCTAATTTTGAATTAGTGTAACCTGTAATACTTTTTATCGGTGACGTTTTTCTTTTTGAAACTTGTTCTTCTATTTCTACCGTTCCTAATAGTTTCTTTCTCATTTCTGCATAATCTTGTTCAAGCATTTCTTCCGAAAACTGTTTATTTTTCAGGGCTATCATATACATATCTTCTAACTCCAAAAGAGTATGTGCTTTACTGAATATATTTTCTTTTCCCATATGACAGTATTATTCATAATTATATAAAGATTTGCAAGAGAAAAAACGCAACATTTATATTGTCCTTAGATATGTCATACTATGGAAACATATAGATATATAATCGGATATGTAGACGGGAGAACAGCCTTTAATTCTGACGAAATAGGAAAGAAAAACATTGATAAACTACCGAAAAGAGTGCCTATAGTAGTTACAACAGAAGGAGAAAACTGGAAAGGACTGATGTTTGAAGGTATACTTCAATATTCGCAACTAAAAGATAAATACAATGTGCAGATAATGACCAAATCAATAGATGGAATTGAAATTACTTATCAGTCATATATACAGAACATAATAAATTAATTTTTACCATAACAACTTTTATATACTTTTTTTAGATATACATATGATAGAAATGGAAATAAAAGAATATAAAATAGAGCCATTTGCAGACCTTAGTTATGCATATTTTAGGGGTGCAGACCTTAGTTATGCATATCTTAACAATGCAGACCTTAGCTATGCAGACCTTAGCCGTGCAGACCTTAGCTATGCAGACCTTAGCTATGCAGACCTTAGCTATGCAGACCTTACTGGTGCAGACCTTACTGGTACAGACCTTAGTAATGCAAATCTTAGCAATGCAAATCTTAAAGATGCAGACCTTAGAAATACAAATCTTAGCAATGCAGACCTTAGCAATGCAAATTTTTACAATGTATCGGTACTACTTAATGAGAAAGCGTTTTTTCTCCATAATTAATTTTCTCATAACAACTCTTATATACTTTTTTAGAATATCATATTATGGAAACAAAGACCATAAAAAAATTGATAGAATATGGAATAAGTAAAGAAAGAATTGAAAGGCTTGACCTTAGTAATGTAAATCTAAGTAATGCAGACCTTCACAATGTAAATCTTAAGAATATAAATTTTAGGGATGCAGACCTTAGGAATATAAATCTTAGAGAAGCAAGCCTGTATAATGCAAACCTTAGAAACGTAAACTTTGAAGGGGCAGACCTTGAATTTGGTTTATTTCAATCTGTAGACCTTAGTGGTGCAGATTTGTCCAATACAAAAGCTAATAATACAAATCTCACGAATGCAGACCTTAGGGGTGCTGATTTGACTAATTCCGATTTCACAGATGCATATTTTTTTAATGCAATTCTTAAAGATGCAAACTTGATAAATGGAAAATTTCTTTATGCAAATCTTCAAAACGTAGACTTTAGAAGAGCGGATTTAACAGATGCAAATTTTAACGGTGCAGACCTTAGCGGTGCAGACCTTGAAAATGCAAATCTTAGTAATGCAGACTTTGGCAGTGCAAACCTTGAAGGAGCAAATCTTAAAGGAGCAGATTTTTACAATGTAAACTTTACATATACAAATCTTAAAAATACCGTAATATTTATTGGTAATAGAAGAATAAAATTTTAATTTTTTACCATAACAACTTTTATATACTTTTTTTAGATATACAATTGATAAAAATGGAAAAATATGTATATGTTATCGGTGTAGTGACGGGTGATAATGGAGAATTACAAGATATTTCTGTATATTCTTCTAAAAAGAAAGCCATTGAGGGATTGAAAAAATATGGATTAATGACTAATTATTTAGAAGGTTATAATGCCTATATTATTAAAAAAATAGAATTAAATGATTGGAATATTAATGATAACAATTGGGATACTAATGATAATATAATTGGCATACCATACGAATTAGAAATTAATAGAAGAGTTAATATTAAAAAATAATTTTTACCATAACAACCTTTATATACCTTTTTTAGATATACAATTGATAAAAATGGAAAACATAAGATATCAGATTGTTGTAAATGGACATTGGATAGGGAAACAGTGCTGGATTGACCCAAGAGCCAGATATTACGGTAAAATGTTTGCGGTTAAGGGATATAAGACTATAGAAAATGCAGTAAAAAGAGCTTTTAAGGAAAGAGATACTGCTCCCAACGCTTTAATTGAAGTATATAAGTGCTGGGGTTCATTTCCTAATCAGCGTGAAGTAATATTTACCATTAATGATGTATGTGACAAAAGTGAAAATGGCGAACACGAATTTTATGACGACTGTTGTGTTTTTTGTGGTATCATAGCACCAGTAATCCAATATAAATCTATTTTATAATTAAACACTTTACCATAACAACCTTTATATACCTTTTTTAGATATACAATTGATAAAAATGAAAACGTTAGCAAATAGAGAAGTGATAGAAGATTTTGTAAAGGGCTATGTAAATGGCAAAAACCATACGGGTTCTATGCATATAGAAACTTTTTCCCATAAAATAATTGGAGACTATACAAATAAGATAAGCAAAAGAACAGTATTGTATTCATATTCTACTCCAATCGCTGTTAGGGGCAGAGGAAATTGCGATGAATTATTTTATTTTATGACAGATAAGTATTTTTCACAGACAACAACCGTACATCAAAATATGCTTATCGATGTAATTATGGATAGAGGCTATTATCCAGATGTTATCCCTAATGATAAGTTTAAAGATTATTTAAAAGAAAATAATATGCCTATAGGCAAACTTTAATTTTTTTACCATAACAATTCTTATATACTTTTTTAGAATATGCATTTGATAGAAATGGAAAGAACAGATAGAAAAATATTAGCAAAGAAAGAATTTGATAGTGAAGTGAGTAGGGATACTATTTATGGTACAATAGATAGTTATGGAAAATGCCATAATGAAGCAATATTAGAAGAGGGAACAAAATATCTATTTGTAGAATGGTTTGTATCAAGTAATGGTGAGGATATAGACTATGCGGACATATGTCTTGAATTAGTAGGTAAAAAAGTAGTAGACTATGACGGTGTATTTGACCTGCCTAAAGAGATAGTTGAAATGCTTGACGAATACGGGCTTGATACATCCGAAATTTAGTTTAAATTATTTTTAAATTTTTAACATAACAACTCTTATATACTTTTTTAGAATATACATTTGATAGAAATGAGAACAGACGAAAAAAATTTGATATTGTATGAGAAACTGGAAAACTCTATTGGTATTGACCGAAAAAGTGTGTGTGTGAAAGATGGAAAATTTATATATGAGACAGAAACAGAAATTACGCCTATTGGTACAGTAGTAATCAATCACGCAATACAATTCTGGGATATTACCAATATCAGAAGTGACGGTAAATGTCTATATTTTAGAACGGGGAGTAAACATACAATCGGTACAATGGAATTTTCAGCAATACGGAAAATAGCATTTATCAATGTACCAGTTGATTTTATAGCATTCAAATAATTTTTTTCTTTATTTTTATTTATGACCAATTTAGAATTGATTTAAGACTATGTGAGTGCTTTTAATGATAAAATATACTAAACACTACTAATACGGATAATTTCTAACCGTATTAAACGGTAATTAGCATCTTTAATTTTGAAATTATACGACTTATAACTTTTGAAGCATAGTTTAAAATTTTTAAACTTTATAATCAATTTTAAAACCTAAAAAATGACTATAGTAAATATTAGAAAAAATGCCTATGTATTTTGATATGTAAATTGGTATGCAAAGCCATATACCAGCATTAGTTTTTTGATATGCTGGGAATATACTGGCAATATTCAAGTGATATGTATTTTATTTTGACCTTGAAAATTCTTTAAGAGTTTATATATGGTTAAAGAGCGTGATATTTACATATCAAAATAGGATAACAGAGCATATACTAAGACTATTAAATACATATTAAAATACATATCAAAATACATATGTATTTTGACAGTTTTCTATTATTGTGGAAAATCAAAATATCGTTAAAAAACTAATGCGGGTATATGGATTTACATATCAAAATATAATATTTACATATGTATTTATTTTTGAAGTGTTTTAACTGTAAAAATAAATCAATAAAAAAATACTCAAGGGTTTATATCCCTTAAAGAGATGAGATATTTACATATCAAAATATAATATTTACATATGTAATGACATATCAAAATATATAGATAAATGATAAAAAAATGGTGAAAAATATGGTTGAAGAAAAACATTATCCGCCGTCATATTATAGATATAGGACAGTGCATAAGGGAATAACGATAACATACGGTTTAGATGAGTATAATAAGGTAATGGAATATTTCGGGGGTTCATCGGAAATTAAAAGGGTGTTATTGGAAATGTCTAATGGAAAAAATATTAATCCTGAAATACAAAACGAATTAGCACTATTACGTGAAAAATATAATCAACTTTTAAAAACTAATAAAATATTAATTGACAAATTAAAAGATAAATTAGATACTGATTAATTTTGTGGAGTTATATTTTCGTTATGGGTTAAACAAAACTCATATGCGGACTTGAAACTCCTAAATTCTATTGACCAGCTTCTATCTAATTCCCAATATTTTACATCGGTAACATTCCACTTAGGCATCTTATTATCTGAAACAAGAAATATATATTTACCATTAAATGAATATCCGTCTATGTACATTTCTAAGAGCCTACTTTCTTTTTTCTGCATAGCATTTAACCGTGCAAATTCTTTCTCACTATAGCTATATCCCATTTTTATCAATTGTATATCTAAAAAAAGTATATAAAAGTTGTTATGAGAAAATTATTGGTAATCTTCTGTCGTATAAACTTTAGTTTTCAATTACTTCAATATCTACAATACTATCTTTTTTAGAAAATAAAAAACTATCTATTGTGTCCTGTACTATTTCTTCATATTTCCAATTAGACACACCAGACTGACCATAGGATAAAACTAAAGTAACACGCACTTCTACATCGTCACTTTTTGCTTTCTTATTTGCTTTATACATTGTTATCATACAGTAATCCTGAATAAGTATATAATAATAATTAACATATGATTGATATATGGTTATCAAAAAAATTATTGGTAATCTTCTGTTGTAAAAGAAAATCCACAACTAAGACAGACATATAGATAATCATCGGACATCTGTTTAACTTTATCTGGCATTTTCTCAAGCAATGCAGGAGTACAATCGGGGCATTTATTTATATACCATAGTTTTTTTTCTATTTCCATTTTTATCAATTGTATATCTAAAAAAGGTATATAAAGATTATGTTAGTAAAAATCAGATTGAAGTAGAACAGGCTTTTGCATAGTCTGTATCCCAATCTTCTTCATTTTCATCTATAAAAAAAGTGAAAACGTGGGGTTGTCCGTCTATACCTTTCATCGTTATTTTTATAACGGCAGAAAATTCATCGGTTTCATCGATATCTCTGTTTATTGTTACCGTTCTACCTTTCAGTTTTAGATAATCAACTGGACTGTTTGCTCCCATAGCGTGCATAAAGTCACTCCCAGATGTATTATGTATATATGCAGGAGTTGTTATTTCATTACCTGTTTTCTTTCCCTTTTTTGTTTCTTCAAATACTGCAAAATCTCCGTCAGGAAATCCATATCTTTCTATCAATCTCAATTCTTTAAATTTCCACATTTCTATCAAATGTATATTCCAAAAAAGTATATAAAGTTTGTTATGCTAAGATTAAGATTTTGTAATATGTGTAAAATCGCTCTCTTCATCTCCATATTCTATTAATTCGGATAAGAGCATTTTTTTATCCAATGATATTCTATATATATCATCAGGATATCCACCAAATGAATGTTTTATAGTATATTCCTCATTGTTATACACAAATTTACCTACATATGTAAAAGAATATTTATAATATCCTTCAAATTCCATTTCCACATCGGAATTTATTATTGCTAATATATCTCTCACCGATACTAATGTTATATCTGTCATAAAACAATATTGGTAAAAAGTATATAAAAGTTGTTATGGAAAAA